>MDTE01081900.1_pt1 | contig 13971 bp, 10 predicted proteins | sample 811231 | NCBI WGS metagenome assembly MDTE01 (sample SAMN05326651, study PRJNA326480) | marine metagenome | isolation source: seawater | place: Indian Ocean: Red Sea | collected 2010 | reverse complement strand
CTGCCTGAAGAGATTCCAAAACTTGTAAAAGGAATTGAGAATGATAAATCTGATCTTGTGATAGGGTATAGATTCGATGATACAACCGAAATGCCAGATTATAGAAGATTTGGAAATAAAATACTTGATAAAATGACAAACATGGTAGAAGAAATTTCAGTTAGAGATACACAAAGTGGTTTTCGTGCATATTCAAAAAAAGTAATAGATGCCATAGATTTTAAAATGAAGGGCTTTGGTGCAGATGCTGAGATTCTAATTGATGCGACAAAAAAGGGATTTCGCCTGTCTGAAGAAAAAATTACAGTGATATATGATACTGGATCAAAAACATCGACCAAAAATCCAATTTCACATACAGGGGAAGTAATTTCATCACTTTTAGAAATTACTGCAATTAGATCACCATTGAAGTTTGTTGGCATACCGGGAATTGTTTTGATAATTGCTGGACTCTACTTTACAATTGATGTTGCTCTCACATTTACTGAAATTGGATATTTTTCAATTCCATTCACATTGATAGGAGCAACCTGTCTAGGTCTGGGAGCAATTTTATTTTTGATGTCAATTTTATTGTTCAGTGTATCTAAACGTTCTTTGAAAAAATACAAAAATTAACGGTACAAGTACTATACTAACAATTAACGAATAGATTCCTGCTCCAAATATATGCAAAAGAAATATGTCATGCTCAAAAGAAAATAACAAATTGATTATAGACTGAGTTAATTGGCTATACTCAAAAGTCCATAGAACTAGCGGGGATATCCACAAATTGGAAGCTCCACCTACATCATAAAGATGACCACTTCGAGTTGCCATAACTCCCCACACAAACCATGAAACATCTTGAAGTAAATACACTAAATTGAAGAATGCCCCAGGTATAGCAAGAACCAATATACTTAATTTAAAAGAAATATTTTTTCGCTGTTCAATACTTGCACCCAACGGTAAAAGAAAAAATGGCACTGTGATTAACAGATAACGTGCACTCCATGCGTTAAGTCCATGCCAAAAACCATTTTGGGCATAATATAATACAAAGAATCCAATTACGAACAGAAAAAATAAACATGGTAGCTTGTAACGTTTGAAGAAATCTGGAAATGACAGAAACGCAGTGATAAGAATTGGTGCAAAAATCAGTAATCCTACTCCTGGACTAAAAAGTAAACCAAAAGTTTCAAGTGGTGATCCTGGAATTTGGAGCTCATATGGAATATCAGCAACATATCCAACTGCATATCCTGCTGCTGATACAACTGGAGATGGATCACCTGTATTAGTTTCAAAACCAATTCGGATTTTATTAATTAATTCCGACATCCCATATGAAGAAATTAATGGTACAACAAAACATACAGTGTTTAGGATTTTGTTCTTATGACGGATCATCTCGTAAATAAAGTAAAAAAACAATGGAATCAGGAATAAAATCACATCATTACGTGCCAGGAATGCAACACCGAGAGAACCAGCACACACTAAAATGGATTTATACGAAAATTTATTTTGAAAACGTCTGAAAAAATAGTAGCCAAGTATAATGAAAAAAATAGTAGGTATGACGTTAAGTGAGGTTTGAGAATAAGCCCATATAATAGTAGAAAAAGCAAATAGAAATGATAGAATCATTGAAGTTTTTATTGAAAAAAAAGTTCTGGCAATAAGAAAAAAAACAGATACAGATAATGCACAAAAAAATGGACCATAGAATAATTCCATAAAAGTAAAACTAGGATCAAGGGAATTACGCCATAGGGTGTAATTTAGATCTTGATATGATCCTAAATCAAGTTCTTTGGTTTGAAAAGTAATAATGTGTAATAATTCATTGATTGCAATGAATGGTGCTTGTGTAAGGCTATGAACTACAGTAGCATGGGAACAAAGTACAAAATTTTCGCATATTGGTCTGAAATTTGTATGTGGAGGGTACAATGAAGGATATTCAAAGAATGGTCTAGATTCACCTTGAACATAATCAGGATGGGGTTCTAATGTTGCCATTCTTAGACCCTGTTCTTGTGAAAGAGATTCATCGAAAGTATATCTATGACCGTCACTCGTAAAAACAAATACAGAAAAAGTAATTAAAAAAATCATAAAAAATGCCTTCGTATTAACGCTGAATCTATTTACTGTAGTTTGATACAATAAATTTAGAGAATTTTTTTAGTAATTTAAGTATGGAGCCTAATTGATACTATTAGAAGATTAAATTATTTTTCTTGCTAGTTTTGAGAGGGTTTCTAAACTAGTATTTAGAAAATCAGATGGGTAATTTGTCATTGTTTGTGGTACTTCAACATTATCAACGAAATGTTCAATTATTTTCTTATCTGATACGGTTTTAAGTTTCAAGATATTTTTTTTTCTTTTTTTGATACGCGAATACATTTTCAAAATGGAAAAAAATGCTTTGATTTTGGTCAGTCCTAACCCTTTTGATATTAGATAGAAAAACATTCCAGCTTCAATTAGTAATAGATGAGGAATAATCTTAACCAGTGTTTTTGTAGTGTACAATGAAAGTAAACAAATCCATCTGTTTCTTTCTAAAAAAAAGAATTTTTGTGGTGTCCATTTCAAAACAGGACTGCCAAGATGATATATCACTGATTTTGGTTCATAATAACAAGGAATATCCATTGACCATGCTCTCCAACCATAATCTAGATCATCAAGCATTAAGAAAAAAAGATCCGATTCATCAACATAACCAATTTTTTTAATAATTTTGGTAGATGAAAAAGTAAAACCACCTACAGGAAAACTGATTGTTTGAAACTCGTTATATTCTCCTGTATCAGGCTTACCTCTGCCTCTTGCGAATCCAAATCCAAAAATATTTGTAAAATCACCACAACTTTCAAGAATTTTATGATTTTGTTTTTGAAGCAGTTTACCTTGATATAGTCCATCACCATGTTTTTTGTAGCTTTCTTTCATAATTTCAAGCCAATTTGGTTCTACTACTGTATCGGCATCCAAGAAAACAATATAATCTCCATTAGCATTATCTATTCCAACATTTCTTCCAGCCATAGCTAGGTTTTTTTTATTTTTGATCAAAATTAATTCTGGAAATTTGTCTTTACATTCATCAGAGCTAAAATCAGATGAATCATTATCAATTAATATAACTTCAAAATTACATCCTACTGTTTTAAAGACAGATTCTATGCAATCAAAGATGTATTCTCGTCCATTATAATTTAATATTATAATACTAATCAAATCATTTTTGCTCATATTAGACATTTTGATTATTTTTATATCTATATTCTGATTAAACAAATTCACCTGGGGAGGTGTTTATCTCTACATCAACACCATCAAGAATCTTTGTTTTATTAGAATTATTTTGAATAGCCTCTTCATATATTTTTGATTCAAATTTTAATTTACGATGAATCATTGTTCCTAACATTTTAGAAATTATTTTACCTATTCCATTTACATCAGATCCATTCTCTTCAATTTTTTCTTTTATCATTTGTTTTTGTTTATCACTTGAAAAGAATAAAACATCTATTGGTGTTTCTAATTTTATGGGTAAACTTGAAAATCTTTCATTCAAGAATTTTTGAAAATCATAACTGAATTTATGTGAATACTCTTTGTCATATTCAAATACATTTCTTTTTGATAATATACTAAAAATTTTTAATTCTTGTAAAAAGGAATTATATTTTTCATATGCTTGAATATCTTTTTTCTTTAATAGCTCAGAAGCTGTTGAAAATGCTGCTTCGTGAATATCGTCGATTAAATCTAATGCTGCAATAGCTCTGTGCTTAAACAAAACATTCACACCAAGCTCCCCCTTTGCATATTTTTCTATAACTGTTCTATCGCTTTTAATTAGGTCTCTTACTTGATCACGATTATCCAATAGTTCATTTCGTGTATCATTATCAAATGATTGATAAAGATCATTAATTCCTTTTGAATAATATTTTCTGTTTTCATGTAAAATTGGTAATAAATCAGATGGATTGATATCAAAATTTCTCAGAAATGAATAAAGCTCTAATAAAATTTCATCCTGATAGAAAATTCCTAAGGTTAAAGCAAATGAACGACACTCATAGTAATCTTCAATTGGTAGAGTAGAAGTAGCAACACAAATTTCTTCAATTTCAGCTGTTAAAATTTCCTTTTGACCAAATCTATATGCACCAAAACATCTTGGTAACACTCTATACTTTGTTTGCATCTTCCAATGGTTTTTACTTATTTCAGAACCTAATTCAGATCCCTCCAAAATCATACACTGATACATAGAGATTATTTTGATTGCCGAGTCTGCCAATTTTAAAACAGTACTGAAATGTTTGTCTTTGGAATCACCTGGTAATGCTAATATGACTTCAGAATAGGTATTTGCACTCATTTCGTTTCCTGCTTTTGTCATTTCCAATAATTGCTGTTCAGAAATGTTATTTCGCTTGACGTTTTCTAACACCTGCTTATCTAATGATTGTACAGAAGCAGCTAATCCCATACTTCCTTTCAAAATTGATGCACATTCAAGAATTCTAGGTTTATTGTTTTTTCCAGCTGATACTTGAATATAATATGGATAATCATATTTTTCTTTAATTCTTGCAATTCCAGTACTAATCTCAATATCCCTTGCATACATACCAAAATTAAGATCTGCAATTGTCAGCATCTTTCCTTCATAATGTTTTGCAACGTATTCTAATTCTTCTTCAAATCTTGAAATTGATTTATGATATATTTTTGAACGGCTATCAGTTCCATCTACGCAAAAGGTGCATGTAAAAGGACATCCACGATTTGATTCTAAAAGTGGTGACAGTCTAGAATCTTTTAAAAACTCATCAAGGTATCCGCTCAAATATGGTGATGGAATTTTATCCAGGTCTTCAATTCTTGGACTAAACTCACCTGTCCTGTGTAATTTATCATCAACTAAAGAATAACATCCAGAAATTTTATTCTCTTTAACTTTGTTGATATCATGTGTTTGACACCAAATGTCAATAATTTCTGTAAAGCTTTGCTCACCATCACCTACAACATAAATATCAACAAATGGACGTTTTCTAAGCCACTCTTCTCTTTGTTTATTTTCTAGGGGAAAATTTGGTCCACCAAAAACTATTAGTGTTTCTGGATTAATTGACTTGATTTCTTTTGCCAAGTCTGTTGACAACTCAAGATTCCAAACATAATTACCAAAGCCAACAACTGTAGGTTTTTTTTCTAAAAATGCATCGATAAATTTCTGTGGGTCTTTGAAAATTTCTACTGAAAGATCTGAAGAATGAGTGGAATATTCTAATAGATGAGACTTGATACAACCAATTGGATACGGGATTAAATTTGGAGAATACGATTTACTTCCAGTATGAGTTAAATCAGCAATTAATATTATATCATTCATAGTTTATCCGATATTTTACATAGACATACTCATTTTAAACATATTTCAATTTACCGAATAAATTCTATGAGAAAGACACTTGAGATAGTGAAATTGGTTGGTAACTGTTAAATTAAAATGAATATTGAGCTACATAATGGATCCTAAATGGACCTCTGGGAACGAATTGACATATCTAAAACAAGTACTAGCCAACTCAGATGAGGTTAAAAAAAACCCATTTACAGATAGGCTAGAAGAAGCTTTTTGTAAAAAATATGGTGTAAAATATGCTATTGCAGTAAATTCAGGTACATCTGGACTTCATGCAGCACTTGTAGCAGCAAATGTAAAACCAGGTGATGAAGTGATCACTACACCATTTACAGTATTAGTAGATAGCTCTGTTCCAGTAGTTATGGGAGCAGAACCTATTTTTGCAGATATTAACCCAGAAACTCATAACATTGATCCTAATTCAATACAAGAAAGAATAACTAAAAAAACTAAAGCGATAATTCCTGTCTCCCATGATGGACTACCATATGATATAGATGAAGTCAAAAAAATTGCTGATGAAAATAATATAATTGTAGTAGAAGACAATGCACAGGCTATGTTGGCAAAATACAAGGGAAGATACGTAGGACAAGATGCTAACATTACAATGTTTTCTTTTGAAAGAACAAAACATGTTTCAACAGGTGAAGGTGGAATATTAATAACAAATAATGAAGAATTAGCAACAAAGGCAAGAAAATTTGCTGGGATGGGATTCAAAAATCTATCTGCAAAAAAGAGTGATTTAGTTGCAGGTGTACCACTTGAGTATCAAACTCCCAATTATGAAAGAAACGATGCAGTTGGTCTTAATTATAGATTTAATGAATTTCTAGCTGCTATTGCTTTAGCACAATTTGAAATTGCAGATGAACGTGTAGAGTTAAGAAGAAGTATTGCTAAGCTATATACGGAAATATTTTCAAATACAGATTTTAAAATACAAAAAATTCCTGAAGGATACATAAGTTCATTTTTTACATATGCTGTTGAATCTCCATTTGAAAAAATAAATGAATGGAAAAATTTTCATGATTATCATATTAATAATGGTGGAGATGATTTTTACGCTGCAATGATTTTAGGATACGAAGAGCCAATTATGAGGGAACTGGGCTACTATGATAAATGTAAAGGCACATGCCCTGTTGCAGAACAAATTCAGCCTAAAATGATGCAGTTTAAAACTAATTATCGTACAATAGAAGAAGCAGAAAAACAAATTAACATTATAAAATCATCATTAGATAGTTTTGTATTATCTAACAAAAACTAAATTTAAATAACTATTTTATTTTTAGACAACAACAATTATCATGAAAATATTAGCAATTATTCCAGCAAGAAAAGGTTCTAAAGAACTAAATTCAAAGAATTTGACAGCGTTAAATGGATACCCTCTCATACATTATACTACAAAAGCATCTATTGATTCTGAATTAGTAGATAAAACAATAGTTTCTACTGATAGTGATAAAATTGCTAATATCGCAAAAAATCTTGGAGCTCAGATAATTAAGAGGCCAAAGCAACTAGCTGATGATACTGCTCCATTAGAACCAGTTATCCAACATGTCTTAGATAATTTAAAACAAAAAGAAAACTATTCGCCTGATATTATCGTACTACTACAAAATACTTCCCCTTTAAGAAATTCCAAGTATATTGATGGAGTAGTTTCAGTTCTTACCAAAGGAAAATATGATTCAGTTCTAAGTGGATATCCGTACCATACTTTTGTGTGGAATGTTGAAAAAAATTCTTCGATAACTCCTTCTAGTTATGACCCTCAGAATAGAAAAAGAAGGCAAGAGTCCAACGAACAAGTTTTAGAGAATGGAGCAATTTATGCAACAACAAGAAAGGCATTTAAAAAAAGTCAGTGTAGGATTTCAGGAAAAATTGGATTCTATCCAATGCCTATGGAACTATCATACAATATTGATAATAAAGATGATTTACACAGTGCCGAACGAATACTTCAAAATCAAAAGATTTATGATTTGTTTTCAGTTAAAGGCAAAAATATTATCATCACTGGTGCATCTGGTCTATTAGGAAGCTTTTTTTCTAGAACTCTTTTGGAAGGTGGTGCCAACATGGCACTAATAGATCATAATACAAGTGTTAGTCAAGCATTAAAAGAGGAGTTTGACAATGAGGGTCAAATAATTCAAATCTACAAATGTGATTTAAGTAAACCAAACCAAATCTCAGCAACAATTAAAAAAATAAAAAAAGATTTCACCACGATTGATGTTTTAATAAATAATGCGGCTTTTGTGTCAGCAAAAACTTTTGGTATTAAAGATTTCAAGAATTTTGAAACCCATCCATTAGATCTTTGGAAAAAAGCATTTGAAGTAAACGTAGATGCACCATTTCTTCTTAGCCAAAAAGTGTTAGGCGTGATGAAAAAACAAAAAAGTGGTTCAATAATCAATATTTCTTCAAATTATGGAATAGTTGGACCAGATTTTGATACATATGAAAATGAAAAATTATGGACACCTCCAGGATATGCTGTGACTAAATCAGCAATCTTGAATCTTACTCGTTATATTGCAAATCTATATGGAAAATACAATATTAGATGCAATACTTTGAGTCCTAGTGGTGTTGCAACAGAAAAACTATCTGAGGTCTTCAAAAAGCGATATGCATCTAGAAATGCGTTTAAGAGAATGGCTAAAGTGTCTGATTATGCTGGTCCATTAGTATTCTTATGTTCAGGTGCATCTGGATATATGACTGGTGCAAATTTAATTATAGATGGTGGATGGACTGCCAAATAAATTTTTTAAAAAAATACAAAGTAATGTGCTATTCATAACTTTGAATCTAATTTAAAATCTAAAATAAACAAAATTAATCTGTTCGCCACCATAGAATAAAAATATCAATAACATAATTGTTGTTAAAAATAAAATCCAATATCTTAATCTAAAATTAGATATTATTTTAACTATATTTTGTTTTTTAAACGAAATAAAATGTAAAATAACAAACCCTAAAACAAAACTTAGTGCAAATTTATGTAATAAAACGAAGTCAAGTGCATTTGAAAAATCAAAATCAAAAATAATATATTTTTGCATGGAATATAAAATATCTTCTAAATTATGTGCACGAAATGGTATCCATGCTAAAAAGATAAAATATTGAGTAATTATTATGGAAATAATAATGCCAATTTTTGTTTTAAAAAAAGCACAATTATTGAGAAACGGAAATTTATGTAAAATTAATTTATGAATTGCCAAATATGCACCATGCAACATGCCCCAAATAACAAAATTCCAAGAAGCACCATGCCAAAGACCTCCTAAAAACATAACCGTAAATAGGTTGAAGTATGTCCTAGATTCTGATTTTCGATTTCCACCCAATGGAATGTATAAGTAATCTCTTAACCAAGATGATAACGAAATATGCCATCTTCTCCAAAAATCTGATGGAGAGATTGCAAAGTAAGGTTTGTTAAAATTTATAGGAATTGAAAATCCTAAAATAATTGCAATTCCAATTGCAATATCGGAATATCCTGAAAAATCAGCATATATTTGAATTCCAAAAGCAATTGTACCTAAAATTATTTTATATGACTCTAATCCGATTGGAGATTCGAATACTTGGTCAACAAACGGTGCAATATGATCTGCAAAAAACATTTTTTTAAAAAGACCTAATCCAATTAATGTAATACCAAACTTAAGATTGGAGCTTTTAAGAATGATTTTTCTAGAAATTGTATTTTGGGAAAAATCTTCAATCTTTTCTCTTAATTGTGGAAGGAAATGATGTGCTCTAAGAATTGGTCCTGCTACTAATTGTGGAAAAAATGCAACAAATAATGCAAACTCCCTTAAAGATTTTGAAGGTTCTAATTTTCCACGGTATATATCTACAGTATAACTAATAGTTTGAAATGTATAAAATGAAATTCCAATTGGTAATGCTAAATTAAATAAAGGAATTTCATTTCCTAATGAATAATAATTACCAAGTATATTAAATTGAGTAACTGCAAAATCAGCATATTTAAAAAATCCTAATAGTCCAAGATTTCCTGATAAGCTGATAATAAGCAAAATTTTTTTTTGAATTCTTGTTTTAACTTTGAAGATATAACGACCAACATAAAAATCAAGTAAGATAGAAGAAATTAGTAATAATGTTAGAATATTGCTAGTATAATAAAAGAAGAAGATACTTGCGAATAACAGTAGTAGATGCTGAAACTTTCGATTTTTTATAATTACAATTACACTTATCACAATTATGAAAAAAATTATAAAATCTATTGTGTTAAAAAGCATTATGATAAAATTTCCTTTAGCAGTATTTCTGAGAAATCGTTACTAAAATACGGATAATTCGTATCTGTTGTAACGTGTATAAAATCATACCAAATTTCCATGTCACGATAATGCTCGTAGAAAGAATAAACAGGAATGTTATTTTCATTGGATATCAGTTCTAACATATTACTAAAGTATTGTTGTTGATTTTCAGATAAATTATCTATATGGTATCTATGCACTGGAGGAACAAAAGTAACTACTTGAATATTATTTTCTTCTAATGATGTAATAATATTAGTTAATGAAATAAAATTTTTATTTTGTTTAGGAGGTACAAGATCCTCAAGATATGTTTCTACTTCTTTACCTTTTTTAATAGTTTGATCTGGTGTAATTGGTAAAAGCTCAGAGTCTAAAGGCCCACGTAAAAAGTTTACAGTATTTAGCATTGGTCTACTCAGAAATTCAGTATCAAAACCAAAGATGTTCTCAATTGAGAAAAATAAATTAGTGAAGATTCGTGAAGGTTCCGGTAAAGGTTGAGGTGGCTTTTCCTTTGTTACTATCCAATCATCGGTAACAAAATCTCGATCAGCTACACCATATGCAATAATTGTAGGTTTTGCAGAAATTATCATATCAAGTGTTTTTTCTATGTTTTCTGGCTTACTTCCACCAATTCCCAAATTGTAGACTTTGTAATCTAAACCATTTTTTTTCAAATTTTCTTGAATTAGGTCAGGATTAAGAGGCCAGATCATACTAGAACCAAAAATGAAAATCTTTTTTTCATCGGGATCAAAATCTTGCAAATAAAATTTTGCTTGCTGTTTTTCAGTAGGGTGACCGTGAAATACTATCTTGTCTGTAGTGATTGGAAACATAATCACAAATGAAACCATAACTGAGAAAGAGATGATAAAAGATGTCAACACCGCCAACGATATTTTTAAATTTTTATTCATAAGTAGAATTACCATCTCGCATTTGATGAATTCTGGATTTTATGTCAAAATATGTATTTTTTACATTTTGAATTATTTCTGAAGCATCACTTTTCTTTAAAAGAATTTATAATTTTAATTTTTTTAATATGTTCCATAGTTAAAATTTCATATTTATCCTTGTGTTTTTCAAAGAATAAATTTAATTCATCCATATCAATTTCATCACTAATCATAAATCCTTCTCTATGAAATTTTTCTAGAATTTCATTGTAATGTCCTGGTAAATCAAAATTGAATGAATTATTTTCTAGATGATTGAGTAAAATATTAACATCTGACAGTTTTACTTCCGTCTTTAATGATTCTCTTATTACATTAGGAAGATCTTCTAAATTGGTTAATCTATGGACTGAAGGTAATGACGCATAAATTGTATCAGCAAAAACTATTGCTGGTTTTTTATATAGCATTGCTTCTAATCCACCACTACCTGCAATTGTAATAACCAATTCACAGTTTTCTAGAAATTCATCTGGTTTTGCAGACGGATTGATTAATTTTACATTTGGCAGGGCTAGTATCTCTTTGTAATCATTAATTTCTCTCCAATGCCTAAATCTCATTGATGGGTGCTCTTTTACGAACAGATTATAGTCTACTGGCATTGCTTTCGCTATACTTGTAACTACTTCTATTTGATTTGCATAAAATGGCGCGTCTAGATCTACATTACGTTCTGGCTGTACTTGTAATGGAAAAAATATGAATTTTTTATCTAGGTCAATTTTTTTACAAGAATTATTGTCAATGTAGTTTTTTCGTATTCTTCCTTTTAGTGAATATGAAAAATAATGTGAAAGACCTTTCCATCTAGTTACTCCATAATGATCATAACTTTTTCCAAATTCTTTATCAACAGTTGTTGTGAACCATTTAATTCCAGGCAAGATTTTCTTATATTGTGGATAATTCATTCCTGCTGCATTACCAATCGATTTCATCGTTGATTTGCTACGTTTTTTAAAAAATTCTTTTAATTCTTCAAACGAATTAATTTTTATTTTGTTATCAATCTTACCACTAGATTCATAATCAATTGTGTCTGACTGTGAAGTAACTGATGATCTGTTGGCTAATCTACTAGAAGTTAACATCAAAATTTTAATATTTTTTGCTCTGCAAATTTCTGTAAGCAGATAGTTTCGATGAAAATCAGTGGTTTTAATTATCAAAAAATCTGGATTTATTTTATTCAGTACTTTTTCAAAAAATCTGCATTCTTGTTCAAAAATTGATAGTATTTCTTTTCTAGTGAATCTATAAAATGGATTATATTTGTAGAAGTTTCTTTCTGATAATGCTAAACTCCAAAGATTAATCCTGTATTTACTTTCAATTTGGCTCAAATATTCTATATCTGGATCTTTGATTTTTCCTATATGTTCCCAAAAGTACCACTCCTCTTTAAAATCAACTAATTTTTGATTTTTGAATGATTTTTTTAATTTATGTCCTAGATCATAAATTACATACAAGTCACTATCAATTTTTTGTTGCAACATTTTTGCAATTCCAAATTGTATTAAGCTTACATCTATCCAAAAAAGAATTTTATCTTTTGTATTTACTCCATTTATGTTGTTTTTTATATCGACCATTATTTCATATCCTACCAGCAATTTTTTTCTTTTTTATTATATATTATATATGGACAATTTCTAACAGTTTGTAGATACACCTTTAGATAAGAAATCACCTTGAGGAATTAGAATAATTTGTCTATTAATGAAATTAAGTCATATAAACTTGAAAAACATGATACAAAAGATATTCATGATAAACACATTAACGGTTTTCTGATTCCTGTATGGAGAGACTGGGACAAAAGCATTACAGTTCAGCCAAAAATGGTCTATATGACAACAATTAATCCTGGAGAAATAAAAGGACCACATCTTCATAAAATTAGACATAGTTACTATGTATGCATAAAAGGCAAGGTTGTTTTTATTATAAAACAAGATTCTGGCAAATACTTAGAAATTGAGTCTGGTGAAGAAGAACCTGTACTCGTGGAAATACCAAAAAATCGATCATCTGCACACATCAATCTTTCAAATGAGCCAAGTATTATTCTCGCATTGGTTAATCCATCATGGAAACCTGACAATCGTGATGAACACAATGTATCATATGATGATTATAATTGGAAGAAGTGGAATTCCAATTAAAGAACAATTATGTCACAGAAGATTTTAGTTATTGGAGGTTCAAGTCTTGTAGGAAGTACTTTTATCGAGTATAAACCAAAAAATTCTGAAATATCTGTAACACTACATAATTCTTCTGAATCTAATTCTTATGGTGCATCTCAAAAAATAGATTTAATCAAAGATAGAAATAAAATTTCTGAATACATAGATAAAATAAAACCTGAAGTAGTAATTCACACAGTAGCATTTCCCAGTGTTGATTTTTGTGAAACAAATAATGAACTAGCAGATTTATTGCATGTTGAAATTACTAGAGATATAACCCATGCTTGTAAAAAAGTAAATTCAAAATTAGTGTATTTTTCTACTGATGCAGTATTTGATGGTAAAATGAACCAAAAATATTCAGAGTCTGAAATACCTAATCCGTTAAGCTATTACGGTCAGACTAAACTTAATGCAGAAAAAATTATTCTTGATGGGGGTAACAGGAATGTAATCTTGCGAACTACTGTGATATATGGACAACATGAACGCTCACGGTTTACAAATTGGGTTATTGAAAATTTGAAAAATAATATTCCTGTAACAGCATTTACTGATCAATATAACACTCCAACATTAGTAGATGATTTGTCAAAAGCCCTAAGAAAAATTATTGAACTTGATCTAGCAGGATTATTTCATGCTTCTGGTAAAACATGCATAAATCGTTATGACTTTGCAATAAAAATAGCAGAAAAATTTCATCTTGATACGAAACTTGTTTTGCCAACTCTAACATCAGAAAAAAAACAACTTGCATCTAGGCCAAAATATGGGTGTTTAGATGCAACAAAACTAGAAAATCTAATAGGAATGGAGTTTTGTGATATTGATTCTGGATTATCTTTTATGGAATCAAAAAATACTGGATAAATTTTCTACTGTTTCTAATAGCGATTTATTTTCTAGTAAAATTCCTTTACATCCAACTGCATTTGCAGCTTGAATATCTGTAATTGAATCCCCTATGAAAAAACTATTTTTTAAATCTATTTTGT
>MDTE01032812.1_pt1 | contig 13971 bp, 13 predicted proteins | sample 811231 | NCBI WGS metagenome assembly MDTE01 (sample SAMN05326651, study PRJNA326480) | marine metagenome | isolation source: seawater | place: Indian Ocean: Red Sea | collected 2010 | reverse complement strand
TGTAACGGGAGCGGGCGCATTCCGGTTCCGAATGAGGGCTTCGGCCGTCTGGCGTGCTCTGGGCCAAAGTGCGGAAGGACCGCCTCTTGTCGCCGGGTTGCATGAACACGCGAGAGCCATCGATCACTGCGGACAACCCGCGCTATGATATCGTCCGGCCGAACGAAAAAAGGGCCGCCCGGTTTCCCGGACGGCCCTTCTTTTTCGAGCAAAAAGCTTCGTTAGATCAGAACTTGAAGGTAGCCGTGGCGCGATAAGTCTGCGCGTTGGCGTTCTTGCGCCCGATCGTCGTGTCGACGCCGAGGCCGAAGCTTGCCGGTCCGCTGCCGAACTGTGCCGAAAGCCCTGCTTCGGCCCAGTTCTTGTCGGGGCTAGCGATCGGGAAAATCGCGCCCGGGCCGGTTCCGTTCGCGAAGTTCGCGGCGAACCAGTACGGGCCGTCCTTGTACTCGTGCACGAAGTCCAAATTGGCATCGAGCTGGAAGCCGCTGCTGACCTTCTGATAGTCCAGACCGATCCGGCCCTGGAGGCTTTCGAAGTCTTCGCGGGTGATCTGCAGGGCGAGCGGCCCACCGGTTTCCGTAACGTCGTCGAAGGATTGATCCGCATAGCGCAGTTCGATCCCCGGCGAGATCGTGCCGAGCGGGCCTTCGAGATCGTAGGAGAGGCCGAGCGCTGCGGTGAGGCCGCCATCGCTGCTCTCGCTGGTCAGCGTCTGCGTCCCACCAAGGAACGCCACCGTCCGCCGCGTGTCGACATCGAGATCGGTCAGGCTGACCTGGCCGTCGATGACGAAGCCGTCCACTGTCTTCGCGCTACCGTAGAGCGAGACCGCCATCATCTTGGCTTCGGCTTCCTGATCGAGCACGACATCCGCGTCGAGGTCCGAGTAATAGACCGAAAGGCCGACCATCGAGCTTTCGTTCGGGAAATACTCGATACCGCCGCCGAAGAAGTAGCCGTCGACGTCGGTGTCCGCCGTGGTGTAGCCCGGCATCGACTCGCCCTCGCCGTTGAGCAGGCCGCCAGCGAGGTAGATGGCGACGTCCTCGCGGATGGCGCCATCACGGACCCGGGTGGGCTCGCTTGCCTGGTCGAGGCCGAGGGCACCAGCCGTGACCGGCTGGCTGCCACGCGAAACCTGCATCTGCGCCGTCTGGATCGGATTGCCGAGCGTGGCGATGGTGCCACCCGAGCTCTCCAGGGTCGACTCACGCAGCCGCGAAGCATTGAACGACTGCAGGTTGTTGTACGACTGCGCGGTCAGCTGCAGGGCTGCCGATTCCGCAACCGGAGCCAGGCCGGTGAAGGTCGCCTGGATGGTGGCCGCATCGGCGAAGTCGAGCCCGTAAAGCTCGGCCAGGGCGGCATTGCCACGGTTCTGGTCGAACAGACGTGCATAGCCGAGCTGAACCGGATCGTTCCGGTCGATCGCCGTGGTGTAGCTGAGGGCGATGATCTCCATCAGCACTGCGGTATCGGTATAGCTGAAATTCTGGCGCAGGATGGCCGACAATTCACCTTGCTCGAAGGTTCCGGTAACACCGCCAGCGGCAGTCAGGATGGTATATTCCTGACCAAGGCCATTGACCTGCTGCGTGATACCCGCGCCCACGGCGACCACACCACCGATCGATGCTTCACCAGTGACTGCCAGCAGGTCCGACGTATTGTCGGGACCGATGTCGATCATCAGGGTGGAGCCGGAGGAGAGGACGGCCGAACCATCGATGGTCAGCGTGTCGATGCCGCCAATCGTGCCCGGCGATATCGCACCAGTGATGTTGGTGACGAACGGCGCGGTGATCGTGCCGCCACCCTGCAGGGCGCCGCCAAAGATCGTGTAGTCGCCGACCGAAGTCAGCCCGCCATTCACCGTGATCGTTCCGCCGAACTGGCTGATGTCGATCAGCGACGTCAGACTGCCATCTGCGGTGATGTTGAGGCCAGCGCTGCTGCGCACGGTGAGACGGTCGATAGTAACATCGCTGCTAAGTGTTGTGGTGCCCGCATTGGCGAGGGTCACATCGAAATAGCGTGGATCGACATTGACGTCCGCATCGTCGCTGACAACCGGGTCGATATTGTTTGGCACGAAGTCGGTCGCACCGGGCAGGCCATTGTCAAGCGTGGGATCCGGAAGCGGATCGCCCGAGAATTCGGGCTCGCCGCCATCGCTCGCGTGCGGAGCGTCTTCCGCAAACTCGACACCTCCGTTACCATGCGCGACCTCTTCCGCGAATTCCGGTCCACCATTGTGCGGCTCGTTGGCCATGATCAGACCATCACGAGCCAATGCACCGCGGCCACCGGCAGTGGCACCACCTGCAGCAGCGACAGCTTCAGGCGATGCCTTGGTTTCGCCGCCACCCAGCGCGTTGAGCACCTCGCTATCGACTTCGCCGATCGCCGAAGTCGTCGTATCATCGCCATTGCGGGCCGGGGGTGTTTCTTCTCCGTCGGATAGGTCCTGGCAGCCCTCACCTGGATTATCGCCCTCGCGGTCGAAACAGATTTCACCCCATTGCGGAGCATCGCCTTCCGTCCCCGCACCCGGCGACGTGGGGACCCCGTTTACGATATCGCCGTCAGCATTGATAATGCGATAATTGGGGTCGAGTGTGGTCTCCCAATGGCTGGCATCTTCCCAATTGCCGTCACCCGCCTTGGCGGTGACATAGCGATAGGGATTGTTGGCAGAGATCCAGTCCCAATAAAGGAAAAGGGGCTGATAGTAGGTCTGGGTACCATAGCTGGAAAAGACCTGTGGGCCGAAAAAGCGCGAACCGCCAGAGAGGACCCCGATCACGAGATCTTCGTTGGTTATTGGATTGTTCGCTGCGTCGAGGATCAGCGGGCCACCCGAGTCGCCGCCAGCAGTCGTGGCCTCGCGTTCACGCGGCTCATCCTTGAAAAGGTTGAAGTCGAACGGGTTGGTCTTGTTCGGATCGTCGAAATCGAACGTATAGAGAACTTGGGGCAAACCGCTGTCGGGATTGCCGAAAAGGAAGGCGTTGCGCGAGTCGAACGAAGTCAGGGCACCGATCATGTTCTCGGCCGCGCGACGCCGCCAATCGATCGCCTGAATGTCGCCAGCTGTACCATTGCCCGTGCGACCGTAACCGGTAATGTTCACGTGATAGCCGGTGCCGTCTTCGTCGGTGATTTCGCCCGGCGCGGGGAGCGGCGAGAACAGCAGCGACCAAGTCGGGATATTCGCAGCCGGCGTGTCGAGACTCGCAATTGCGACATCGGCCTCCAAGAAACCCTGCGCGGCAGGATCCTCCAGTGAGCGCGAATCGTAATAAATCCGATTGACGTTGAAGACCGCGATATCCGGATTGCTGGCAAAACCGTTCGCGAACCAGTTCTGAAAGCCAGGCAGGGCATTGAAGTTGAACGAAAAGGCAGAGCGTATGCCATCTTCGCGATAACGTGTCGCATCGACAACATTATCGTCTGCATCCCCGTTCACACAGTGCGCGGCGAAAAGCACGGTACGCGGATTGATCAAAGTACCTGTGCAGACGAAACCGTCATTTCTGAAAAACATACCAACGCCGCGAAATTCTTCATCTTCATCGACGATATCGTCTGGCGTGTAGTTGTCGTTAGGCACGATGGCGTGAGCAGGCGTGCTCATTGCGACGGTCGATAGAGCGATGGTGGCGGCGCCTGCCAGCAGACGACCGCCCGTACGGTTGAAACTCGATTTCATTACGAAAGCCCCTCCAGGAATAGTTCGCAAGCGCGGCCCTGAACCGCGCATGGGAATGTTCTAGGCCCAGGATAGGCGAAAATGGAAGGGCTTTGGGTGGAGCAAGGAACCCTTTTTGCGGGGTTATGTTGCAGTGAGGACGCACTTTTTCATGGATTCCAACCAATAAGGCGGCCGGATCGCTCCGGCCGCCTTCTCGATATCAAATCCGCCTGATCGGCGGAGATGGATCAGGCGCTGTAATACATGTCGAACTCGGCCGGGCATGGCGTGGTTTCTACACGCAGGACCTCTTCCCATTTGAGTTCGCAATAGGCTTCGATCTGATCCTTGGTGAAGACGTCACCCTTAAGCAGGAAGTCGTGGTCTGCCTCGAGGCTTTCGAGCGCTTCGCGCAAGCTGCCGCAGACGGTCGGAACGTCGGCGAGCTCTGCCGGGGGCAGGTCGTACAGGTTCTTGTCCATCGCTTCGCCCGGATGGATCTTGTTGGTGATCCCGTCGAGGCCCGCCATCAGCAGCGCGGCATAGGCGAGATAGGGGTTGGCCATCGCGTCGGGGAAGCGGAATTCGACGCGCTTGGCCTTGTCGCCCGCGCCATAGGGGATGCGGCACGAAGCCGAACGGTTGCGCGCCGAATAGGCGAGCAGCACGGGCGCCTCGAAACCCGGAACCAGGCGCTTATAGCTGTTGGTCGTCGGGTTGGTGAAGGCGTTCAGTGCTTTGGCATGCTTGATGACACCGCCGATATAGTAGAGGCAGTTTTCGCTCAGGCCGCCATACTGATTGCCGGCGAAGGTCGGCTTACCGCCGTCCCAGATCGACATATGGGTGTGCATGCCCGAACCGTTATCGTCCTTGATCGGCTTCGGCATGAAGGTCGCGGTCTTGCCATAAATATGCGCGACCTGATGCACGACATATTTGTAGATCTGCATATTGTCGGCGGTTTCGACGAGCGTGCCGAAGGTTACGCCGAGTTCATGCTGCGCGGCCGCCACCTCGTGGTGATGCTTGTCGCAGGGCAGGCCCATTTCGATCATGGTCGAGACCATTTCGCCGCGTATGTCGACCGCGCTGTCCACGGGCGCCACCGGGAAATAGCCGCCCTTGGCGCGCGGACGGTGGGCGAGGTTGCCGCTTTCATATTCCTTGCCCGAATTGGTCGGCAGCTCGATATCGTCGATGGCGTAGCCCGAACCGGCATAGCCGTCTTCGAAACGGACATCGTCGAACATGAAAAATTCGGCTTCCGGACCGACATAGATGGTGTCGCCGATGCCGGTCGACTTGAGGTAGGCTTCGGCGCGCTTCGCGGTCGAGCGCGGGTCGCGGGCATACCATTCGCCGGTGGAGGGTTCGACGATGTCGCAGAAGACGATCAGCATCGGTTCGGCGCTGAAGGGATCGACATAGACGCGGTCGAGATCCGGCTTCAGGATCATGTCGCTTTCATTGATAACCTTCCAGCCGGCGATCGAGGAACCGTCGAACATCAGGCCGTCCTCGAGCTCGTCTTCGCCGAGTACGCCCGCGACCATGGTCAGGTGCTGCCACTTGCCCTTGGGGTCGGTAAAGCGCAGATCGACCCACTCGATGCCTTCGTCCTTGATCCGTTTCAGGACGTCGCTTGCACTTGCCATTGGTATTGCCTCCGTTTGAACTGGAATTGCGGTTGCGGGTCGTCCCCGCGAAAACTCAGATTGCGTCGTCGTCTTTTTCGCCCGTGCGAATACGCAACGCGCCTTCGATCGGCGAAATGAAGATCTTGCCGTCGCCAATACGCCCGGTCTGGGCGGCGGCGGCGATCGCTTCCACGGTGCGGTCGGCAGTGCCATCGGGGACCACGACCTCCAGTTTCACCTTGGGCAGGAAGTCGACGACATATTCGGCGCCGCGATAAAGCTCGGTATGCCCCTTCTGGCGTCCGAAACCCTTGGCCTCGGTCACGGTGATGCCGGATACGCCGATTTCGTGCAGCGCCTCCTTCACCTCGTCGAGCTTGAATGGCTTGATGATCGCTTCGATCTTTTTCACCTGGCGGTGTCCCCCGAGAGTTTAGGTACCCGTATCGCACGTGACTTACGCATCGCGCTCGCCCGTGTTCCAAGAACCGTGCCAAACGCGCAACGGGCGGATTTGCGTGGATCGGATAGGAGCGGATGGGCGATGGTGCCCGAAGAGCGGACAGGCAGTGCCTGTTTTTTAGGCACTCGGCAGCCGCAGGCCCGCCGTTTCCGGCAAGCCGCACATCAGATTGAGATTTTGCACCGCCGCCCCGCTAGCGCCCTTGCCGAGATTGTCCAGCCGCGCGACGAGGCGCGCGCTCCAGCCGCCCTCATTGCCGAAAACGAACAGTTCGAGGCCATCCGAAGGCGAGGTATCCCTGTCCAGGAGGAGTTCGCCGACCGGGGCCTTGCCGTGTACCGTCACTACCGGCGAGCCTTCGTAGAAGCTCGCAAGCGTATCGCGCAGGCTGTCGGCATGCGGATCGCCTTCCATGGCACCAAGGTGCAGCGGTACTTCCACGATCATGCCGCGGAATGCCGAGACGACCGAGGGCGCGAACAGGACCGGATGCTCGAGCCCGGCATGCGTCTTCATCTCGGGCAGGTGCTTGTGTGCCAGATCGTAGCCATAGGCGCGAAAAGCGGGCGCTCCGTCGGCTTCGAAACGCTCGATCAGAGCTTTGCCGCCGCCCGAATAGCCGCTCACGGCATTGACACTATAGGGCCAGTCGGCGGGAAGAATGCCTTCGCGGACCAGCGGCGCGACCAGAGCGAGAAAGCCGGTCGGATAACAGCCGGGATTGCTTACCCGGCGGGCGTCGGAGACTCGCTCCCGCCCGACCAGTTCGGGAAAACCGTAGCACCAGCCTTCGGCGGTGCGGTGGGCGCTCGAGGCGTCGATCACCCGCGTGCCATTTGCCGGATCGATCAGTTCCACTGCCTCGCGCGCGGCATCATCGGGCAGACACAGAATGGCGATATCGGCTTCGTTCAGCGCTTCGCGCCGCGCGCCGGTATCCTTGCGCTGCGCATCGTCGAGGCGGAGGAGCACGAATTCATTGCGGCCCTCGAGACGTTCGGCGATTTCCAGGCCGGTCGTGCCGGCCGCGCCGTCGATGAAGATCTTATGCGTCACTGGCAGGGGCCAGCGCGTCAAGGCGGACATACCCGCTCGGCCCTTTGGGGCCGCAGGCGATCCATGCCCAGTCACCAGCGCAATCCAGCAATTCGATTTCCGCGCCTGCGTCGACCGTGGCGCCGGTATCGGCATCATCGCGCATGGCGAGCTTCAGCGCGACAGGCTGCGGGCCGATTTGCCGCATATGCGGAATGACGTAGTGGGCGGCCAGAAAATCCTCCGCCAGCGCAATATGCGCCAGATCACCACGCAAGGGCAACGTTCCCGGGGCGGGCCTTTCGACCCGGCCTTTCAGTCCGACAGTCTTTTCGGGAAGGGAATAGCTGGCTGGAACAGTCACGCTGTGTGAAGAATCCGGTTGTGAACGTTGCGGGCGCTTAGCCTCGCTGGACTGTTCAAGCAAGGCAACGCCGTTCAGCCTCCCCCGAAACGATCGCGCAGCATGTGCCAGGCGGCACGCAGTCCATAGGCATCTCCGCCCTTGGGGCGACCGGGCCTGGCGACCGGGCGCCAGGCAAAGGTATCGAAATGTGCCCAGTCGATCCCTTCGCCGACGAATCTGTCGAGGAACAGACCCGCCACGCTGGCTCCGGCAAAAGAATTCCCATGCGCATTTTGAATATCGGCAATGTCGGAATTCAGCCATTCACGATAGGCATCGGGCAGGGGCAGGCGCCAGGGTTCGTCATCATGTGCCTTGCCAGCCGCTATAAGGGCCGCGGCGGTGGAATCCCGACGGGTCATGAGCGCGGGAAACTCCGGACCCAGCGCCACGCGTGCCGCTCCGGTCAGTGTGGCGAAATCGATGATGAAGTCGGGCTTTTCCTCGCTTGCACGTTGCATCGCATCGCCCAGAATCAACCGGCCTTCGGCATCGGTATTGCCGATCTCCACGGTCAGGCCCTTGCGGGATCTGAGCACGTCTCCGGGACGGAAACTGTTGGAACTGATCGCGTTTTCGACTGCCGGAACCAGCAGGTGCAACCGCACGGGCAGCCCCGCATCCATGACCAGCCCGGCCAGCGCGATCGCATGGGCCGCACCGCCCATGTCCTTTTTCATCAGCAACATGCCGGAGGAACTCTTGACGTCCAGCCCGCCGCTGTCGAAGCACACCCCCTTGCCCACGATCGCGAGGACCGGATCGCCTTCCTTGCCCCAGGTCAGGTGCATGATACGCGGCGCGTGATGGCGTGCGGCGGCGCGGCCCACGGCGTGGACCATAGGGTATTCCTGCTCCAGGGCATCGCCTCTGGTCACAGTCAGGCTGGCCGAATGCTGCTTGGCCAGCTTTTCGCATTGCTCCTCCAGCGCAGCAGGCCCCAGATCTTCGGCAGGCGTGTTCACAAGATCGCGCACGAGGCACACGGCCCGCGCTTCCGCCACTGCGCCGTCGATCACCTTCACATTCTTGGTCAGCAGCACACGCGGCCCGACCGGTCGTTCGGGCTTTTTGTACCGGTCGAAAACATATTGCGCGGTCTGCCAGCCATGAAGCGCGGGTCCGGGCTCGCCATCGGCGCGGCGATAGATCCCCTCGGGCAGGCTTTCGGCCAGCTTTGCCATGCACCAGCTCGAAAGGTCCTGTGGATTGGCCACGCCGCCCACCGCGAACCAGCCGTCTTCGGCATTGTCTTTCGCCGGAACAATGCCGACTTGATATCCGCTACCGTCGAATTTCTGCGCCTCCAATGCGGCGCGCTGGCCAGCCGAGAGCTGCTTGATCCACTCGGGGAAGCCCTCGCGGTTGACGAGGTGGATCGAAATCGCCTCCTGCCCCCGGTCGGGCTGGATAAGCGGGTGGTTGTCGGCCATAGTCGGACTGTCCCTGTAATAATCGTATTCGTAAAGGAAACCGCGATGCGTGCGCCCCTGTTCCTGATTTCGCTCGCCCTGTCGAGTGCGGCCTGCTCCGATGGTGCGGAGTATGCGGAGACGGCAGACGGCGCCGATCCCCAGAGCGGCGACGCTCAGGCTCTCGCATCCGCAGGCGCGATAGCGACGGCCGAGGCGCGATCCATCGCGGAGGAGACGAACCGATACGATTTCGCCTATTCCTGGCCCGCCGAGGCAGCCGCCGAACCGAAGCTCTCGGCCTATCTGGAGACAAAGGCCAAAGGGGTGCGCGAAGAATTAAAAGAAGAATCCGACGAGGACTGGGACGCGGCGCAAGGACAGGAATGGACGCCGCGCCAGCACAGTACCTCGGTAGAATGGAAAGTGGTTGCCGACATTCCCGGCTATCTCAGCCTGTCGCGCCACCTAGCGACCTATTCCGGAGGAGCGCACGGCATGTATGGTGTCCAGTCGCTGGTCTGGGACCGCGAGGCGGAAAAAGCCATGAAGGGGATCGAACTGTTCACTTCGCCCGTCGCGCTAGAGCAAGGCATCGGCCAGCGCTTGTGCGATACCCTGAACAAAGCGCGGGAAAAACGCCGCGGCATGGAAGTCGAGGAGGGCAGCGACGACATATTCGACAAGTGCCCCGGCCTCGACGAAGCCAGCATTTTGATCGGATCTTCCAATGGCAGGACGTTCGATCGTATTTCGGTCTATTTCGGACCCTATGTCGCGGGCGCCTATGCCGAGGGCGATTACGAACTGGACTTCGATGTGACAGCCAGTGTGATCGACGCGGTGAAGCCGGAATATGCGGATGCCTTCAGCGTCCGCGGTTAGGCATCTCGCAATCGGCGGATAAAGCGCCTATGTGGGCGGCATGACCGAATATCAGGTAATCGACGCGGACGAGACCGTCTATCGCGACGGCACGATCAAGCTCCATGGGCCGGAAGGCTTCGAGGGAATGCGCAAGGCAGGTCGCCTGGCGGCCGAAATCCTCGACGAACTGACCAGCTTCGTGAAGCCGGGCGTGACCACGGGCGAGATCGACGACAAGGCGCGGACCATGATGCTGGATGCCGGCGCGGTGCCCGCAACCATGGGCTATCGCGGTTACACGCATAGCTGCTGCACGTCGATCAACCATGTGATCTGTCACGGCATCCCTTCGGACAAGGCACTGAAGGAAGGCGATATCGTCAATATCGACGTGACCCCGCTGCTCGACGGCTGGCACGGCGATACCAGCCGCATGTTTTTTGCCGGCGAACCCTCGATCAAGGCCAAGCGGCTGGTGGAGGTCACCTATGAATGCCTGATGCTGGGGATCGAGGCGGCTTCCAGGCCCGGCGCGCGGCTGGGCGATATCGGCGCCGCGATCGAAGCGCATGCGCGCCAGTTCCGCTATGGCGTGGTGCAGGAGTTCTGCGGCCACGGGCTCGGCCGCCTGTTCCACGATGCGCCGGAGGTGATCCACGCCGCGCGCGCGGGCACCGGGCCGGAACTGAAAGCCGGAATGTTCTTCACCATCGAACCGATGATCAATGCCGGGCGGCCCCACGCCAAGATTTTGCGCGACGGCTGGACGGCTGTGACCCGCGACAAGTCGCTGTCGGCACAGTTCGAGCATTCGATCGGGATTACCGAAGACGGCGTGGAAATATTTACCGAAAGCCCCAAAGGGCTGCATAAGCCACCCTACTGAAGAAACGTGGTCGGGCGGACGGGCGTTCGCCAATTACCCTTCGCGCGCGGAACGGATCGCGGCGCCCGCGACGAAGGGCGTCACGGCGCACAGGCCCAGGCTGATCGCGGCGGCCAGGGCGATCCCGCCATCGCCGGTGGTAGAAAGCGCTCCGGCCCCGAAAATCAGAATGGGAACGGCCAGCGGGATCACCATCAGACCGGCCAGTGCCGCTCCTCCGCGCAGGGCTGCGGTAAGGGCTGCCACGGCGAGCCCCACGGCAGCGAGCCCGGGTGTTCCGGCAAGCAGGCCGAGCAGAACCGTGCGGGTCGTGGGGCCATCGAGGCCCAGCAATCCGGCTGCGGGAAGCGTCGCGAGAAGCAGCAAGGGAGCGAAGGCCAACCAATGAGCCAGCAAGCGCACGGCCATGACCAGCTCCTCGCTTATGCCTCGCAGGTGCAACTGGTCGAAAACCCCGGCATCGAGATCGCCCGACACCAGTTTTTCGAGCGGAAGGATCGCTGCCAGAAGGGCGGCCACCCAGATCACACCGCCTCCGGTACGGGCGAGCAATTGCGCGTCCGGCCCCACCGCGAAGGGGTAAAGCATCGCAACGGCAAGAAAGAAAAGCAGCGGCAGAACGCCGCCGCCGCCACGCCCGCCGGGCAGCAGCAATCCGAGGTCCCGTCGCAGAAGCGTGCCGATCATGCGGCGAACTCCGCCAGCTCGACGCGGGTCGGCGAGGGGAGGGCGATATGCTGGTGCGAGGCAACGATCGCAATCCCGCCACCGGCGCAGTGCTGTTCGATCAGTGTCTCGAAGGTTTTCTGCGCCTGGCTGTCGAGCCCGTTGAGCGGTTCGTCCAGCAGCCAGATGGGACACCCCCGGTTGAGCAGGCGGGCCAGCGCGGCGCGTTTCTTCTGGCCTGTGGAAAGATAGCGTACCGGCACATCCATCAACGGTCCAAGCTGGAGCAGTTCGAGCGCGCGCCCGGGTTCTCGGCAGCCATCGATCCGTTGCCAGAAAGCCAGCGCCTTGCCGAGTGGAAGGTTCGCATCGAAAGCGAGTCGTTCGTCCACCAGACCCATGGCGCCCTTGCGATCCACTTTGCCGGCATAGGGTCGCAAGAGTCCGGCAAGGATGCGCATGAGGCTGGATTTGCCTATGCCATTCGCGCCGGTGACATGGCACGCATCGCCCGCACCGCATTCGAGCGTGAGTCCACGAAACAGCAGCCGCTCCCCGCGGCGGCAGGCAATATCCTTGGCGACGAGGCGAGCTTGCATGGGCAGGGGCGATAGGCAAAAGCGCCCCCAGCGACAAGGAAGAGGAGATTCGTGCCCATGACCGTCGAGCAATTGACCGCAGAGGAACGCGATAGCTGGCTGAGCGGGCTGAAGGGCTGGGCGCTTACGCGCGAGGGCAAGGCCATCCAACGCACCTTCGAGTTCGGCGACTTTTCCGAAGCCTTTTCTTTCATGACCCGCGTTGCGATGATCGCGGAGGCGCGCGACCATCATCCCGAATGGTTCAACGTCTATAACCGCGTGGAAATCACGCTCACCACGCATGATGCGGATGGGCTGAGCCGGCGCGACGTCAAGATGGCGCGCAAGATCGACGCACTACTGGCCTAGCGTCCCCTCGCGCGGGCGCGGTCCGAGGTCGTAGAGCAGGCATTCGTAATACAGGCGGGCACGGCCCCGCGAGGCCGCGCCGGGTGTCGTCCAGCGGCTGTTTTCCAATGTGCATTCGGTGTCGAAGCGCGCCTGTTCTTCTGGCGTACGCTCTCCCACTTCGGGTCCTCCGATCAGCGGATAGCTCTTATACTCGCGCTGCGGCGCGGCGAAGAGCAGGCGGAAGGCATCGAGCGCCATCGGATGGTAAAGCGTTCCGTGCGTTTCGCTCTCGCCCGCGTCGACGAATGTCCAGGCAAGCCCGTCGGGCGCCGAGGCGCGCAGCGCATCGACCAGCCGTTCGGTCCCCTCGCGGTGCCAGTCGCCTTCATTGGCGGTGGTGAGATAGAGGCGGCGGTCTCCCTCCGGGTGCCGCGCGAAATAGGCGGCAGCTTGCTTGCCGTATTTCATCTGCTCCCACCACATGCTGGGCGAAATGGCGATGTAATCGTCGAACAGTGTCGGTTCCTCGAGCAGGGTTTCCACCACGAACAGCGCGGCAAGCGATTCTCCGATGATCGCGTCGCGCCCATTGGTGCGGAAACTCGCCTCGACCAGCGGCTTCAGCTCTTCGCGCAGGAAGCGGCGATAGGCGGGCGATCCCCCCGGCGTGGCGCGCAGAAATTCCTCGTAAGGTTTCGGATCGGCGACCGGTGGGGACAGTTCCTGCCGCCGGTTCACGCTTTCGATCCCGACCAGGATGAAGGGGGCGAACGACCAGTTCATATCGCGGCTCTGGGCGATACCGGCAATGTGCTCGAAATCCTGGTCCGGCCCGCCATCGAGGAGATAGACCACGGGATAGCGTCTTTCCGGCTCCTTTTCGTATCCGGTCGGAAGACGCACAGTTATCTTGCGGCCTTCCCCGTCCAGAACGCCGGTTTCGACCGTATAGGTCGTGGCGACCGCGAGCGGCTCCCCACCGGTGAGCTGCGCGGAGGCGGGTAGAGCGAACGCCAGCGCCGTGGCAGCACCGAAAATGGAAAGCAATCGCATGTATATGGCTCCGAAAGGCGTTACTGGCCCAGCGGGCGGAACGACGAACGGGTCTGCTTGCGGACGCGGCCAGGCAGCCAGCGCGCGGCGAAGGCCATGGTCTTGGCGGTCTTGCCCACGGTGGTGTGCAGCTTTTCGCCACGGACTGCGGCCCAGGCCGCGGCAGCGACTTCCTCGACCGGCGTTATCTCCAGCCCCGCGTCCCGCACCCGCTGGCGGATGCCTTCATTGGTCCGCGCATTGGGGTTATGGTCGAGCAGCGGGGTGTCGATGAAGCTGGGCATTAGCGAGCGCACCCTGATGCCGTCCTCGGCCCATTCGCCATCGAGGCTTTCGGTAATCGCACGAACCCCGAATTTGGTCGCCGAATAGACGCTGGCCCCGGGCGTGCCGTAAATGCCCGCCGCGCTGGCCGTGTTGAGCAGGCAGGAACTCGGCGCGGTCTTCTGGAGGTGGGCATACGCGGCCTGCGCACCGAACAGCACGCCTTTCAAGTTGATGTCGAGGCAGCGCTCGATTTCTTCGGTGCTGTTTTCGAGCAGCGATCCGCCGAGCGGGATACCGGCATTGTTGAACATCACGTCGATGCGGCCGCCCGCTGCCACGGAGAAGGCTTCGAGCGCTTCGTCCCACGCTGCGCGGTCGCGGACGTCGAGGACATGCGAATAGACGAAGCCGTTGCCGATCTGCTCTTCGGTCTCGCGCATGCCCGCCTTGTCGATGTCGCCAAGGCCGACGAACCATCCGCGCGCGCCGAAATAGCGCGCGACCGCCCGGCCGATCCCCGAACCGCCGCCAGTGATGAAAATCGCTTTGCGATCGCTCATGTTCTCTCTCTCCCTCCAGCGGCTCTATAGCGCCGCGTTGTTGTATATGTGCCAGGTGAAGATGGCCATCGCGCCGCGATGGGG
>MDTE01131723.1_pt1 | contig 13972 bp, 15 predicted proteins | sample 811231 | NCBI WGS metagenome assembly MDTE01 (sample SAMN05326651, study PRJNA326480) | marine metagenome | isolation source: seawater | place: Indian Ocean: Red Sea | collected 2010 | reverse complement strand
CTGAAATGACAATAACAGCTGCTTTATCTTTATCCAGAAATTTAATTAACTATAATAGAGATTTGCATGAAGGCATTTGGAACAAAGCCATTAGCAGCAGTCTTGACAATAAAAATATACTTATTATTGGTTTTGGGCGAATTGGTCAAAAAGTAGCAAATTATTTTAATTTTTTTCAATCTAATGTACACTACTATGATCCGTATATTGATTCAAAAGTAATGAATAATAATATTTTCAAAAAAGTTGATTTAAAAGAAGGTCTGCTTAAAGCTGATATCATTACTATTCACTCAAACTCTCAATCCGAAATAATAGGTGATAAACAATTTAAATTAATGAAAGATGGTGTGATTATTCTTAATAGTAGTAGGGGGTATCACATAAATGAATTACACCTAATTAATAACTTAAAAACAAAGAAAGTAGCTAGCTGTTGGCTAGATGTGTTCGATGACGAGCCCTACAGTGGCGATTTAATGGATATTGATAATGCAATATTGACTCCGCACATTTCAACGTATACGCAAGCATGCAGAAAAAATATGGAAATGGAAGCAGTTCAAAATTTGTTGAATCAAATAAACAACCAGGATAGTTAAAATGAAAAATAAAACATTCGATAAAAATCAGTTCATAGATTATGTCCAAGAGAGGGAAAAAGACTGGATCGCTATTGACTTTGATGGAGTAATTTATAAAAATTCATTAGGATTTCATGATGGTACACTTTACGATAAGCCCCTTCCTGGTAGTCATAAAGGTTTGCAAGAGCTAAGTAAAAGATATAATATTGTAATATATACTTGTAAGGCAAACCCCAGCAGACCAACAGTTGAAGGTAAGAATGGTATTGAATTAGTTAAAGAATGGTTAAAATTGAACAATATGTGGCAGTTTGTCAGTGAAATTGTTTGGGGAAAACCAAACGTAAAATTTTATATTGATGATAAGTGTATCAGATTTTTTAATTGGGAACAATTATTAGAAGATGTAAGAAGTTTTGAAAATGAAAATAAATAAAACAAAAAACAAAAGCATAGGTACTTGGATTTGTAGCTTTAATTTAATTAACATCGAAATACTCATTAATTCATCAAGTTTTGATTGGTTTACAATTGATTTAGAACATTCAGCTCTTACTTTAAGTGAATGTTATAATATTGTATCTTATTTGAAAGCTAACGATAAAAAATGCTACGTTAGAATGAGCGATCATAATCCTTCAAATATCAGTAGAGTCCTTGATTTTGGGGTGGATGGAATAATAGTGCCTATGGTCAAAAATTTGGATGAAGTAGAAAGTATAATTCAGGCAGCACATTATCCTCCAAGAGGATCTAGAGGTACTGGTTTATTTAGGGCTCAACAGCATGGCGATGAATTTTCCTCATATGTATCCAACGCAAACAAAAAAATAGAAATTATTTTACAAATAGAACATTTTGAGGCAATAAAAAATTTAAATGGTTTTATAAAATGTAAGGAAGTAAATGGATTTATATTAGGTCCATATGATTTAAGCGCATCCATAAATCAACCTGGAAATTTTACAAATCCTGAATTTAAATCATTAGTTAAATCATATGAAAAACTCTGTTTAAACTCTTCAAAGAAAATGGGATATCATTTGCCATTCCCAGATTTTAAAAAGCTTAAAAATTTAGTTGACAAAGGGTATAATTTCATTGGGTTAAGTACTGATATATTATTATTCAAGAATCAAATTAATACTATTAGATCAGAAATAAAAAAATTATAAACAGTTTAAAATTGTATAAAAAAAATAAAATCTGTGCATTAATCTTTTTAAGGGAAGAATCAACCAGAATTCCTAATAAAAATCTAAGAATTTTTAATAAAAAACCTCTTTTTCATAGTATTCTATCAACCTTAGAGCAGTCAAAATACCTAGATCAGATTGTTGTCAATACACCATCTGAAAAAATCATTGAAGATTGCAGTAATTTTAAAGTTAAGATTCACAAACGTCCTGATTGGCTAAACAAAGTAGATCAAAATGAGGCTAATGAAATAATTAAATTTGATTTGAATAAGCTTGATTATGAATTTTATCTTCAAACTCACTCGACAAATCCTTTACTCAAGATAGAAACTATTGACAGATCAATTGAAAAGTTCTTTAGTAATATAAATAATTATGATTCTCTTTTTTCAGTGAGCTCTTTTAAAAAAAGATTTTATACTATCAATGGTGAAAGTATCAATCATGATAAAGAGCAACTTTTACCAACTCAAAATATTCAACCCGTTTTAATGGAAAATTCCTGTATATATATTTTTTCCAAAAAATCATTTTTTATGAACGAAAATCGTATTGGTAAAATCCCTTTTTTATTTGAAACAGAAATGAAAGAATCAGTTGATATAGATTATGAAGAAGATTTTAAGCTTGCGGAGAAAATGCTATGAAATTGATTCCTTTATCATATGAACTTTCTGAATCTACACCCTCTTATGGCAATAAACACAAAGTTATAGTCAAGCAAATTGAAAAAATTTCTAAAGGGGATACATCCAATTCTTATCAGATGAAAATATACAATCATATTGGAACCCACGTTGATTGTCCCAATCATTTTTATGACAATGGAAGAAAAATCGATGATTTTCAAATAGATGCCTTTATCTTTAAATCTCCACAATTGATAGATATTAATTTAAATGAACATAATATGATTAGTGAAAAAACATTAGAAAAAAAACTCAATCCAGAGGCTGATATTTTTTTATTTAGAACATACTTTAGCAAAAAAAGAAATTCTAAAAAATATATTAATAAGTACCCATATTTCTGCTCAAATTTTGCAACACATCTGAAAAAAAATTTTCCCTTACTGAGAGCAATTGGAATGGATATAATATCTTTAACATCTCCTTTAAACAAACAGGAGGGAAAAAAATCTCATGAAATTTTACTTAATGAATCTAAATCTAATCCAATACTAATTGTAGAAGATATGTTTTTAGAAAATTTCTCAAATGAAATTAATAAAATTATTATTTCACCCTTTTATGTAAAGGGTATGGATAGCGCCCCTTGTAATGTTTACGGAATTATTTAGATGAAGATACTTAAAAAAATCTTAAAGTATTTTGTGCCACCCATTATAGTTTTTTGTATTAAAAGATCGATACAAAAAACTATCGATATTCTTGTTTCAATTAATCTTTTTCCTCTTGTTGATAAAAATGAGATTATTAAATTAAAAAAATTAAAAAAAGATTATAAAAAATGTTTTATTATAGGAAGTGGTCCTTCTGTAAAAAATCAAGATTTAAGCAAAATAAAAAATCATTTCACAATCGTCCATAATGCATTTTATTTGGTTAGAAATAATTATGAAATGACTCCTAATCTTTATGTAATCGAGGATTATTTACCCGCTGCAGATAATTCTTTAGAATTAAATAAGATTAATGATATAAAATTTGTTGTTCCATATCAGTTAAAAAAATACATTCATAAAAAACCAAATGTAACATATATCAATTTTGATTATTCTTACATCAAAGATTACAAAAATGATAAAGATTATTTCGGTAAATATCTTTTTTCACAAGACTTATCTTTGAAGGGTTTTTGGGGAGGAACCGTTGTTTATTTGAGCTTACAAATCGCTAATTATTTAGAGTTTAAAGAAGTATATCTCCTTGGTGTTGATTTGTCTTGGACAATACCAAAATCTGCAAAAATTGAAGGAGCAGTTATTACATCAACAGAAGATGATCCTAATCATTTCCATGATAATTATTTTGGTAAAGGAAAAAGATGGCATTTACCGAGAGTTGAGAGATATAAAATTGGTATAGAAAATGCGATAAGAGAATTAAATCAAAAAGGGGTTAAAGTATATAACTGTAGCCCTGTTAGCAATATTCAAGGTGCTAAAAATTTAGATTTTGATAAATTGATGCATGAAAAATAAATCAATACTTTTGATTGGCTGTGGCCTAATAGCTCAAAATATGCATTTACCGGCAATATTAAAATTTTTTAAAAAAAGTGAAATATCAATTCTTGATAAAGATTTTAAAACATTAGAAAGCGTAAGTAAGACTTTTGATATTACAACATCTTATAATGACATATCAGAAGTTAATTTTAACAACTATTCTTTTGTGGTTTTAGCAGTTCCATATCAACTCAACTATGATATTTTAAATATATTATTAGATTATCATATAAAAATATTATGTGAAAAACCTGTAGTGTCTAACTATAAAGATTATCAACTATTAAAACCTAAAATTCAAAATTCTAAAGCAGAAATTTTTATCAATCAAACAAGAAGATTTTCTCCTTTAGCGATGGATATTAAAAAAATTCTCAATGGAGAAAATAATAATTTTAAATTAGGCAACATGAAATCGGTTTCGTATTCAGATGGTAGTAAATTTGATTGGGATTCCTCATCTGGATTTTACTTTAAAAATCAATTTGGTGTACTGCTTGATAGAGGACCACACGCTATTGATCTCATTGGATGGATGATAGAAGATGATTTGCAAATAGCAGATTTTTTTAAAGATTCTGATAAGCTTTTACCAGAATCACACACACATATTAAGCTTGTTTCTAAAAAAAGGAAAATACCTATTAATATTACATTAAGCTGGAAGTATAAGCTTGCAAATCAAGTAATTTTTAATTTTGATTATGGGAAAATATTATTTGGGGTAAATGATCTTAACTCTTATGAAATAATTACCGCGAACAAAAGAAAAACTATAATGGCAAAAGATTCAGTAGATAATTATTATGATTTAGGTAAAGTTGTTTTTAATAATTTTTTAAACTTTCCACTTAATAATGTCAGTTTTTTTGATGTAGAAAATTCTATTAAAGTAATTAGTGAGGCATATGAAAGATAATATTATCATTTTTGGTGCAAATGGATTTGTAGGCTCTTCTGTTGCTGGATCCATTAATAAAGATTTTGATTTAAAATGCATTATTAGAAATAAGAATAGTTGTTCTTTTCTTTCAAACCTTGGAATTAAGACAACAATTTGTAACTCACTCAACTATGAAGAAACTTTAAATAGTATTGATGAGTCTTCTATTGTAATTAACTGTATCAATGGAGATTATAATACATTAGTTAATAGTACCAAAAATATTGCACGTGCTTGCATAGAAAAAAAAGCAAAAAAATTAATTCATCTTAGCAGTACTGATGTTTATGGCAACTCTAAAGGATTAGTAGATGAAAATTCTAAAATGGTTGGTGATAGAGGCGATTATTCAAAAGGAAAGATTGATTCAGAAAAATTCTTATATAGTATAAATGATAAATTACAAATTGTTATTTTAAGACCAGGTATAATCTATGGGCCAGGTTCTGTTCTTTGGACCAATCGAATTATTGAAAGAAAATTAAATGGTTTTAACTTGCCTAAAAAAACAAAATTAACTTTATGTAATCTTACTTACATAAACGATCTAGTAGAATCCATTAAAAATGCTTGTAATTATAATGATAAAAATATTATCTGTAATATAATTAGCGATGATCAAATAACATGGAAAGAATATTATAATGCTTATGATATAAATACATTCAATAATAAAATAAATTTTAGAAATAATATATATCTAAAATTAATTGTATGGATTCAGGTTCCAATTCGTATTATAGCAAAACCTATTTTAAAATATTTTAGGTTTATTGTTAACATTATGTATCAAAAGAATAAATATTCAAATACACTGTTGAGGACTACTCAATCTGGACTTAAAGCAAACCCTGATAGCAATGAATTAAGCTTGTTTATGACCCAAGTATCATATTCAAATATAAAATCTAAGAATAATTTAAAAATCAAATATACATCTTTTAACAAAGGATTAAAGGAAACAGAAGCATGGATCAAAAAAACCAATCTAGTACAAGCTCTATATCAGTTGTAATACTTACAATGAATAGATCTAAACACATGAAAAGTGTTTTATCAAATATTGTATTACAGTCCATTCAACCATCTGAAATTATTATTGTAGATAATAATTCGGACATAAAAGAGCAAAAAGAAAATGAAAGATTAGCTCATAACTATAATGCACATTATTTCCTAATGAATAGAAATTTAGGAGTTAGTGGTGGAAGAAATTATGGATTAAAAAAAGCTACTGGGGACATTATTATTGAGATTGACGATGATGCAGAATTTGAATCAGTTGATGCAATTAAAATGGTACATAATTTTATTCAAAAACATGATAATATTGGGATTCTTGCATTTTCTATATTAAAAAATAAAAAAATGCAATTTAGAAGAGAAGAATTTCCATTTTTTAATAAAAATAAGAAAATAAAAAATCCATTAACTAAATGTAGTTGGTTTATTGGTGCAGGACATGCATTTAATAAAAAAATTTTTCGAAAGGTAAATTATTATAATGATTTTTATCCTTATGGTCAGGAAGAAATTGATTTGTCGTTAAGAGTGATTGATAGTGGTTTTGATATTTTTTATGCAAAAGATATTAAAGTTTTTCATAATAGGACAGATGATGCTAGATATATTCCTCCAATTGATATAGCAGCATTGAATCTGAAGAATAGAATAAAAGTAGCAATGTTAAATTTAAATATTATTTCAATTTTGAGCTATGTTTTAATTAGGTCTACACAGTTTGTTCTAAAATATAAGACATTTCAGGTATTAGTCATTGCACATCGATTATTAAAAAAAGATCTTATTTATATTAAGAGAAATAGAAAAGTGATTTCTATAAAATCATATGTAAAATTAGCTAAAATAAACGGACCAATTTTATTTTGAAATTATCTATTGATAAATTCTTTATTCTTTTTTTATCTATTCTTTCATTATTTGGGAGTACGTATTTTATACGTGATTTTCTTGAGATTGGTGAATATGTATATTTTTTACAAATTTTTATTTCAATTTTAATTTGTGGTTACCTTATACAAAAAAAGCCATTATATTTTTTTTGGAATAAAATTCAAGTATTAAAATATTTTTTAGTTTTTTTTACAGTCAATATATTGATTCAATTATTCTACCACGATTTATCTTTTTTTAATCAATTAAAAGTATTTGCATACTTTTTATCCTTTTTTTCATCTGTTTTGGTTATGAGTTATTTATTTGACAAAGAAGAAAATTTTAATTTCTTTATTAATATATCAAGAAAAATTCTTTATTTGATTATAATATTTGGAATATTTAACTCTCTAAATTTAATACAATCGAATTTATTTTTTGTTCCTCATAAAGAAATAGGTAGCTATAATTTTTTATTTTTCAATAATACTGCAAGCTTATTAGAACATCAGATTTCTTATGGAACTACTATTGCGATTCTTTTTTCAACAATTTTACTAATTGATAAAATGGTAAAAAAATTGTTTATCATTATGTGTAGCATTCTAGCAATTTTTGTTTCTTTTAGTAGGACAGCTTGGCTCGCAATGGTGGGAGCTTCATTTCTATCCAATCTCAAGTTGAAGAATATCACATTATTTGTACTAGCATTTTTTTTGATTATCATCATAATCCCTAATGAATTCTTTTTTAATATATTGCGTATTGAAAAATTAGGTTCAGGAAGAGAGGTTGTTTGGGTTTATGCAATTGAAATGTTAAAAGATAATTTTTGGTTTGGATTTGGATTTAGTAGCTATTATGATATTAAAAATATTTTTCTTACTGATCTCGAATTCGAACTTTTTGTATTTGAATCTACAGATCATTTACATAATAGTTATCTGACATTAATATTTGAATCTGGTATAGTAGTAGCTTTAATATATATTTTTGCTATTATAAAACATTTTACCAATATACCCCTTAGTAAAAACAAGAATATAATTTATTATATTCTTTTTGTATTCCTTATAAGTTCATTTTTTGTAGAATTTCGTTTAGGAGGTTTAAGATTTTTTAATTTTTTCTTTATGTCAATTATTGCTTATTTATTATCAATAAAGACAAATTTATCTCCTAAAATAGAATGAAAAGAAACTACGAATATTTTTTATTTGGAAAATTTTAAAAAATGGTTTCATTGGTACCCAAAATGGCAATTTCGAAATATTATTATCTTTCCATGCTTGATAATTTTCCATATTTCCATCATAGATATTTTTTAATGATTTATTACTAATTCCTCCATACTCTAAAGTATATAAAAATTTATCTAAATAAAATATTTTGTAATTATTTAAAAAGAATATCCTAAGATAAAATTCATAATCTGCACCTATTTTGTATTTTGTATTGAACAATTTATTATTTTTGAAAATTTCTTTTTTCATATATACTGTTGGAGGAGGAGGCATCCATCCAAAATAATATTTATATTTTTTAAATATTCCAGCTTTCCACTTTCTTATAATTTCTCCTTCAAACACAAAATCCATATCACCATAAACTATATCACATTGATTGCTTATGAACGTATTAACAATATCATTAATGACATAATTATTTTTTAAATAATCATCAGACATAACAGTGCCTATAATATCACCCGATGCTAGATTTATGCCTTTATTCCATGCATGATATAGGCCATCATCTTCTTCTGAAACCACAATAGATTGACTTTTTTTATTTGTATTAATTATTGTTAAAGTATTGTCTTTTGAACAACCATCTATAATAATATGTTCAATATTTTTATGTGATTGATTATTAATTGATTTGATACATCTCAGAATAGTTTTTTCTGAATTAAAAGTCAACGTTATGATTGATACTTTCATTATTAATTAGATTTTAATATAGTTTTTATGGATAAAAAAATTATAAATTAATTCCCTATATGAATAATAATGATATTATTGTTACTGGCGGATCAGGTATGGTTGGAAAAGCTCTCCAGGAAATAATGCCTGATGCAATGTATTTATCTTCTAATGATTGTGATTTAACCAACCTTGATGATACTATATCTTTTTTTAAAAAAGAAAAACCTGATACAATTATTCATATTGCTGGCAGAGTAGGAGGAATTCTTGAAAACTTAAAATACCCAGTTAATTTTCTTGAGGAAAATCTTTTTATAAATACAAATTTGTGCAAAGCGGCACATATTTCAGGTGCTAAAAATTTAATGGCAATGTTAAGTACTTGTATCTATCCAGAAAATGCCGATAGATACCCCATGACAGAAGATCAATTGTATAATGGACCTCCTCCCATTCAAAACTTTTCTTATGCATATGCGAAAAGATGTATGGCGATTCAAATTGATTCATACGTGCAGCAATATAAAAAAAGTAATTGGTGCTATGTTATCCCATGTAATTTATATGGAGAAGACGATAAATTTAAATATGAAAGGTCACATTATGTATCATCATTAATTGACAAAATATATCACTCTAAAGATGGCAAAGTTCATCTTTTAGGTACAGGAAAACCTCTTAGACAATTTATGTACTCAGGTGACTTAGCTTTAGCTATTAAATCATTAATAGAAAAAAATATTTTTGAAAACGTTAATATTGCAAATGATGAAATATGTTCAATTAAAGAAATAGCAGAAATTGCTTTAAAAACACTAGGTAGAGAAGATTTAGAGCTAGTATTTTCAGGTAATAAAATAGAAGATGGTAATTACCGCAAAGATGTTTCTTCTGAAAAACTAAAAGAACTCTTAGGTGGTTTTGAATTTACCCCTTTATCAAAAGGAATTAAAAAGGTGTATAATATTTATAAGGATAGAAATGAAAAATAAAAAAAGAGCTTTAATTACAGGCATTAATGGTCAAGATGGATCATATTTAGCTGAATATTTACTTTCAAAAGACTATGAAGTTTTTGGTACTTTAAAAAGAAATTCGGTCGTTGAAAACCAAACTAGCCGTCTAAATAATATATTTGAAAATGTAAACTTGGAATATGCTGACTTAACAGATATGAGCTCTTTAACTCGACTGATTAAGCAAGTAAAGCCAGCTGAGATATATAATTTAGGAGCTCAATCTCATGTAAAAATATCTTTTGATCAACCTATTTACACAACTAACACAATTGTTTTTGGTACTTTAAATCTTTTAGAGTCGATACGATTATTTGATACAAACATTAGGCTATATCAAGCTTCTTCGTCAGAAATGTTTGGAAATTCAATTGATAGTGATGGTTTTCAGCGAGAAAGCACCCCAATGCATCCTGTAAGTCCTTATGGATGTGCCAAATTATTTGGTTACAATATTATTAGAAATTATAGGCATTCATATAAACTATTTCTTAGCAATGGGATCTTATTTAATCATGAATCTCCTAGAAGAGGCCTTAATTTTGTAACAAATAAGGTCGTAAATGAAGCTGTAAAAATTAAGTTAAACTTATCAAATGTTTTAGAGTTGGGGAACTTACAAGCAACGAGAGATTGGGGACATGCAAAAGACTATGTTGAAGCAATGCATTTAATACTTAACCATGATAAGCCAGACGATTTTGTATGCGCAACTGGAGTTTCTCATTCAGTACAAGATTTAGTTGATTATACTTTTAATAAGTTAGATTTGGATCCAAAAAACTATATAAAAATAAATAAGAAGTATCTTCGTCCTGAAGAGCTAGGTCATCTTAAGGGAGATTCAACAAAAATAAGATCTGAATTAGGTTGGAAGCCAAATTATACATTCGAGACAATGATTGATGATATGATTGAGGCGCGCCTTAAGCTTTATAAATGAAAGTTCTTGTTACAGGGGTGGCAGGTTTTATTGGGAGTAATTTATCCCGTAAACTAATAGAAAATCACATAGACGTAATTGGAATTGATAATCTTTCTTATGGTGTAAAAAATCAAATACCGAGTGGGGTAAAATTTTTTCAGGAAGATATAAGAGATAAACAAATTTCAGCTTTATTTGACAGAGTTGATTATGTATTTCATTTAGCTGCAAAAAATTCTTTAATAGACTGTGAAAATAATCCTATTGAGACGCATGATATAAATATCAATGGAACAAAAAATATATTTAACATATCCATAAATAAAGGTGTCAAGAAAGTGATTTATGCAGAATCTTCAGCAGTTTATGAAGGTGTAGAAACATTACCAAGTGTAGAAACAATTACTTTTCCGAAAAGTATCTATGCTAAGTCAAAAATGGAAACCAATACTATTGCTCAGCAACTGTTTATTTCTAAAGGATTAATTGCAACAGGTTTAAGATATTTTAATGTTTATGGGCCACATCAAGATTATAGAAGAACTATACCTCCAGTTTTCAGTGCATTTATAATTAAAATGCTGCAAGGTGAACGCCCTACTATTTATGGAGATGGTTCAAAAAAAAGAGATTTCGTTTATGTAGATGATGTTAATGACTTTCATCTGATGTGTATGCAAAATAAACTAACTGATAATAATATTTACAATATTGGTTCTGGAAAAAATTATTCCATAAAATCTATTTATGAACGAATTAAAACAATACTTAATTCAGATATAAAACCAATTTATGGAGAAAATTTTGATTTTGAAGCTCAGGATACTCTTGCCAATATAGATCAAGCAAAAAAAATAGGTTGGGAGCCTAAAACGAGTATTTCAATAGGATTAAAAAAATCTATAGATTATATAAAACAAAATGTAATTTGATGACATGATTGTTTCAAGAACACCATTCAGAATTACCTTGGGAGGAGGCGGAACAGATCTGCCTAGTTATTATGAAAATCACGGTGGATTTATATTCAGCTTTACACTTTCGAAATATATGTATGTATGTATTAATCGTCCTTCTGTTGATGAATTAATACGCTTAAAGTATAGCATATCAGAAACTGTTGAATCAGCTAATGATTTAAAGCACGATATTGCTAGAGCTTGTTTAGATAGAGTTGGGGTTTCTTCAAAAATTGAAATAGCATCATTATCAGATATTCCTGCTGGTTCTGGTCTGGGAAGTTCAAGCACCTACACTGTTGGTTTATTAAATGCATTACATTCTTTCAACGGTGATTATAAAAGCTTAGATTTTTTAGCAAATGAAGCGTGTATAATAGAAATGGATATTTTAAAAAAACCAATGGGTAAGCAAGATCAATATTTAGCTGCTCTTGGTGGATTTGTTAGGCTTGATATTGATAAAAAGGGAAATGTAACTGCAGATAAAATTCTTATAGAAAAATCTACTCAAAATGAACTAAATAGAAACCTTTTAATATTTTTTACTGGGCAACAAAGAAAAAATAATAAAATATTAAATGAACAGGATAAATCAACAAGGAAGAGCGACCAAGAAGTTCTTGAATCATTACATTATATTAAAAAATCCGGTTATCAAATTTTAGACATTGTACAATCTGGAAAAATTGATGAATTAGGTTTAATGTTCAGAGATCACTGGGAAATGAAGAAAAAACTATCTTCAGGTGTTACAAATGATAAAATTAATTCAATCTATAAAACAGCTTTGGATAACGGTGCTTTAGGAGGAAAAATATCGGGTGCAGGTGGTGGAGGATTTTTTACTTTTTACTGCAACAAAGATCATGACATGCTGAGAAGTGCAATGGCATCAAAAGGATTAAAGGAGCTAGATTATTCTTTTGATTTTGATGGTTCTAAAATTATTTCAAATCATAGATGAAAAAAGTAATTATACTAGGCTCATCAGGGGAGTTAGGAAATTATTTATCTTTAAAATTATCTAAATCATATGATATTATTGCTGTAAATAGAAATGACTCCAAAAATTATATAGATTTTTCAGATAGAGAATCAATAATAAAATTTTTAAAAAAATCTAAAGATATATTTGGGTTAATTAATTGTTATGGAATACAAAAACCAATTCAAAATTTTGCAGAATCAGACTTTGAAAAATGGGAAAAAAATATTTACATCAATTTTATAAATTATTCGTTTTTTTTACAAAATTTGATAAACAAAAATAAATCATCTTTAAAAAAAGTAATAAGTTTTTCAGGAGGTGGGGCTACTTTCCCTAGAAAAAAATTTTCAGCATATTCCATATCAAAGATTTCACTTTATAAATTAAACGAAACACTAGCTCTTGAATTTGAAGGAAAAATTGATTTCAATATTATTGCACCTGGTGTAATTAAGTCAAAAATGATTCAAGAAATTGCTGATCACGGAGAAGCTTTAGGAAATGAATATAAAGATGCACTTAAAACATTAAGTAGTGGCGGACAAAGTAAATCTAAGGTATTGGATATTTGCACGTTACTTTTATCAGACAAGAGTGATGGATTGACAGGTAGACTTATTGCAGCACAATGGGATAATATTAGTTTAAAAAATATCCATTATATTATAAATAATAAGAATCTGTTCACATTAAAAAGAATTGATAATAAATATTTTAATGAAAAAGAATAAATTATGAATGTCGCGATTATTGGTTGTGGTTTAATTGGAAGAAAAAGAGCTCTAAGTATGCCTCCATCAGTTAATATTCATACTGTATGCGATAATAATATAAATCAAGGAGAAAAATTAGCTAAAGAAGTAAATGCAAATTTTACAGCTGACTACAAAGACATTATCACTTGCGAAAAGATTGATGTCATTATTATCTCTACTCCAAACTATTTAATTAAAGAAATTGCTATAAAAGCATTAAATAGCCAAAAACATGTTTTGTCCGAAAAACCTTTAGGAAGAAATGCTGCAGAAAGTAAGCAAATGACAGATTGTGCAATGAAAAATAATAAAGTTCTTTATACAGGATTTAATCATCGATTTCATCCAGCAATATTAAAAGCAAAAGAATTAGTTAGTACTAAAGAAATAGGGGACATCTTACATATTCATGGGCATTATGGTCATGGAGGTAGAAAAGGAATGGAAAACGAATGGAGAATGAACCCAGATCTAAGTGGCGGAGGTGAATTATTAGATCAAGGAGTACACTTGATTGATTTAGCTCTCTTTTTTAAAGGCATACCAAAAAGTGTTTTTGGTAGCGTAGGTAAGTTAGCTTGG
>MDTE01189620.1_pt1 | contig 13973 bp, 11 predicted proteins | sample 811231 | NCBI WGS metagenome assembly MDTE01 (sample SAMN05326651, study PRJNA326480) | marine metagenome | isolation source: seawater | place: Indian Ocean: Red Sea | collected 2010 | reverse complement strand
TCATCCAGAATTATAAATCCTTAGATATGGAACAGAAGGTAACCAAAGAAATAATTGAAGGTTCAATTTTGATGCGCTGGTTTTTGATTATATATATTCTCACTTTCCTCGAGAGGAAGGTTTTGACTTCACATCAGCATTTGAACAATCTATGGGTTTTAGTTAATTAGAATGAATAATATAGCAATAGATATTAAAGGCCTTACAAAATCCTATGGAAATATAAAAGCGCTTAAGGGCGTAGATATTTCAATTAAAAAGGGAGAGTTTTTTGGCTTGCTTGGCCCAAATGGAGCTGGAAAAACAACTACCATCAATATTCTAACTGGGCTGGTTTTCAAAGAAAGTGGATCGGCAAAAGTATTTGGCAGAGATACCATAAAAGATTTTCGCTTCACTAGATCACAGATTGGCATTGCTGCGCAAGAATTTTCTGTTGATTGGTTTTTCCCAATTGAAAAGTTGCTTTTTTTCCAAGCTGGTTACTATGGTATAAAAGCAAAAGATGCAAAACCTACCATTGATTCTCTTCTTGATCGACTAGGGTTAAGCAGCAAACGAAATTCTAGGCTTCGTCAACTATCAGGAGGTATGAAAAGACGATTCCAAATTGCTAAAGCACTTGTACATGATCCTGAAATTTTAATCTTAGATGAACCTACTGCAGGAGTCGATGTTGAACTTCGTAGAGATTTATGGAAATATTTGAAAGACCTCCATTTGCAGGGGAAGACAATTCTTCTAACCACTCACTACATTGAAGAAGCTGAATTATTATGCGAAAATGTCGCAATTATCGATAATGGGAAAATTTTAAAAATGGGTGCCCCAAAAGAGCTGACGAAAGAATTAGGGAAAGCTGGTATCACGGTCGTTTTAGAAAAACTTGAAGGTTTGGATAAAAAGAAATTAAAAAGTTATAAATATACGAGTGATGAAAACCGGCTACACTTTTCTGTAAAAGACCCTGATGAAGAGCTTCCTAAAATCATTCAAGTTTTATCAAAATCAGGACTCCATATTCAAAAAATTGAATCAAGCAAATCTTCTCTAGAAGACGTCTTTTTAGAGCTCACAGGAAAGGGAATCAATGGATGAACTGGATAGGCCTTAATACTTTAATAAAAAGAGAGGTTGGCAGATTTTTTGCAGTTTATCGCCAAACTGTGCTACCTGGATTAATTACTACAGCACTTTATATCGCAATTTTTGGGTTTACTCTAGAACAACGTATTTCAGAGATTCAAGGTATTCCTTACACTATGTTCATTCTCCCTGGATTAATAATGATGAATACACTTACGAACGCAACTTCAAACACAGCCTCTTCAATGCTCCAAATGAAATTATTGCAACAACTACCTGATTTATTGACAGCACCATTATCAGGGTTGGAAATAGCTTTGGCATATATCATTGGCGGAGCTGTTAGAGGAATGGTTAATGGTGTGTTAGTGTTACTGTTGGGGGTATTACTTATAGATATGCCAGTAAATAATTTACTTGGAACACTTATGTTTATATTTCTTGTTTCCTGGGCGTTTTCAAGTATGGGTCTTTTACTAGGGCAACTTGCTGAAAGTTGGGACCAGCTTGCTATGATGCAAAATTTTTTCCTTACACCTCTTAGTTTTCTAGGAGGAATCTTTTACTCCATTAAAATGTTACCAGATTGGGCACAAACCTTAAGTTTTATAAACCCTATTTACTATATGATAAATGGTATAAGATATACCGTTCTTGGGGTCAGTGATTCTCAAGTCGAAATTAGTATTGTTATGGCATTCATTCTCACGATTAGTTTTACATTAGCGTCAATCTTGCTAATGCAAAGCGGGAAAAAAATTAAAAATTGAATACCTTTTTACGCTATTCATTTTGAATTCTGCATGGGAGCATCTCAACTAAAAGGGCTAAACATTGGATTATTTAAGATTCCTTTTTAAAATAATTATTTTTTCTTTTTCTGTTTTTGCAACTTCGCAAGGATTGGATGCAGATATCACAATGGAAAAAAAATCACTTCTTATCTTACAATCTGACTTGAACAACAACATAGAAATATCCGATAAAATACTATCTATCATCTCATCTCAAGCAACAACATTAGGAAGGTTTGAAATAATAGATCGTAATCTTGTATCCAAAATACTCGAGGAACAAAAATTCCAATTATCTGGAGTGGTTAATGATGAAAATATTATTGAGATTGGGAACATGGCATCAGCAGATGAGGCTCTTATTCTCGAAATAATTGACTTTAATCAAAATGGGGTACCAAAAGAAGAAGGTGAAGATGAAGATGAAGACGATGATGAAAACAGCACTTTATTTTCTTGGTTAGTAAAAACAGTTGTAACAGAAGCGCTAGATCAGATAAAGGCACCTGACAGCTTAACACTAGAAAATAACATACACACTGAATTTAGAGGGAGTGTAAAAATTATTGATCTTGAATCAGGCATATCGAGAAAATCATTTAGTATAAATGCAAGCCACACTGGAGGTAACAGAGCTCAATCACTGAGCAAAGTCCTTAATGAAGTTTCAAGACAAACACGTGTTAGATTAAAAAGATTGTATATGATTACTAGTGAAGTTGTGGAAGTAAAAGGAGCATATGTGAGTATCCTTTCTGGAGAAAATTTAGGTCTCAAGAAGGGAGCTATGTTTGAGGTTAGTTCAAAGAATAGGACAAAAACATATAAAGGCAAAACCATTAGTTTGCCAGGAAAAACAAGAGGCTTGTTGCGGATAACTCGAGTGGGTCCCGATGCCAGTCAAGCTAGAATTGTTAGGAAATGGCGACCTATACGAACAGGGCATCGCGCTTACGAGCTAAAGTTTCCAGCAAAAATTACAGATATTCAATTTACCTATTTAGAAAATAAAAAATTGCAGCTAGGCGGTAAGTTTTGGATATCACCTCATAGCCGTTTTTCTGGAAGTTTTAATTTATTACTTGGCTCAATTCAAGATTCTCGTCAAAAAATGAACAATTTCATAGGATTTGGATCTGATCTGAGATATGTAATTTTTTCCAGGTTTGGAATTACAGGATCCACATCTTTGACACTTCCGGCACTTCTCCCATTTCGACGCGATGATGAAGACCATTTTGTTTCTTCAATTTTTTCTGATCCATCTATTAATGGAAATCTTACAATTCAGATAAATTCTAAAATGGATTTCGTTTTTTCAATAAACCACATATACACAACTCTCCATGGTCCTTGGCAATGGAGAAAAGATACTGGAGAGGAAGATGGTGAAGGAAAAACAATTACTGAAACAGCACCAGCCGTATGGACAGGTGCAGAGCCGGTCTTTTATAAGGAAGGAACATACTTTTCATTTTCTATTAGATTATTGAGCTTTTAGAACAATATTAAAAAGGGTTAACTAAAGAAAATTGTAAATATGGTTCTGGTTTATTAGGCTTATCTTTAAGCCATATCTCCGTTTCTTGCGCCCAACCATAACTAAAAATAAAAAGCGGTTCTGATAATAAATTAAATGAAAGTCGAATTTCAGCTCCTGAGGATGCAATTGTTTCATGACCCCTAAAAACATTAGTCCACGCATTTGCTATATCTGTAAACACAACTACAGAAGGCATTCCTACTTTAAAGATTCTTAGAGACTCAAAAATACTAATAGGTAAGGCTGGAGTCCTTAACTCTAAAGTAGCCATCATTGCCTTCGTACCAGTTTTATATTCACCCATGGGTTTCTTTATGTAACCTCGTGGAGACATATACTCTCTTCCGGGCGTAGAAGTACCCATGATATAGAAATTAGGAACATCAAATACACCTAATGACTCTTGACTAGGATAATTCCCTTCAATCAACTCTAGTCTTAATCGGGAAAATAAAGAAAAAGGCCCTATCTTACTATTTTTATAGGAATCTAATTTTACTTTTGAATAATCAAAATTTCCCTTTATTACTGGAGATGCTTTTTTTAAAGAAAGATCTAATCCATATCCTTGATTTGGGGAATATGTATTTCTATTATGAATTCTCTTTTTTAAAAATGAATATTGAAAAGATACACTCCCTTCTGCACCTTTAGAAATAGTTGAAAAAATTGAAGACGGCGGAAGATCTTTTTCAAGGTAAAACTCTCGGTTTACTAATTGATAGTCAAAACCAAAATTATGGTTAGCATCTAAAGATTTTCCAAAATTTAAAGGTAATTTTGTCCATAATGTAAATCCGTTAAATACTTCAATGAATGCTTGGTCTTTATTTAAAAACTGAATTTGAAATTGACTGTCTTTATATACATTTAGCCCCCAAACACCATTAAAAGGAAATCCCGAATAATTTTGGTAAGCAATATATACACTCTGAATTGTATCGTAATCCGTAGCGTATAAGATTCCCGCATTATGCCTTCCTAATGCATCTGTAAACACACCATTATATAGGAAACTTTGGTAGTCTGGCAAAACTAAACTACCCAGATGAGATAGGTTTTGCCGAAAACTGTAAGGCCTCTCATTATTTATAACTACATTTTTATTTGGATCAATTTCTTCAAGAAAATAATCAGGGGTTTTAGTACGCCACGAAGAGTATGCAGGATTTATATTTACTTTTGTTTTTTTAGCTATTCTTTTAGGATCAATCAATATTACTCTAGCTGAGTCAACCGTAGGCAGTGTCATTGCAGTAATAGTTGATGTTCTTTTATGCCATTGTATACCCGTTACTGCGTCTCCAACATCAGTATTTTGGATTGTCTCCCCAGATCGAATGTCATAAGTGTAGAGGTTTGGAGTATAATCATATAAACCAGTATATGATATTTTGTCCCCACTGGGATGCCAAATGGGCAAATAGTCACCTTCACTAGAGTTGGTTATTTGGGTTTTATTGCCATTTTCAATTAGCATGATATATAGGTCAAGATTTCCATCAGGTCCCGATTCGGCGAAAGCAATTTCTTTCCCATTAGGACTCCAACATGGAGTAATAATTTGTGTATCAGACGTATTAGATGTTAATTTTTTTAAATTTTGTCCGTCTTTATCTATTACATATAAATCCGTTATAGAGCTTCTATGAGCGACAAATAAGATTCTCTCTCCAGAGGGTGAAAACTTTGGGTAATTTGCACGCATGGAAGAAGTAAGGATAGTTTTTTTCTTTTTTTCGATATCTATCTTGACAATATCAAAGATCATGCTTTGGTTTTTGCCGAAACGGAATTTTGGATAAACAATTGAACTTCCATCAGGAGAAATATTAAGATTTTGGACTATTTCACCAAATATACCATGGTCAAGCTCAGTCAGTTTCCATTGTTTCTTTACTTTCTTAGGCTTTAAACTATTTTTATGCGCATTCTTTAATTCTTTTTCACGAAGTTTTTTTTCTTTAACAGTATCTCTTTTTGCATATACTAATGACATATCTTTTTGACCTTTAGATAGAATTCCGATCATTGCGATACCCATGCTATCTGGAGAATAGTCAAAAGAAAGTACTCTTTTCATGGGTAGTTTTTGGACAATCCCAACATCTTTTAGTCTCTCTTTTTGGGCTCTTTGCCCAAAATAAAAAGTGTTCATTTGCCGTCTCCAATCTTCATTAAATTGCTTTAATTTTATTCCAGTATGTTTTTTAAAAGAATTTCCAAAAAATAAAAGACCCGCTTTATTTCGATAGTTTAATATTTTTGTTATCGTAGAATCTCCAAAACGATCTGCAAGGTATAAACTTTTAGAAAAACCATCATTGTGGGGATCCGGAATTTTATGCAATGTATTATTAATTACGTGAAACTTATGCGAAATGTCATATCTAAACGGTCTCCATTTTTCAGTATAGTACTCTGCTAGACCTTCAACAAACCATGCTGGAACACCTGAAAATAAGCTATGCATAGTATTTGGTAACCATTTTGGACCTTTAACTGTATTAAAAAAAACTAAATGTTGAAGTTCATGTGCCAACACAGTTCTCAACCATTTTTCATCGCTATTCCACAGTGCAGCATCATTTTGATCTACCCAAATAATAGTGTAGTTTGCAGGAACAGCAAACCCATTTAGCACTTCATCTTCAGCAGTAAAGGCAATATCTAATCTAGGCAAGTTTTTAATCCCCATTTGCTTCATCAAAACCGGTCGAATTTGTTCAGCTATTGATGCACCTCTAATAGCAATTTCACGGATTCCGTTATGATAATGAACATCAAAATTTTCAGTTTTAATGGTGTACCACTTCAATTCTCCATGCGACCTGTTATTAAAAATCCAAGTACCCATTCCATTCAATATAGGAAAAGAAAAAAATAAGAAAATAACTATCAAAATTTTCGTTTTCATAAAACAGGGACCCCTAAATCTCTTAACTGTTTAGACAATAAATTATAATTTCTATAATGAATTGCACGAATACCAAGCAAACGTGCTGCTTCTACGTTTTCAATTAAATCATCTATGAAGATACATTCTCCAGGATCGGCTTGTGAACTTTCTAATAAGCAATCATAAATCTTATGATCTGGTTTTCTACACTTAGCATCAAAAGAATAAATTGCTCCATCAACTAACCTTGGGAAAAGGTACTTTTTTTCTATTTCATCTTGAATGTGTTTAGGATTGGTGTTCGATAGTAACCAAGTTGAATATATTTTTGACAACATCCTTAAAAGATCAACCGTTTTCTTTTCTTTCCCAAGCAGTAAAGACCACCCTTTCCAAAAATCTATTTCCTTTAGGCAGCATGGCTGAGGCAAGGAGTCTCGAAAAGCAAAGAACCACTCTTTGTTGGTGAGATTGCCTTTTTCATACTCATCGTGAGCATCCCAAGGAAATCTTTTTTTTACAATATCAATATTTATATCAGTTGAATCACTGATATATTGATATGTCTTCTCAGGGTGAATATCTAAGAGGACTCCACCTATATCAAAAACTATGGTTGTTACCTTTTTACCATTCAAAAGGCCCCTCCAAATATCTCCAAAAATAGAGACTCATTGTAGTTCTATGTGGAATCCATTTTTTTGAATGATCTAACATTATTTTTGGATCTGATAATTTTTTTTTCTTGTAATAAGCAGAATATCCCTTTTGCAAAGCTAAATCAGTAACAGGAAACACATCTGGTCTATTCAATGTAAAAATTAAAAACATTTGCACTGTCCACACCCCAACACCTCTTATGGATGAAACAAGATCAATAATTTCTTGGTCACTTTTATAATCAAGAGATGTAATGATTTTTGGATTTTCTATAAAATAGGTAGCGACATTCTTTATGTAGTCTACTTTCATATAAGATAAGCCTACTGATTTAAGCTTCTCGTTTGATATGTTTAAAACATCTTTTGGATCAGGGTATTTATCTAATTTGAAGATATTAATAAATCTCTGATAAATTTTTTTTGCAGCTTTTCCACTCAATTGCTGATACACAATCGATCTTATTATCGATTGAAAAAAATTGCTTTCTGGATAAAGGTTTTCAATTGGCGGGTTATAAAAAAGCGCTTTGAGTGAAGGATCTCTTTTTAAAAGGTACTTAACTGATAAAGCAACATCCAACATTATTGTTTTCTACATAAATAGATTTGCATGCCACTCTCTTGATCTAATGGAGATAGATCATAGTCTCCAAATTTATCCTCTATTGTGAAACCTCCCCGCTGAAATAATATATCCATTTCATGAGGATAAAACATTCTCATGCTATAATTGTATTTTTTTGAGTCTATTTCTCCGTTTTTCTCAACATACCAAGTCAACTTATTGATCTGTGTCCTAGAATCATATCTACTTTTTTCTAAGATACGGCATTTAGTATTTTCGAATTGGAAGAAATCTGTCGCAGGATATAGTTTGTTTTCATCTCTATCTAAAAATTCTGGGTCAGGAATAAAAATAGACAATAAAAACTTCCCTTTAGGGCTTAAATGATTTAGAACACATTTTAAACAGTTTTTTGCATCTCTTATAGTAAGATTGTGCAAGAAAGAATTAAAACCAATAAAAATAAAATCAAAGGTTGATCCCAAATTAAACTTTCGCATATCTCCTTTAATAAATTTTCCTTTCCCACCCAGTTTTTTGTTCGCCGTTTCCAAGAGTTTTCTACTTAATTCCAATCCAGTATAGTCTAGCCCTAAGTCTAAAATTGGATATGCCAACCTACCTGTTCCAGAAGCAAGTTCTAATACTGTTTCTATATTTTGTTTAGCAAATTTTTTAATTAATGCAAGATCCCATTTATAATTTTTATGTATAGAATCATATAGCTGAGGATTGGAATAGATATCCGTTAGAGGCATATGAAAATTTTTAATTAACCTACAATAACTAATTCCTTTGTTGTTCTATTCATTATCTTGCAGCCTTCATCACCTATGATAACATCATCTTCAATTCTAACTCCTCCCCAACCAGCTATGTAAATCCCCGGTTCAATTGTCATGACATTATTTGCTTCTAAGATTTGATCGCTTTGAGAACTAAACCTGGGAGAGGTATGAATTTCTAGACCTAATCCATGTCCGGTTCCATGCGTATAATATTCTCCATAACCCATCTTTTTGATATAGTCCCTAGCGGCCGAGTCTACTGTTTTACAGGGGACTCCCGCTTTTGCTGCATCGCAACCCCTTTGCTGAGCCTCTTTTACAATAGAATATATTTCTTTGTGCCTTTCTGTTGCTTGACCAACAACTGGTGTTCTAGTCATATCAGCATGATATCCTGCATATTTTGCAGCTGCATCAATAACAATAAAGTCTTCTTTTTGGAATTCTCTATCAGTAGGAATTGCATGTGGAAGAGCTCCATTAGGGCCCGTAGCAACAATAGGTGAATAGGCTTCTCCTTCTGCATATTCACGATATTTCCCGACTAAAGCATTCGCAACTTGTTTTTCTGTGTAGCCAGGTCTAAGCATAGGCAATATTTCTTCATAAACAGTATCCGTAATCTCAACAGCAGTTTTTATACAATCCAGCTCATATTCATCTTTTACAGAAGCCAAGTCCTCGAGGATCATAGATGTACTATTCCAATAAGTATTTGGAAAAAGATTTTTCATCTTTTCGTATAAAGAATAACTCATGTGGTCCGCTTCAAATGCAATTTTTAAGCCGTCGGGATTCAATTTATTATCCTTTATTTGTTTTAAGTGAGGATCCATTCCAATAAAACGATCAAAAGATTTTACCTGAGATTTAGATTGTTCAATATATCGACCATCCGTTATGAAATATTGCCCCTCTGGTGTAATAAAGCAAGATGCAGCAGAGCCTGTAAAACCAGATATATATCTTATATTAGTTAAGTTGGTTATAAGAATTCCATCCAGCCCTTTTTTACTTAATATATTTTTTAGGTTTTCTTGCCTTTTGGTGTAAATTTCTAAAGACACAAATGTTTACTCCTTATTTAATTTTTTAACAAGTTCTTCAATCGTTTCTCTTTCTAAAGCAATTGAATCTGGACTTTCACCCTTTTTCTCCAATGCGTCTAAAACATCAAGAGCTTGAGAAAACAAACCTTGGTTTTTGAGAACTGATACTAACGTGAATGTAGCTAACCGTGGACTTACTTTTAAAGGGTCAGCATATTCATCAATAGAAATGGGTGTTGGTATTGTCTTTTTACTAAGAGGTTTCTTTTTTAAAACCGGCTGTACCTTAACTTTCTTTTGCTTCGAAATCGACCTTTTTAATGGCGTCTTAATATTATTCTCTGGAATATCATTTTTTTCAATAAATTCTTTAGCTGTTTGATTAGACGGGTCTAAATGTAAAACATATTTCCATGATTTTAGAAGCCTGCTTTTTGCTCTGCCTAAAACAGTTTGAATTTCACATAGCTCAATAGCTGCTAATAAATGGTCTGGGGCATATAATAACACATCACCTAATATTTTTTCAACCTCTTTTAGATTGCCCTCTTTTTTCTCAATGTTAGCTAGGACAAATAATCCTGCTGAATCTTTTGGGTAATGCTTTAAGCCGATCTCACACACTTTTCTTGATCGTCCTAATTCATTATTTTTCAGATACATATCTGCCAGCACCGGAAAAAGAATTGTATCAAAATGATCTGCAAAATATACTTCTAATTCTATTTGGTTGTTTATGTCCATCTTACCTTCTATTTTTGTTTACCCAATCAGTAATGTAATCAATTGTCTCTTGTACCGGCGTGCCAGGTCCAAATAATTTTCCAACTCCAAGTTTTTCTAATTTATTAGCATCGTCTTTTGGAATTATGCCACCGCCAACTAATAAAACATTTTCTAATTTATTAATTTTCATTGTATCTAAAACATCAATGAAAATTGTATTATGCGCGTTGTTTAAGCTCGATAAAGCAATGACATCCGCATCTTCTTGGAGGGCAGCACCCACTATCGTGTCTGGAGTTTGCCTCAACCCTAAATAAATGACTTCCATACCAGCATCGCGGTATGCAGAAGCTAGGACTTTGATACCTCTATCGTGACCGTCTAAACCAGGTTTTGCCATTATGATACGTATTTTTCTTTTCATTTTAGTTCAAGTCAATTTTGAAAATAACAATTCTAAACACAATTTTAGTTTATTCATTCATTGCTATCAATAACAAATGTTGCTGGACCTTCATTAATGAGTTCAACGTTCATATGTTCCCCAAATTTACCAGTATGTACTTCAGCAACATTTTTTCTTAGATATGAGACTAAATAATTATAGAGTGTTTCCCCAATTTCAGGAGGCGCAGCTTCGATAAAGCTGGGACGAGATCCCCTTTTTAAATTTGCGCAAAGAGTAAATTGACTAACAACTAAAATGGAACCTTTGACATCGTTTATGGATAAATTCATTTTCCCTTCTTTATCATTAAAAATTCTGAGCGAAGTAATTTTTTTAGCAATATATTCACTATCATTTTTTTTATCACCTTTGTGCACCCCCAGTAAAACAAGAAGGCCAAACGAAATATCAGAAATTATTTCATTGTCAACAGTTACGCTTGATGAAATACACCTTTGGACTACCGCACGCATTAATTAGCCTATCCAGACATTATCTTTACCGTACTTTGATCGAAGAAGAGTCATAAAATTATTGGAAGAAGAGACAGTAATATTATGAGCTAAAATTTTAAGAGACCTTTTTGAACCTTCATTTGGTAAATGAAAAATCAACTTACAATTCCCTTTATTATTTTTACAAATATTCATTAATTCTTCAATGTCATCTGAGTTAGATTTTCCAGAGGGAAACTTTATATTAACTTTTTGAGATAAACGATTTCTAACTTCATTGACAGGAATAATTTCCTTGCAAATAATTTTTAAATCAGAAAAATCGGAGGTTTCAGATGGGTTACCCCTTACAAAAACAACACTTTCTTCTTCAATAAGGTGGCCGTGTGAAGCAAAACAATCGCTGAATGTTACTATTTCAGCATGACCTCCTAAACAATCCAGTTCAAAAAACGCCATTTGCCTATTTCTTCTGTCAAACCTTTTTATAATCCTGGTAATCATACCTCCTATCGTAACGGTGTCATTTTTTGAGATTTCTTGACCTTGTTCGAATGATATTGTTGTGAACTCTTCTAAGTCATCTGAGTGCTCTAAAAGTGGGTGACCCGATATGTATAGACCTAAAACTTCCGCCTCTTTTTTTAAGGACTCTTTTTCAGACCAACTCTGTGCTAATTGTAGAACAGGAGTTTTTATTAAATCATTTTGTGCATTCGTTGCTCCAAACAAATCTACTTGATTTAAATTTGATTGATTTTGCATTTGTTGACCATATTTTATTGCATCATCAACCGATAAAAACTGCTCCGCACGACTTCCCTCAACTGTATCAAGGCTGCCTGACATTATCAAGCTTTCTAAGACTCTTTTGTTAACTTTTTGTTGATCTACTCTTGAACACAAATCAAAAATCGTTTCATAAGGTCCATTTTCTTTACGTTCTTCAATTATGGTCTGCAGGGCTTTTGCCCCAACATTTTTAATAGCATTTAGTCCGTATGAAATAGTTTGCTTATCAATAGGCCTAAAATCCTCGAAAGAAATATTCAGATCAGGTGCTTTTACTTCAATTCCCATTTTTTTACATTCATTTATTAAAACAACTACCCTATCAATATTTCTCATTTCGCTTGTCAAATTAGCGCTCATAAATTCCGCAGGGTAATGCACTTTTAGCCAAGCTGTCTGGTAAGCTACATATGCATATGCAGTAGAATGGCTTTTATTAAATCCATATTGAGCAAATTTTTCTATTAGATTAAAAATCTCCTCAGCTTTTTTCTTTTTGATCCCATTCTTCTCTGCACCAGCAATGAATTTTATTGACAACTCTTCCATCAAAGATTTTATTTTTTTCCCCATCGCTCTTCTCATTATATCTGCTTCTGATAGAGTAAAACCCGCAACTTCATGAGCTATCTGCATTACTTGCTCTTGATAAACAATGATCCCATACGTTTCCCTAAGAATTGGCTCTAAATATCTATGTGGGTAGTTGATTTCTTTGTTCCCCTGTTTTCGATTTATGAAACTATCTATGTTTTCCATTGGTCCAGGGCGATAAAGTGCATTCATTGCAATTAGGTCTTCTAAAACGGTTGGCTTTAACTTTTTTAAGAACTCGCGCATACCCGATGATTCAAATTGAAAAATACCTATTGTGTTTCCTTTTGCAAATAACTTATAGACTTTTTCATCTTCAAGTGAAAGTTTTTCTAGATCAATATTCCCTCCATTGGCATTAATTAGGGAAACTGCTTTATCGATAACGGTTAGATTCCTTAAACCTAAAAAATCCATTTTTAGTAGACCTAATTCCTCAAGACCCTTCATGTCATATTGGCTAGTAATATCATTTGTTGAAGACTTATAAAGTGGTATGTATTCAGTAAGCTCACTTGGCGCTATTACAACTCCTGCGGCGTGAATCGAAGCATGTCTATGCATCCCTTCTAACACCTTTGAGTGATCAATTAGTTCTTTGAAATCTCCTTCCGACATTTTCTTCAAATCTGGGCTTTTTTCAAGAGCTTTTTCAAGAGTTATATTCAGTTCGTTAGGAATAGCTTTAGCAATTTTATCTACTTCAGAAAAGCTATAGCCCATAACTCGGCCTACGTCTCTAACAACTTGCTTAGCTTTCATCTTTCCAAATGTAATAATTTGCGTCACAGATTCTTCACCGTATTGCTTTTTTATGTAATCAATTACCTCACCTCTTCGTTCAATGCAAAAATCTATATCAATGTCTGGCATACTTATTCTGTCGGGATTAAGGAATCTTTCAAATAGCAAATCGTGTTTTAACGGATCAATACTTGTGATCCCTAGCGCATAAGAAACTAAACTCCCCGCAGCAGATCCCCTACCAGGGCCCACAGGTATTGAAGAATTTTTTGCGTATTTAACAAAATCTGCTGTGATCAGAAAATAACCCGCAAAACCCATGTTTTTTATTACACTAAGTTCTTTAGACATGCGCTTTCTTATTTCAGGAGTAATTTCACCGTAAATATCTTGTGCTCCTGATTCTGTGATTGATTTCAGGTATTCATCAGGATCCGAAGTTTTTGCTTCTTCAGGAATAGGAAAATTAGGTAAATGAGATTCACCAATAGGGATGGTCAGATCAATACTGTCTGCTATTTTTCTGGTGTTTTCAATAGCCTGCGGAAATTCTTTGAATAGCTTATACATCTCATCTTGACTCTTGAAGTAAAACTCAGGCGTTGCATATCGTAAACGATTTGGATCACTCCTTTCCTTCCCGGTACCTAAACAGATATGTATATCATGAGCTTCCCAGTGTTCTTTTTTAGCATAATGAGCATCATTAGTACATACTAAAGGGAGTCCAAGATCCTGGGAAAGCCTTTTCATGTTTTTGATATTCTGCTCTTCTTCCGCTATTCCATGGTTTTGTATTTCTAAATAATATCGATCTTGAAATATTTC
>MDTE01014902.1_pt1 | contig 13973 bp, 25 predicted proteins | sample 811231 | NCBI WGS metagenome assembly MDTE01 (sample SAMN05326651, study PRJNA326480) | marine metagenome | isolation source: seawater | place: Indian Ocean: Red Sea | collected 2010 | reverse complement strand
GTACCATCATCAGTAAGACAATCTCTCACTAATCTAAACACTTTAACCATCTCCTGAATATACTCTTCAGGTGTTGATTCTTGCCCTATTTGTGACAATTCCCCACCATAGTCACGTAGACCATAGTAGGGTGGACTTGTCACACACATTTGACATTTAGTGGTGATATTTGCTAGTGATTCTCTACAATCACCATAAAGGATTGTATCCTTAGTCATTGTTAGCAGCAACCAATAATTTGCCTAGTAGTTTAGAATAAAACCGACAAGTTTCATCGTCAGAGTATTCTTTCTTGATTTTATCGTGAACCATTGTTATTAGTTCCTCGTACTCTTCTGTTGTGAAGTTGTTATCAATACCCCAAGCATATTGTTGTGGGATAGTGTCAACTGTACTCATAATGATAGCATAAATTTGGTTCATTATCAATATACACTAAAAAACTGCCCAACGGTTCAAACCGTGGACAGTTCCTAGCGTGGCACATATTATGGTATTATCCCCATCCGAACTGGTTAACCTTATCAAAGAATGCTGCACGATATGTGTCACCTAATGAATTGGCATCAACATAGGGGTCACTAGTTGACTTCCTTACATATCCTTCATTGTCACCACTCGTGCCTTCTATTATTCCCCATACTTTAGTATGTCCACCTCTATCAACTGGTGCTGTTGCTTTGATGACTACATCATCACCACTTGAAGCATCTTCTTTAGTAAATGTCCAAGTGACACTAGCATCATCCGCTTCGATCTTTGCTTTCTTATTTGTAAAGCGATATTCTGCTGCTCCCTGTTGAGCACTAACTCTTGCAATGCTATCATTTACTGCTTTGAGTCTATATGCCTTAGCATTCGCTGATAGTTGTGCAAGTAATAAATCTGCCCAATTATTTACTTGAGTAGTTGCCATTGTTAAATCCTAATTAATACTGTGCCTGATTTATTTATACGATAGAGGAAGTGGTGGTATCCCTTTAACAAATATGTCATCTACTACTCTTTGCAATCTTGCTAGTGTTGCTTTGCTGCTCATAGGTACACAAACATAACCAGTTGACTTGCGATAGAACTGTACTTGACCAGATTGTATTTTATTTGAGTTAATATTTGCCTTATCTTGTGGATCCATCCTTATAACTCTACCTATTGTCTGTGCCATTTCTATGAGATTCAACTGTCTCAACATAATACTGTGAGTCAATCCACTAACTGAGATGCCTTCAGATAGTATAGAGTAATGAAATACGATAAACTTCTTATCATCATCAGTTCCCCACTCATTTAATGTGTCCATAAACTGTGTCCTTGATACTTTCTTATCGTTAACGTATGCACCAAACTTACTAGTGACGTGTAACACATCATAACCACGATCTTTCAACTCTTGTAATAGTGGTGTTCTACCTAGCATTGCCTGAAGAACCTTAGAAGATCCAATACTGACAACCACTTTAGGGGTCAATTCACTATCATCAATCTCATCAAGTAGGTCTAGTGTTGCATCAACATCAAACTCGTGAGCATTCTGTCTAGTCCTTGATCCATTAACATTAAATGGTACTATAGTTGGTGGAATAATTGAACCATTGTCAATCAATTCACTAGCAGTAACATTTTCAATTACCTCACCATAAATGCTAGGTATGTTCATACCTATGAAATTAGATCTAGTTCCATACTTAGGTGTTGCTGTGAAATAATAGTCCTTAGTTAATTCTCTCTGACTAAACTCCTGAACAGCAGGAAAAAATGATTTAGTTGTGCTATTATGTGCTTCATCATAATATACTACATCAACATCATCCAATACACATACCTTATGAAGAGAATGGTATGTTGTAAAGATTAGTATATTATTTGTATTGTTATCTACCCACTCTTGAATAACTTTAGGGTCAGTTGTATTCTTATACTCATTCTTACCACTATGGACGTGTAACACATCAGCATCAATCAATGATGTGAACTCAGTACATAGTTGTTGTGCTAATAGAATACGAGGTGCAACTACAACTATAGTCTGTGGTACTGGACTCTCTTCAAAATGCTTGATAGCGTGCTGTATCATTATCATTGTCTTACCACCACCAGTAGGCACAATGATCTGTCCTTTATCATTGTCACCCATTGCTGCGAGTGCTCTTTCTTGGTGTGGTCTTAGTGTGATACTCAAATGCCTTGCTTAACTGTATTAATCATACAGGCAAACAAGGCAAAATGCTAGTGGTGTGTGGCAGTTAGACGTGTGTCACACGCTCTTGGTAGAATATGCTCCCACCATATCCGATCATCTTGTGTAACCACTCATCACAATTACTGTCTTTCATAAACAGTTCAGTTATGGACTCCTTACCTTCATTTGTAGTCCATACACGTTCATAAGTATGGTGGTGTTGATTGTACTCATAACCATCAGTCAATAATTGTTCAATGAAATTGAGATCATCATCTGTTACGGTCATAATCGTAGTAATGCTTAGAGTGCTTATAGGGTTGTGGTCTCTTCCATAACCCTGTCTTGCTATCCATTATAGCATCTCTTTGTATCTCTGCTCCTCTAGTCTGATTATCATAACAATCAAAGTCGAGTGCATCAAGATCTTTACCAACTCGTGTTTCAGATCTGAGATATACTTCTCTGAGTTCATCTGATTTAAGCATTGTGTTAATTCTTTTGAGTTGTTCTAACTCATTTTCGAGGTTACGGATAACCTTATCGAGATTTGTCATAATCTTCTCTAGCAAGTTGAATGAATGTTTCGATTTGTTCATCTGTTGCTTGACCTAACCAACTCCAATGTGGGTCGTTAGGATCATATTCTAGTGATACTTTCCCATTGTCATCAACGACAACCTTGAGTGAATCACCTGCTTTCATATCAGTCATACTACCTCATCAAACCTCCAATGTGGGTCATCCTTACCATCTGACCAAAACCAAAAGTCGTGATTGTGATTAGATGATAAGAATGTCCTACCATCTGATCTACGTTCTTCAATGGTTGCCATATTATTACTGTTCATTGCTTCAACAAACTGTAACTTAGCACGATCACTAATTGGTCTTACCTTCGCCAATTTCCTCAATGGTGACATCATCAACCTCCTGTCTAATAGTGTTATAAATGTCAGAGTATTTAACTCCGTGAAGATTCTCACTTGCATATTGTAATTCAAGTGGGAAGTGTTGTAAAGCAGTTAATAATGCTTCTGCTTCATTCTTTGGTAGGTTAAGGTTAACCCAAGGTATAATAACCTTACCATCAAACTCACTTTGTGTTGCGTTTGGATTCGCTTTAATCATCATCTTTCTTCAATAGGTGGTAATAGGTCATTTCCTGGATGTTCAACTATCTTTCCGTGATAGTTTCTGACATTGCGAGGGAATAGACTTTCATCTATCTCAATGTCCAACCAGTCGCTATTGTATATTAGCACATTACAGAACTTTTTACCGTGCATTGCATCAGGATCGTCCGTCTCGTGAGTACACATTGTAATATAATCATCACATACAAATGATATGTAACCAGATTCACCTTTAAATTTGATGTAGTTACCTAGTTCAAGTGACTTAAGAATGTTTCTCATTTCGAGTTGGATAGCGTTGGCGAGGAAAAGATTAATAGACATATTATTTTATGTCTCAACGTACTTAAGATATAATAAGTCAGTTATTTCCTCTACAGTATGCAGTAACTCGTGCAGTTGTTTATCATTTATTCTATGTTCACTATGTGATTGATATGTCTTAGATATAAACATACCAAGTGACTTACGCAAGATGTCTTTGCTCTCGCTATTTAATATTTGAGATCTGATTCCTAACATCACAGTAAAGGGATAAGAGAGAATTGGTCGTCTGGTAAATCACCTCTTGTTTCAATGTCAAATCCTAGGGTAATTCTATTACCTTCGTATTCTTCATTAACACATACTTTGTGCATTCGTTCCCAACCTGGTCCGAAATAAATGTTACCAACTTCATTATTTATTTCATATAAAGGTCCCCTCTGATCTCTAAATTTTGTTATGCTATTCTTTGGATCAATACTTACATATCCGTGGTAATCAAACTTATGATCGTGCCAGTTTAATACTTCATTTGGTTTGTGCATATTAACCCAACATTGCATCCATAATGGTTCATCAGTTCCCAACGTTGTTCTAACTACTGTCCTTATATCTTGTAGCAATAACCAAAATAATGGTGATGGTGCAGTTAATGAGAATAGATTATAGAACCGATAACCAGAATAGTTAGTGTCCATATTATCCAACTGCTCTCTATCTAACTTTAGATCCTCTCTGTCAAATAGTTCTGGCAATGCACCTAGAGTCAAACCCTCTTGTCTTAATGAACTATCAAGACCAGTGAATGTCTCTTTAAATAATCTATAACCACGTCCTAATTGACGTAGCATTTCCTCTTGCTCGTGTTCTACAACTGGTGATCTATACAGTACCCAGTCCTCACCCTCCTTAATTTTGTACGTCATTTGGATTGTATGCTAAACGTGGATCTTTCGGCATTGCATCTGCCAAATTGATGTTAACAACAGGTCGCCAAGTACCTACTGGTGTTGTTGATGAGTGAAATAGATCACCCTTGAATGCCACTGCTCTACCCTTCTTAGGTGATACTCGTGTCATTTCTGTGAATTTGTCCTGTTTGACTAACTCAACATATTGTTGGGGATCTTGTGTCCTCTCGTTATAGATGATAGTGTCACCATTTGAATTATCAATATAATATACCACGTTCCAAGAGTTTTGTACATAACTGTCAACGTGTGGTAACTGAATGATGCTAGAGCACCAAGCAGGTACGTGGTTAACTCTCATCCTAAGCAATGCTTCTGCCTTTAACTTATCTCTGAACTGTAATGCTAGAGGCATAAATGCGTTGCATAATGTTGATAACTCACCTTGCTCACACTCAAATAGATAATGGAATGCACAATATCCATTGCGAGGATCACCTAAAAATAGATCACTAATTGCATTGTCCTTAATCATCCATTTGAGATCAGGGTTCTTAATACAATCTATTAACCAATTCTGATATACTGGTGGGATTATATCATCAAAGACAATAACGTCTTTCATATTATTGAATTGTGTCTTAAATGGTGACTGTACTGTAAACTTCATATTATGTGTAGTAAGGTGATGAGTTAATCATTGCTTGTTCTTCTTTAATGAAGTCTGCTGCTGACTCCCAAGGCATTGATAACATTGGTCGTCCATCATATTTGTTCTTAGCATATTTTCCATTTGCATCAACATAAGATACAAATGCTTGTATCTGTAACTCACCTGTGTACTTGGGTCTCCAGTGGAAATCTTTATGTCCTCTGAATATACATATATCTCCTTGATTCATATAAACTTGATGTGATTTGCCATCCATTTCTAAGTACAAGGGCCAATCAACTTCATCCCTTGTTATACACACATTAGCAACCCATTCACCACTTGTTCTATCTCTATGTCTTACTAAATTAGTTCCCTTAACATATACTCTAGCATAACTAAATGTTTGATGTAATTGTATATCTAACACCTGTTCAATCTGTGGTTGTATGTGTTGTCCCATTGCTTCAAAACATACTGGTGAATACATTGCAAATGCACCTGGCATTATAGGATCAGATGTGGGTCCAGAATACTGTGTTTCAACCACATTCTTAATCATCATATATTCTATCTTTAATTGTTCACAAGTCTCTATTGATAGACCATCACGAATGACATATAATTTGCCATCAGCAATAGTATCAACCTTCAAATCTTGCTTCATATGACTGGTAGTCATTAATTCCTCTCCCAAAGAATACTAGAGTTAGTCTTGCATCATCAGATGTAGAACCATAGAAATTCTGTCCTCCGTGATACTTTCTTCCATCAAATATTATAGCACGATTGTAACGTGCTTGTACCTTGATAGATTCAATAAAATATGAATTACACTCCTCCTTATACTTATCAAAGTTAGCAATCTCTTCAGTACCTTGTGCTTCCATTGCCTTATGAAACTCCTCTTCATATCCTTGCATTTCAGCACCAGCAGGTACATCATATATTGTTGTTCCACTATCCTCAGTCATATCTGGATTAAGATAGATAACACCACCAATTCCTAAATGGTCGTCATCTGTGTGTATCCATCCACTACCACATTCACCTGTACTAATATGAAATGCTGCGTCTGCTATCTCAAATGCACGATAACTTGGTAAGTATTTAATTATCTTTCTACATATAATCTCGTGAAAAACAGGATCTAAATCTTGTATGAGTTTAGTTCTCTTACCTGGCCAATACCCTCTGTTTGGATGTTCAGTACAAGGATAATATTCAAGTGATTGTGCATACTTTCGCACTAAACTTGGTGTCTCAAAGAATCTATCAATAATAGTTGTTGGTACTATTTCTGCCATAATCTAAAAGGACATTTAGTCGTGTTAAAAATAAGATTGTGTGTGATACGAGGGAATAGATTCTTAGTATCTACTCTCTTTTGTGCATCACGTAATTGCTTACTTGTTGGTGTAGATTTAACCATATCATATTTTTGATTATGGTTATGTTCTTGATAAAATGCTATACGATATATAGGATCTCCTCTTCTAATTATAATAGGTTTAGACTCATCTATAAAGTTAATAGCAAATCCAATAGGACGTGACCAATCAGATAAATTCCACCATCCTTCTACTATCTTAAAATTATTACTAGCACATTGTTTCTGTTCTACCCATACATTCTTAGCACTTGTCCACATTAAGAAGATAGGTATATGTATTTGAAACGTTTGATCTACTTCCCAATTTGGTGGTGGTTGTATTATTTGATGAAACAGATCACCTAAGTTAGACTCAAGATACTGCTCCTTTCTATTCATTCTTAATTCAATATGCTTAGGTGCCCGTATCACAAACTCCCGTTTGGTTTTATGCTGCCAAGCAGGACAAGAATGATATATTGTTTTGCTAGGATCAAATGTATCATAATATCTCTCAGGTTCAAACCCAACACCATCTAAGGTCAATGATGAGTCTAGTGCTCTATCAAGTGACCAGTCTGGTGATTCATATTGTAGATAGTTTATTTGAATGGGCATTGTTTAAACATAAGAGTCTTTGCTAAATTGCTGATGAATCCTTTCACCCTCACTCTCTTATTCATTTGAATCAATAGATCTTTAGGTGGCATTGCCTTCACAAATTTAAACTCTTGATTGAGATTACTCTCTTCAATGAAATTTATTTTATATAATGGATCACCACGCTTAATGATAACAGGTTTAGTATTGTCAACAATATTCAATCCAAATGATATAGGACGTGTCCAAGATGATAGATTGAACCATCCTTGAACTACTGTGAAATTATTATTAAGTGAAGTGAGTGGATGATCTTTAACCTCTACCCATATATTTTTATTCTTTGTCCAACATATCAACATAGGCATACACACCTGTAATGTTGTTATTGGTGCTCTCTTATTTTGTACCTGTACTGTTCTGTTTAACTCTTGAGCATTTAACTGCTTACATATTATTTGAGAATTATCATTGTCAATCTCTAGTGTGATATCTTTAGGTGCATATACTATCCACTCTCGTGATGTCTTATGAGTAAATGCAGGACAATCTAAGTATGGTGTCGTCTTAGGCATTGTATCCAAAGTTTTCTTTGGTTCAATACCAACACCATCTATTGATAGAGGTGAATCTAGTATGTCTGTGACATTCTCAGCACCTTCATATTGATAGTAGTTAATCAGAACAGACATAGTTAAAATTAATCACAATTCTATTTGTAGCATAGGTGGGTGAACTCGATGCGTGCATCCTTAAACCATCAAAAATAATGAGTTTATTCTTCTCAGGTTTAACCTTATCTGTGATAGTACCATTTTCATCAAAGAATATGGTCTCACCATCAGAATCATTCACATAATATAGTGCTGTAGTGTGTGGTATATCAAAATCCACGTGTGGTCTATTATAACCTGTCTTAGTACTTAAAAGCAACCCTCCCTTAATCCTGAGTAGTTTGTGATCCTTTGGTACAAAGTGTAAGAGCATAGGATATACAAAATCTAAACACTCTGATTCTACTCCTTCCATCTCATCAAAGAATAGATGTGCAAATCCTGGTGTACCTCGTTTGTGTGGACCTTCATTAGCATATGTTATATCATCTAAAAAATGCCAGTTGAATTTATATGAACTCATCATCTTATGAATTCTGTTTGCATATAATTCTGGAAGCAAATTGTTAATGACCTTCATAATTGATTGATAATACTACACGATCTTCATCAGTATTATTTGGTTGTGTTGCGTGCTTCAACCAACCAGGAAATACTAATATGTCATTTGTTTGAACTGGTATCTCTTTCCAGAGATTTTGTTCTGGTACCTGTGGAGAACCAAAGCGATGATACTCTAATGGATCTCTAATTAAAAAGTTCCCTGATCCTCGTGGTGCCTTGAGATAACAAGACAATACCATAGGACAGGGACTGTGTAAATGTTCTGTTGTTATTCCACCACGCTTGTGGATATTGATCCAAGACTCACGTGGTGTGATGTGACAATTAAAATAACCCCAGTGATCCCAAATTGGAATTAACTGTTTGTGAATAATATAGAAGAACTTTTGTAAGCACTCCCAATTATGGGGTGCATAAGATTCTAGTGATGCTGACGCTGTACTAAATGCGTTGTTGCTCTCTAGTTCTGAATTAGTTCTAACTGTATCTAATAATGATCCTACATCATATTGTAGTGAACCACCGTGTTCATACTCAAAATCATAGTTGAGTCTCCAAACATAATTTGGAATATACTCAACTGGTTTAGGATCTTCTGGGGTTATTATTAAACTCATCCATTCTCTCCTTTAACTGCTTGACTCTTTTAGCAGTCTCTTCTCTAACCTTTCTGGATAGACGTTTAAGGGTTGGTGGATGAGTTTCATAATTTATCCAATTAGACCAGAAATTTGTGTCATTACTCTTCTTTGACATTTGCGTAAGGTAGCATCTCCTTGAATGTACTTGTAGCAAACTTGTAAGCAACTCTTACTTCGTCTGCCATTGAATCGTCTAGTTTAGCACGAATAAGACCCTTTAGTTTCTCTGGGTTAGCGAACTCATACATTGCTGAAGAACCTGGTACTTTCTTAGCAAGCATTTGTCCACCCATCAGATCACCCATATGTCTGGTATAGACGTGTGCCATCAATCTTTTTTGTCTACTCTCTGTACTAGGATCTTTATCGATCTGTTCAATGTACTTAGTAAACTCTTTAGTTGTTTCTAAAGTTGGTGGGATCTCACCTTCATTACCATAGTCACCCCATAGTTCTTGAAAGTCTTTAACTAAACCAGGATATCTATTGATATCTTCTAGTCCATTTAATACTTCATTCCTTGATGCTGCATCTTCTAACACATCATACTGTTGGATCTGATTGTATAAGAATATAGCATATGATTTTGGATGTAATTTACCTCCAAACATCATACCAACAAAGGGTTGTTCCTCTGCTCTTTTGTGGTGTTCCCACGTTGCTTCTTTAAGTGACATAATTAATCTTTAAGGTCAGGTAATTTTTTTTCAACCCAGTGCTCCGTGTTATCTATACCAGCAGCAGTGACATATCTCATAATATGCTCATCAATCTGGTGATAGACTGGGTGTAGATCTAAATCCATATTAATATCGTGTGCTATCTGTGATATCTGATCTGCTGAGAAGCAATGATCAGGATGTAATAGATCACAACAAGGGATACGCTTCTCAATTAATTCATTGAGGTTGATACGTATCTCATAATCTCTGTAGACTGGCATAATTAATAACTTGGTTCTAAGTCTGAGTGTTCAGGTTCATTGACCTCGGAAAATGTTATGTCATCCCAATAGGAATGATATAACCTACCCCATATAATTTTAAATTCGTCATCATCAAGGTCTTTGAATAGACAACGATCTTTAAGATATATGTGGTATGTTGACATTAGTCCTCCGTGCGTTGTCCTATGGTTTCTATATTATCATCCTCCTCGGTAGCGAGTTCGAATGATGGCATATTAACTTCTCCGTCGTCTCCCATTATATCACGCTTTACCATAAACAGTGCATCGATAGCACCTTCAAGTCTTGATCTCTGACTATATGCTTCAGATCTCTTCTGAAAATCAACAGTAGTCACACCATAAGGATTTAGTTTCTTGTTACTAAATTCCTCATCTAGTTCTTCTATCAATTTAGTTTGTTCTTCCTTTTGTAAGTGGAAGTTTTGTATCAGTTCATCAATAGTCATCTTTTAATTCCGTCAGAGTGATAGTTAATTGCTCTCATTGCTCTTGCTATTTTTCTAGTAACAGTATCTTCAGTTGAATACTCTGCTGCTAGTGAATAGTTGAATGAGTTTTCTAAGTCCCAGTCCTTTTGTTCAGCAGGTTCTTGAACAAAATCATACCAATCCTTTTCTATATGCTCACGTAGAACAGGTACAAACTGTGCTAGTGGTGTCCCTGCTTTAACAAGGACTCCTTCTTCTCCTGTGTCAAGGACTTTCCAGAAGAGTTGGACGTTGACTTGCATAGCGAATCTTGGATCATACATTCCAGCAACTGCTTCGAATCTAGTTTCATTGTTGTAATACACTGGGAGTTGCAAAAATACAATGTCATCACTAGCTCGTACCCTCCAAGGTGTTTCAAGTTTTATTACGTGAGCAAGAGTGTCCTTTGGGAACCCTGACTCTTTATCTTCCAATAAAGGAACTGTTTGATCAGGTGGATGATCTCCAATAAAATTGGAGTGTCTCATAAAATTGGTTACCTGTTCATATCTATAAGAGATACCATCACCTTGAGTGAATATCCTGAAATCCATAGGTGAGGTTACCACCCAACCCATACGTGTGATTTGTTTTAAACCAGGACAGTTGGCAACATTTTGTGTACCCATAAATGGGCATCTTCTACCCTTATGATCTTTATCCTTCCATTGTCTTTTAATGGATGATGCAGGTAACAGTGGATAGTTCTCTGCTAGACCAGGTTCAAGTGAGAAGAATCTAATCCAAGGTTTCTTCTTACGGAAGATATTCCACATTGTCTTCCCCATAAATGTTTTCAAGTAAGTAATCATAATGAGTAGGACAATCATCCGACTCAACGAACTTCTTAACGTTAGCAATATATTCTTCTCTTGTCACCTTACTGACTCCTATTGCGTGCTCGTTCTCTTCACTACCCATTAGATATCTTGTACCTAATTGTAATCCGTGACCTGCAGCAATATAGTTCATACCGTGCATATTAGCATTCAATGGTTCAGCGTGATCTAATATAGATCCCATCCTTTCAAAGTTATCATTAACCTTGATATTACCACTGTGCATAGTTTCAATATCCATATAATCATTACGTTGTGTACACCACTTCCAGTATGGATTGTCAGTTCTCATTGATAATGCATAGTGCATAGCAACAAACTTAGCAAATCCAATTACTTCACGTTGTGCACAATAATTATACCATTGTCTCTCTATGTTTGTGACGTATCCCTTTCTTCTATTGAGTATGTCAACCAGTCTAAGGATACTCTCGTGTGTAGTTAATAGTCCTGTTGATTCTAATGGTTCTACAAATCCATATGATAGACCAATAGCAAGACAATTAAGTTCCCACGCTTTCTGCCTATAACCGTGCTTTATATCAATAGAGGATACCTCATACTCATCAGGTTGTAGACCAAACTTAAGTTCAATCCAGTTTCGAAACTCTTGCTCTGTCTCGTGTTCCATTGCAAAACGTGATGACCAAGCATAACCAACACCAATACGATCCCATAATGGAATAGTCCACATCCAACCATTCTCTGCTGCTGTGCAGTCAGTCACATTATGCATCATTTCCTTACGTTGTTCTATATCAAGATAAGGTAAACGTGCAAAGAATGCTTTATCATTTGCAAGTATATCTTTGAATGATTCGAATGATACATTCATCAATCCTTCAATGAGTGCACCTTTAAATCCAGTACAGTCAATGAATAGATCTCCTGTTACTCCTACTTGCTTTTTATCTGCGTCTAGTCTTACACCCAACTGATTAATCTGTCTGTTAGATGCAGCAGGAGATCCACCACGTTTAACATCCTTAATCATTCCACGTACTTCACCAAGTACGTGTGTAAACCTGTTCTTCTCTGCCCAAGGATAACATACTCTATCTCTTAGGAACTCACCAAACTTCTCAGCATCTAAATGATATGCTGTATCTGTCTTGAAGTTATAGTTATCCCAGTCCATATATCCTTCTGGAGTCTGAGCACTATTCCACTGTTTATTATTTGCTACAAGTGTATCATTCTCAGGATTATAATACTGAGAGAATGACTTGTTGTCTGGATTATATTCTTCTGGATGTCTCTTCTGTAAGTCAAACCAATCTTCAATACCATTAGCAGTGTTATCTAACTTATACTTACCAAATGGATATTGAAAGGTCGTCCCTTTCTCTCTAAAATCTGTGAACTGAATACTATTCTTATAGGTTGCATTACAATACTCCATCCAGTCTTTATCTTCAAGACCAAGAGCATCAAGATACTTATTGAAATGACCTAAAGTAGATTCACCAACCCCAATAGGTTTATGCTTTGTACTCTCCACGAGTACAACATTAACCCAAGGGCATAGTTTCAACAAGGCAGCACAGGTCATCCAACCAGATGATCCACCACCCACAATTACAACGTTATTGACCTGCATAATCTAATTGATACCGTCAGTATTATATAGGACATCATTATAATAGTCAATCGGTCTTGGCATAAAAGCAGCGATCTCCTTTCCTTCAGTGATTCTCTTCTCTACAGCAGCATCTAAGATAGGTAGGAAGTCACCACCAAACTCTCGATCATAATGTGCTTCCATATCCATAACTTCCTTTCTACCAATAATAGTATAACCTAAACCTGCCATCACAAACTGCATACCAATAAACAAATCATTTAATGTTGTTGGTACATCACGACAGTCAATATTATTTAATGTGTGGAATGGTACTGAAGTTGCAGCATCCCAATATGGTGTGTCGTCTTTGTATGCTGCTGTGAAATGATGTACGACAAAATCTCTGAATGTCATAAACTTGACGTGACACGCTGCATTGAACCAGTCACGTTGTAATCCTGATATAGTATTTCTCTTAGGATCAGCAAACTGTATGAAATTAAATAAGAACTCGTGTACTGAGAACAAACCACCTGATTCTAATGGTTCAATAAAACCAGCAGACAACCCAATAGCTAGAGTATTGCCTACCCATATCTTTTCTCTCATACCTGTTGGCCAACGTAGGTATCTAAAATCACTATCATCTGCATCAGGACAACCTAGATGATCTTTAAATTCTTTGAGTGCAAATCTCTTGTCTTGGAACTTACTACTGAAATTATATCCTGTACCAATCCTATTCCAAGTTGGTACCCTCCAGACCCATCCACTTGATAGTGCTGTAACACTGGTATAACTTGTAAGTTCTCGTTCCTTATCAACATACGCCCGTTTAGTACACCACGTACTATCATTGAGTAACACATCCCTCCAATCTTCCCAGGGTACACCCAGGCGATTCATCAATATTGCTCTGAATCCTGTGCAATCTATGAATAGATCAGCAGTTATCTCCCTACCATCATCAAGAGTTAGTTTCTCTATGTTGTCACCCTTAGTGTCTATCCTATCTACTGTCTCTCTAATATAATTTAAACCACGTGGTAAGCAGAACTTATCCTTTAAGTACGTAGCAAACTTAGTAGCATCGATATGATAACCAACTAACGTGCCTATGTGTGGTGTATATAATTTTCCCTGTTCAGATACTACAGCAGCATTAGAGAATACATTCTGAAATGTTGTATTAGATGGT
>MDTE01099842.1_pt1 | contig 13976 bp, 11 predicted proteins | sample 811231 | NCBI WGS metagenome assembly MDTE01 (sample SAMN05326651, study PRJNA326480) | marine metagenome | isolation source: seawater | place: Indian Ocean: Red Sea | collected 2010 | reverse complement strand
TGTTGTGTGTTGAACTTGGGATATTTCCATCTCGACCGACGTGTCCACCCCTCCATACGGACCCGACGATGCCGAAACCCGTAAGTCATGGGCGAAAGAAGAGCAAGAATCCCTTCGCGGGGGCGACAGGGCTGAAGCGAGCGGTCTCGTTGTCGCAGCGTCAGAAGGATATGAAGCAGAAGCGCAAGAGAATCGAGGAGATCTTCGCGGACGCGGACACGAGCTACACTGGGAGCCTGAACCGAGAAGAGTTCGCAACGGTTTTGGAGAAGATGGTGGAGGAGGCTGGGGTGGAGGAACCTGTCACCCCGACGGCGGTGGAGTGGGTCATGCAACGCGCGGATAGCACCGGCGATAGCTCCACTCTCTCCATGGAGGAGATGGAGAAGGGAATGGGAGTGTGGGCGTCGTATTTGGGCAGGAAAGAATTCATCGATGACATAATGCAGCGTTTTGACCTCGACGGCGACGGCAAGTTGTCGAGGGAGGAGCTTAAAAGTTATGTATGCGAGCTCAAGGGGGGCGAGACACCCACGGCCGCCGAGTTGGACTGGATCATCCAACGGTGCGACAAAGGGGGCTTCAACACCGTAGCGGGGGATGGCTTTATTGGTAGGATCGAGCTCCTAGATGTTGCCGACGAGTGGTGCTACCTTCCACGGGACGTGGACTCGGACGGGAGCCTGCTGGACGAAGACGAGGCCTCGGCGATTCCGGGTTCGGCGAGGGGCAAGAGTGGATGCTGCGTTGTGCAGTGATGCGAGCTAGTTGACGAGTTGAGTCTTGATTGACGAAAGAATGATTCGGTGCCGAACGCAGGACGCGGAGCCTGCCTACTTCTTAGGTCGCACCACCACGCTGAGCTCCGCACCCTCCGGCGCCGCGTCACCGCCCACGAGGCACTGGCAGGACATGCGCCAGCCCTCCTTCAGCTTGCCGGCTTTGACCTTCCTCAGTTCCGCCTCCGTCTGCTCGGACAGCAGATCGGCTCCCTCCACCACGTCCACGAGGCAGGTGCCGCAGTTGCCCATGCCGCCACAGTTCATCAATCTGTCCATGCCGCCGTACAGCTGCGCGCCAGTGTCAAGAATCACGGCACGGAGCACGCTGGCAGTGTCCACGGTCGTGGTGATGGACTCCCCTCCATCGGACGGCGTGATCGTTACCTTCACCGAGGCAGCCTCCACACGCATCTGGGAGCGAGACGATCGCCCGACGGGGCGACGGCGGGACAAGCACGCGATCGAGGGGCGGACCGCGGATGCGGGTGATGCGATCGAAAGCGACATGGACGCTGTATCGACGGATGAATTGAAGTCACGCTACGGCGCGCTCGGATAAATGGCCACGTAGCCGAAAGGAAGGCACTTGATTAACTCCAAAACATCTTCTGAACACCAACCCACATCGGTACGCACGGGACACAACTCGAACCAATGTCGCGCGGGTTTGACCGCGTCGCCGGCGGTATCTGGCTGCTAGTCTTCGGTCTGGCGCTCGGGCTACCCCCGGCGTCGTCGGCACGGGCAGTCAGAGAGCGGGTGGCGGTTGAACACCCAAAGTTCGCGAATGGCCGGTCGAGGGAAGGGGCGTTCATAGGGTACTCTGAGCATTCCGCCTCAGACACACCTGCGATGGAGAATCGGCGAAATGTTCCATCATGGTGCAAGGACAACGACGACAACTGTGCGTCGTGGGCGGCGAGCGGGGAGTGCGACAATAACCCAAGCTTCATGAAGGCAACCTGCAGAGTTTCCTGCAACTCATGCGTGTTCAATCGGAAGGAACGGGTGCGGGAGGGACCTAGGGTGTATTTGGACGTGGTCATAGGAGACGATATGAACGCAGCGACGGGTAGGATCGTCTTGGACCTCTTCGCAGGGACGCATCCGAAGACATCGGAGAACTTCCGGCAGATGTGCACGGGAGAGGCTGGGTTTGGCTACCGCGGCAGCACCTTTCACCGGGTCATACCGGGTTTCATGAACCAGGCTGGAGCGAAGGGCGCGGGCGGTAGCATATACGGCGGGTCCTTCGACGACGAGAGCTTCGTGCACAATCACGACGAACCTTTCTTGCTGTCCATGGCCAACTCGGGTCCGAACACAAACAGCAACCAATTTTTCATAACCGTAGCGCCGACGCCGCACCTGGACAATAAGCACGTGGTGTTCGGCACGGTGGTGGAGGGGGAGGACGTCGTCATGGCGATCAACGAGGCGGGTACGAAGGGGGGTAGGCCGAGGCGACAGATACACATCGTCAACGCCGGGGAGTTGAAGGATTAGTCGGATTGAGGGAGCACTCTCTTGTGGTATTAGATAATAATAGCTGGAGTGCTGGCGAGCCTAAGTCCTACATCTATTGCGCGCGCGTGCGTAAATCATACGGTCCCGTCGCGTGGATAATAGCCTCACGCGTCGGGCCACGTGTAAAGAATCAGAGGAAAAAGAATTGGTCGCAGCGTTTTCGCCACGTCCTCTCACATCATTGGGCGCTTACTGGCCGAGGATGAGCATGAGGGTGAAGGCCACCATGGCGACGCGACCGTTGATCTTCTCGGCGATGGGGGTCCAGACGGTGGGGAGGAGCTCGTCGGGGTAGGAGGCCTGCTCGCTGGGGAAGCACTCGTCGATAGTCACCTTGTTGAGGGCGACGGGGGCGACGGAGGCGGCGACGGTGGCGGCGCCGATGAAAGCGGCGGCGAGGAAGCCGCCGGGGGAGAAGACCTGCTCGGCGACGGAGTGGCCGGTGAGCTCGGCGCCCATGGCGGCGACGAAGCCCACCATGGCGGCGCGGCCGTTAATGGTCTCGGTGCGCTGCTGGAAGCCGGTCACCTGGTCGGGGGTGAGCGCGAAGTTCATGCCGGCGATGGACATGGTGTTGGCGCCCGCGACGGAGTTGGAGAGGTCCGCCTCGACGATGGCGGACTTGTTGACGCGCGCGGGGAACACCTGGCCGAACTTGTCCTTGACGGTGACCTCATCGTCCTTGACGGTGATGGTGTACACCTTGCCGTCGATGTTACGCGTGGTCTCGCCGTCGAGGTTGTTGACGATGTTGGGCTTGGTGACGTTCATGGACTTGTACCCGGAGGACTCCTCGCCGTCGGCGGCGACGCGAACCACGGCCGCGCGGGCGGCGCGGGTGGAGACGGCGCGCGCGCGCACGGGGAGGTTGAGGGTAACGCGGGAGCTGAGGGAGGTGGCGGCGATCATCTTGTGTGTGATTCGAGCGTGTTCGTGCGACTGAGGAAGTGGCGATCGAGAGCGCCGATTGACTGACGCGTTCTTTTTGGCTATCCACGCCGTCTTCGATCGTTCCGGGCCACCAGTTCGTCGACGCAGTCATGGTTTGGTGACTCGAGGTGAGTTTCAACCCAATCTGCTTTCGAATCAGCAGCCAATCAGATTTCGAATCAGCGACGTTTCGCGCGAAAATGAGGCGCCAAATTACCGAAAGGTCAATGCCCCGCGGTCGCGAGCGCCACTTGCGCACGTGCGAGACACTTTTCGTCGATCCATATCGACTCATCCTCGCTTCTTCGCATCGGATCGCATCCCGAACGCGTCCGGCGACCAACCTTCGCCCCCAGACAATCACGAACTAGGAAGCTTCGACTGTAATTCCAAAGCGTTCGATCCGAGGAGACGCTCCGGAAGTCCGAGGAAAATATGGCGGCCGTCGCGTCCGTATTTGGGTTTAAGCATCGCGTTGGAGGCCCTGTGCCGTCCCGTGCAGCGCAGCGCGCCTCCCGCATCTCTCGGGGGCGGGTCCACCAGCCCCTGAGGGTCGTCGCGCGTGGCCTCGATGGTCGGCCGTGGGTCGAACTGAAGGACGGCGTGCCCACGTCGGGCCCAGATCTCTCCGTCACCGTGAACGGGCTCAAGTTCCCCAACCCCTTCGTCATTGGCAGCGGTCCCCCGGGCACGAACTACACGGTGATGAAGAAAGCCTTCGATGAGGGCTGGGGCGGGGTCATCGCCAAGACGGTCTCCCTCAACGCCGACCTGGTCAAGAACGTCACCCCAAGGTACGCCAAGATGAAGTCAGAGGATGGCGCAGAGGTCCTGGGGTGGCAGAACATCGAGCTCATCTCCGATAGATCGTTCGAGGTCATGCTCGCCGAGTTCAAGCAGCTCAAGGAGGAATACCCTGACCGCATCCTTATCGCGTCCATCATGGACGAGTACAAGAAGGAGAACTGGGTCGAGGTAGTCAGACGCTGCGAGGAGGTTGGCGTGGACGCTTTTGAGATCAACTTCTCGTGCCCGCACGGCATGCCCGAGCGAAAGATGGGCGCAGCGATGGGCCAGGACTGCACCGTGCTTGACGAGGTGTGCGGATGGGTCAAAGAGGTCGCCACAGTGCCGGTGTGGGCCAAGATGACCCCCAACATCACCGACATCACCGTGCCCGCGAAGGTCTGCCTCGAGCAGGGTATGGATGGAATTGCCGCCATCAACACCATCATGTCCATCATGGGGGTCAACCTCGACACCCTCGCCCCGGAGCCGTGCGTCGAGGGTCACAGCACCCCGGGTGGGTACTCGTACAAGGCCGTCCGTCCCATCGCTCTGGCCAAGTGCATGAACATCGCCCAGATGATCAAGAAGGACTTTCCCGATCGAACCCTAAGTGGCATCGGTGGCATTGACACCGGCGACCACGCGGCCGAGTTTATACTCCTCGGATCCGACACCGTGCAGGTATGCACCGGGGTCATGATACACGGCTACCCACTGGTGCAGAACCTGTGCGCTGAGCTGCAGGAGTTCATGGGTAAGCACGGATTCGAGTCGATCGCCGAATTCAAGGGCATGTCCTTGGAGTACTTCACTACCCACACGGACCTGGTCGCGAGGCAGAAGGAGGCCATCGAGAAGAAGAAAAAAGCTAAGGTTGGCATCGAATCCGACGACAAGTGGACGGGCGAAGGGTTCGTCGCCGAAACTGAGAGTATGGTCAGCAACGTCTGACGACGCCACCTCACCTGTACAACGGCATGTAGTCCCCCTCTGTAATTGAATTTTTTTTCTGTTTTTTTTCAACAATCGTGCACACCCTCGACGTCTGTTCTTTCGTAATAACACAGGGATTGGGGGATGCTACATGTTATCACGCCGCATTCTCTGCAGCCTGCGGTGCGGGCAAGACTGTCTCTCCGGCGATAGGTGGTGCCTTAACGACAGGTGCCTTACCTCCGCGGCCACCCTTGGTGCCACGGCCACCCTTGTTTTTCGCAGGGGTGGGCGAGGTCCCATTACCAGCAACCTCCGTGGGGTTCTCCTTTCCCTTCGCCCCCTTCCCCTTGGGCGCCGGGATCTGCTTGCCTGTATCGCCAGCCGTTGCTTCCTTGGCCTCCTTGCTCGTCTTGTTAGCCTTGCTCGTCTTGTTGCCCTTAGGACCAGATCCATTGGCCACCGGTTGAGGCGCGGGTTGAGGCACCGCAACCTTAGCCGTGCCGGGAGGTGGAGGCCCGGGCGGCGGAGGAGGATTCACCGGCGGAGCGGGTGCGGCGGCTGCGGCCGCCTTAGGCTTGGGCGCCTCTGCCTTCTTGTTCCCCTGCTTCTTATTTTTTGGTCCGGCGCCCTTGACCTTGCCATCCTTCCCGTTGCCCTCTCCCCCGCCGGCGTCGCCACCCTTTCGCGCAACCACAACCTTGTGGACAGTGTCGACGGGCGCGCGCCGCTCACCCACGGAGTTGTTCCTGCTGTTACTCCCTGAACCCGAACCGTCAGGGGTCCACAGCTTCCTCTCACCGGTGGGCGCCAGCCTGAGGTCGCGCAGGTGCTCGGGGAGCTTGGCGCTGCTGAAGTGTCCCGTATCATCGAGCGGCTTGCCCGGCGAGTGTCCGGACGGTCGGGTCAGGACCCTGACGTTCTTCGGGGGAGCCGCCGGTGACCCACCCTGCGCGGACGGCGGTGGTTGGCCCGGAGGCGGCCCATGCGGCGGCGGTGCCGGGCTTGCGCCGCGGCTGTCGTCGGACGGCACCGGGGGCAGGGACGTGTCAGCCTCGTTCGCCGCGGATCCCCACTCGCCGGGCGCGCCGTTGGACGACCTGCGATCGGCACGCGCCGCCGGGGAGGTCGGACGAGGTGGCTCGACGGGCTTACCGCCCTCGCCAGCGTTGGGTGCCCTGGTCGCCCACGCGGGCGGGGGACCTGGAGGAAGAGGGGGCGGTCCCGGCGGAGGAACCCCCGGGCTCCCCGGTCCCGGCGGCGGTTCACTCGACCTGCGCCTCTCGTGCCCGTGCGCGTCGTCGTGCCCGTGCCTCCGTTCGTGCATCTCCGCCCTCGGGTCCCTCAGGTCCCTCGGGTCCCTCGGGTATCCCTCGAAATCTCTCGGGTCCCTCGCGTACGCCCTCGGCTCCCGCCCCCACCCGTCCCTGCCCCCCGGGAACTGCCGATACGAGGATCCGTGCGGCGGCGGCGGCGGCGGCCCATACCCGTCGCGATCGTCTTCGTGGTGGTGGTACCTGCGGTCGGGGGGTCCGTACCCGCGGTGGTCGCGGTCGTGCCCGTATCCGCCGTCCCTCTCGAAGGATCGGCGGCGACCGTGGTACCCGTCGTGCGGGTCCCGATCGAACCCGTTGTGGTACCTGTCGTCCCTGCGACCGTGGTGGTACCCGTCGTCGTACCTGTCGTCCCTGCGACCGTGGTGGTACCCGTCGTCGTACCTGTCGTCCCTGCGACCGTACGTGTCCCCGCGACCGTCCTCGCCCGGAGACCCGCCGCCTCTTGCTGCTCCGTTGAGGTCGGGGAACGAGTCGCTACGATCGGGGGAGCGGGCGTGGGAGGGCGGGGGCACGGGGGCCGGCCGGCCGCCGGTCCACGCCGCCTCGCCGATCCTGGGTTTGTGGACCAGCGCGTTCTCCTCCTTGGCCGGGGCGTTCCACGTGTGCGAACCCTTTGGGACGAGCTCCACGTTGGGATCCAGCCCGCCGTGTTCCCTCTTTTGGCTGGGCAGGTTGATGGGCTTGGGCGCGGAGATGCGCCCCAGGGACACCATGCGCCCCACGCGATGGCCACCGCCGGGTCTGTGTGATTGGACAAAGCGAAGCGAAGTTCGGTCAGCGGAGAACTCGGGGATCGCGGGGTGGCAGGGTTCGTCGCGACACGCCGGAGGTGAAAAAGTTAGGGTAACACCGGGGCCAAGTGGACACGAAAGGGCAACAGCCGCCGCGCCCGGACCCGCTCCGGGAGACGCGGGATCGGGTAAGGCGCGATTCGATCGCACGAACGATCCACGATCGGTACCACCAACCGGCTGGGCTGGTCAGATCGTCTTGAACGCATCGTGTCGGGCCGAGACGCACCTCGAACTCATCACGGCGCCCCTCTACTGCTCTCGGGTTGCCGTCCACGTGCGATTCTCACGGAGATCTAAGCGCGGCTGCCGTCGAGTTTGCCGCGATGATCGCAGATGCCCACCTGGCCTCGAACCTAGGCACGCGGTCTCGCGCGTGAGTTGCTATTACCGAACCCGCGCGCTGACGACGCTCGCGAGAGCGGCGCGCTTTGCGACTGCCCCGCGGGGCTCTTTTCGCCCTCTTGGGCGGGAAATAAACAACCAGACTCGGACTTGCCGCGCTGGCAGCAGCTTGTTGGCAGCCCGGGTCGATCGGGTTGGGGGCGTCCTCTTCCAAACGCGTCCAAGTGTTGGTTGCATTCCCGACCGACCGCGAGGAGATTGGCGTCGTCCTCGCGTCGGTGAGCGTGACCGGAGGACCTTGGGCGTCGAAGGTGGCGGGGGAAGCATTCGGAGCAGGGCGGGGCTCGGGATCTAGTCGGTATGGGCCCTCCTCCGGGTCCCGGGGGAGGGGCGAAATTGAGGCGCGGTACCACGGGTATAGCCAAACCCAAAATCCCGGCGTTGCAGCAGCGACAGAGGCGGGCCTATCATGACACAGGGTTGGGCAAGGGGAAGTCGACGGCAGCTTCCAAGGAATACGAGGGAACCAAGAGCGCGCGGGCGAAGAAGGTGGCCAGGGATGAGCGGAGGGACAGGGAACGGGCGCGGGCAAGGCTGGAGCGCGATGCGGATTTCGCGGAGATGTCAGACACGATGATGGACTACCTCGAGGACGAGTTCACCTCGGTGTTTCTCGCCATACTGTACGCGTTCTCCATCGTATTCTTCATCTTGGCTATCGTGAGCAGGTGGTACGGGAGCAGGAAACCAATTTGGGGCTGGATCATAGGCTTGTCTGTGCCGTGGTTCATGGTCACCACAGCGTACCTAATCGAGCCGAGGATGGAACGGTGGACCGTGGACGGGATAACAAAGTTCTACTTCCGCCTGCAGGAACTGAGCAGGAGTGACGCGGCGACGGTGCACGAGACGTTGGAGAAGTGGTGGGAATGGCGAAAGGTGCAAAAACCGCCGAGGGTGTTTGGCGTCTAACTCACTCGGGAGGGAGGCCCGAGCAGAACTAGGATAAGTTATACCTTCGTAGAAATAGCGGAATGTTACAGCATGGCATCACCTCATCGGCGCCGTCGCGATGCGGGCCAGGACCGCATCCTCGATGGTCCCCACGCCCGCCTGGCACTCCAAATCCCCCGTCTTGTAGTTTTTCTTGATGGCGTCCTGGTCCCTCAGACCCTCCAGCGCCGTCTCGATGTCCACCTCGATACCCTTGACCAGGGCCCTGGTCGCCGCGATGTCTTCGTCAGTCGCGTCGAAGCGACACACGAGCACCTCGCTCGCATCTTCCGCCATGCCGAACCTCTTGAGCCCCTCGGTGATGTGCTTCAGCCCGGAGAGGTTGAACACGACCTCCGAGTGGAGGGTGTGCGTGGCGAGTGCCTCCCGCTCGTGCGCCGCGACCGACTTGTGCGCCGCGAGGTGGAGGGCGAAGACGCTCTGAACCTTGCTGGGGTTGATCAGCGCGAGCTCGGGCTCGAGCGATCGGTCCAGCAGCTTGGCGTGGATCTCGCCCGCGTTCGTCACATCCTTGAACAAAATCACGGTCACGTTACGCTCCGGGAAAGCCTGCTCAAACATCGGTTGGGAACAAATCGGTCAGCAGAAAAATATCTCGTCGGCGGCGGCGGTGCGCTGGAGTTGCGTCGGGAGTGGGCTCTACGGGAAACCCGGCTGCGTGGGTGTGACTATGTGCATAATATGCGCGGTGGCATCCGTGCATCGAGTACTCGCTTACCTCGAACTTGAGAACCAGAGGCGCGACGGCACCCATCCTCTCTTCACGCGGAAGAAGCAGGGTTTGTTATTTCCTCGGTGTCGACGACGCTTTGGAGGCAGTCAAGGATAACTTCGAGCGGACTTGACGCTTCCGCGCGATGCCTCGAGGCTGATATTGAGTTGACGAAGGCGCGTGATACCCGGCTTGGGGTGGTCCTCGCGCGTGGCCAAGTGGCTCGGGCCCTCAAGACTTACCGTGGGGAGCCGATGGGAAAAGATTTCTGGTGAGTCGGACTGCTGACAGGTCCGGGTTTGGGCAAAAAGTTCTCGGGGGAACCAGGGAAGCATCCGGAAGCACTGCGGAGCGCGCGCCATTCCCAAGATCGGGTGAAACCTTGGAGATGGCGCCGCGTTCACCGTCGAGAAAATCGCGGTCGCGGTCTCTCCGCGACGAGGATGGGGTGGATTCATACGGGACGGCGCCCACGCCCACCCGTCCATTCGTGTCGCAAGTGCCAAAGACTCCCGCATCCAAGCTGAAGGTGGCCGAGCTCAAGGAGGAGCTCAAGATGAGGGGTCTGGAGACGGACGGCCTCAAGGCGACGCTGGTGGAACGACTGGAGGCAGCGCTGATGCAGGGACTGGACAACGCGCGCGCGGAATCTGAGAGGACCGGGTCCGCGGGGCAGGTGCGCGACGTCGCCACGTCCCCGCTGAAAAGTCGGCGCGGTGGCCGATTCGTCGTGGACCTGGGCGAGGGCCAGGGCGGAATGAGCTGGCCCCTCCAGGCGATACTGGCGTTTGCGATACTCGTCGTGGCGTATCTGGTGACCCCTAGGGGTGCTTCCGCTCCCAAGACGTCGCCCCTGTCGCAGACCGCCCCGCCTCGTGAGCCAACCGCTGGTCAGACCCCGGCGCAATCGGAGTCCCAAGCACCGCCGACCCCGCGCGCGGCGGCGGTCGACGAGGACCCGGACCTCGCGCTGTGGGCGGCGCCCAGCTGCGCGGCTCGGGCGAGCGATCGAGAGGTGATCGAGCTGGCGCACGGTGACTGGTCGGAGACCGTCGCCGTGTTCATGGACACCGTGAGGGAGGCGGACACGTCGGGGAGGGGCGGAGTGAGGAGCGTCGCGGGCGTCGGCAAGGGACCGTCGCTCCTGCTCGTCGCCAACGGGAACAGGGACGAGGCGCGGCGGCGGGCGAAGGGGGTCGTGGCCGCGTTCGAGAGTTGCACCGAAGATAAGTGCGTGCTGAGGCTGGACTGCGAGGCGGTGGCGCAGACGGCGATGGAGACGTCGGAGAGGGAGGCGAGGGGTCAGCTGCAGAGCTTCATCGCGACGTTCCTGCAGCGATGCCCCAGGGGCGTCGCCGTCTTCGCCGGGGTGGACGCGTTCACGCCGGAGCTGCTCGGCGCGGTGATACCCGCGCTCAGCGAGGGTGGGCGGTACATGAAGGACGGAAGGGAGGTACGCGCGGACCTGGCCACCTACGTCATGACCGCCGCGCTGGCGAGGGAGCCGGAGGAGCTCGCCGAGTGGATGGAGAGCGAGAGACAGTTTGCGAGGAGCGCCAAGGATGCGCTGTCCAAGCTGATGTACAGCAGGCAGAGGGACGACGCGAGGGATGACGATGGGTCAGTCGGGGCGTTCAGGAGGAGGATAGACTTCGTGGCGCCCCTCAGGTGAGCGAGGGACGTCATTCGCCTCGATGCACAGACAACCGCGCTGTGACCTTAATTATGCCTCTCGCTCGGCGAGGGCAGTAAGTAAAGAATCGTTAGTTGCTATGGTGGCGTTGACTCGCGTCGCCTTCCCTGACTGCTGCGCGCGGTGCACCCCGCGGTCATAGCGTTCGAGTTGGAGAACCACGAACGACCGCGGGTGTTTCATCAGTGGCGTCGCATGGGATTATGGCTGAAGTCCCTTTGCGCGATGCCCGTCACGTATTGCGCACACTCAGACGACTGCAGCAGAGGGAGACGACGCGGAGCTCAGACGCCGGTTACTCCGTCCCTTCGAATAGGGACGATTTACATCTTCGCGCCGATGGCCGCGAGGATCTTCTCAAGCTTATCCATGGAGTCCACGTATCCGTCGCCATTGAGCTTGGAGTGGATGAGCTCGCCGTCCACCTCAACCTCGAACGCGCCGGAAGTGTTCTGCGTGGGGACACCCTCGGATTCGATGCCCGGGTACTTCGCCTTGACTGCATTCTCCACCTGCTTATAGCGAGGACCGTAACCTGCGATTAGCGGACGAATGTATCGGTGGATGGTCAGCGATACGCGTGTGAAAGACCGGCGGCCGGTGGCTCGGGAAAAGGCCACGGTGCGTCGCCTCGCTTTTCAAGATTCACGTCGGCCGACGCGTTCGGGCGAAAGGGGCCGAGAAGCTGACCTCAGCCGCCGCAGTACGTGACGTGAAGCTTCACCATGTTTGTGACGGAGGTGTGAAGTCGAGCGAGGGAGCGCGCGAGTATGATGTGCTGCACTGGAGCAGTGCGCGACGTAATGACCCTTTCTTCGGTGGGCTTCGGCGGTCCACGTTTTTTGCGTTTGCGGTGATGATGACAAAGCGATGGCATCAGGGTTTTTGTCTGGTCCTCTTTGGAGTCGTCTGGCTGGTGGGGTGACTGTTTGCTGTGCTGTTTTTGTATCGAGTTTCCTTGGTATTTGGCTTTTCTGGAGATCTGCATGAGCATTCCACGTGGAAACCGCCGCGCTTCCGGACTTCGTGTAACAGAAGACGCGGTCGAGCGTTTTGACTCCGCGGCTCGGGCTCGACCAGAGCTCGACGGCGCGGCACGTCCGTCGCCTCGTCGGTTCCAACACGATGGGGGCACGAACCGACAACACGGGCCCGGCCTCGCCGGTTCGATGCATCGGCGGAAAGACCGTCGCGTGCTTCCAGCTCCGATCCCCGGACCGCGTCCCGCTGCTCGGCGCATCGGGCGCATCGGGCCGCGCCACGTCCGGACACCGCGCGGGCACGTCGCGGTCGTCGCGGAGCGGGTCGTCGCCCAGGTACAGCGACCTATCCGACGACAAGGAGGGCGTTGAACCCTCCGCGTCGGGGCGGAGGGACCGTAAGCTCGAGCAGTTCACGGTTCACACGCGCGGCCCAGCGATGGGCACCTCGGACGACTCATCCGACGAGGACGATGCGAGGGACGCGACCATGTTCGCCAAGGGAGACGGACGCGCGCCCTGGGAGGCGGCATCGTTCTTCGGATGGAGCAACAGGCTGCGGGGCAAGAACAAGAAGGGAAGGTCGCGGGATAGGCACGCGTGCCCCGACCCTCGGCACTGCGGGCCGTCGCAGAGCAGGCCGACGCCGCGGTGGTGGTCAGGATGGTGGAGCGGCGTGTGCGCGTTGGTGGTGGCGGCGGGCGGTCCTTTCGGCGCGGGTCTCGCGCTGGGCTACACGCGCGCGGCCTACAACACGCTCGTGTGCTCCGAGTTGGAGAAGCCGGGATTTGAATCGCTGATGGACTGCGACGGCGGCGCGGTGGATGGCGACGATCTCGTCAACCTGGAGAACTCTCTCCTCGCCGGGGCTGTCTTCGGCGCGATGTTCGGCGGTTGGGCAATGGATGCGATGGGACGACGCGGCGCCTTGCGCGTATCGGGTACGATCGCAGCCATCGGGTGGCTCGCCATACCCCTGGGTGGGGCGGACAGCGCCCTCGCGCTGATTGGAAGGGCGCTCACCGGTGCCGCGGCGGGTATGTCGTCGGCGGTGACGCCCGCGCTGGTCGCCGAGACCGCCACGAAAGCGTCCCGCGGCCAGCTCGTCGCGTTCGGCCAGCTCGCCTTCAGCTTCGGCGTCCTCACGCAGATCGCGGTCGCCCTGATCGGGACGTGGGTGGACTACGGCGCGCTCGCGGTGGCTGGGGCTGTGTACAGCGCGGCGTACGCAGCCGCGGTGGGGATGGCGCCCGAGAGCCCGAGGTGGTTCGCGTCCAGGGATAACTCGGTCGGGGTGCACAGATCCCTCGCGGCGCTGCGTGCGTTGCCGGAGACGTCCGCCGAGGTTGAGGAGGAGGCCAAGAAGATGATGCACTCGGTTCGTTTGACGCCGCCGGTGCGCGAAGATCAACGCTTCTCGGTGCTCAACTTCTGCACGCAACGGCACCTGTCGCAGCCCCTGCTGGCCGGATTCACCCTCATGGCCGTGCAGCAGCTCGGCGGACTGTGTAGCCTGGCGATGCACGGCCTCAACTACTCCATGAGCAGAACCCACGGGTCGCCGGACGAGGTCGCCGCGGTGTTCACCACGTCGCAGGCTTTTGGATGCGTCGCGTGCATGTGGTTTCTCGGTGAATCTGGCCCGGGGCGACGCATCGCCCTGCTGGTGAGCCTCGCGGGCGCGACGGCGGCAAATCTCGTGATCGCGATCACCCTAAACCCGGTTGTCTTCGGCGCAAATCCAGTGTTTGGCTCGGGCGCGGCTGATGGTGCGGTTGTCGTTCAGTACGTGGCCGCGACTGCGTTTGCTTGGTTCCACGCCGCGGGTCTTGGAACCATCCCTTGGCTCGTCGCCGTGGAGAATTTTCCCCAGTACGCAAGGGGTACGGGCGTGGGTCTCATCGCCGGGGCCAGATGGTACCTAGCGCTTTGCCTCAGGTCCGGTTTTCACTCGCTTGTTGCCCAGACCGGAGGTCTGGCCGTCTTCACTTTCTTCGGTGTGGTGACCGCGGCAGGTCTGAGCGCGTTGGCGCCGCGTGGACAGAAGCTGGCACCGCCCGAGGCTGACTGCATGGAGCTAGAGGAGGTGCACGCGTGGGAGGAGGTGGACCTGGCGGCTGGAAAGTACGCTTACCTGCCATGA
>MDTE01069124.1_pt1 | contig 13976 bp, 13 predicted proteins | sample 811231 | NCBI WGS metagenome assembly MDTE01 (sample SAMN05326651, study PRJNA326480) | marine metagenome | isolation source: seawater | place: Indian Ocean: Red Sea | collected 2010 | reverse complement strand
TACTCTCCCGTATCTTAAGACAAAGTACCATCGGCGCAGAAAGGCTTGACTTCCGAGTTCGGAATGGGATCGGGTATGACCCTTTCGCAATAATTACCAGGCAAGGTTATATATAATTTAGATTTGGAGTTGTCAAATACTAATATGAATGCAAATTATGTATTTATTGAGGTATAAAACTTTAATAAAATAACTTTCAAAATAAAAAAATGAAACTACCCTCTAACAAGCAGTTTGGAATAGTTTTTTTTATTTTTTTTTTAATTTTAAGCTTATATCTATTTAAAGGTCTTAAGTTATATTTATATTCAATTATTTTTCTTTCGCTCAGTTTAATTTTTTTGGTGTTGGGACTTTTTAATTCAAAAATTTTATATCCTTTAAACTTAATGTGGGCAAAATTAGGCTTTTATTTAGGTATAATAATTTCTCCAATTATAATGGGCTTAATATTTTTTCTGATCGTAACACCCATTGGTATTATTATGAGATTTTTTAGTAAAAATTTCTTAAATTTAAAATTTAATAATGATAAAAGCTACTGGATAGAAAAAAAAGAGCCTAAAAGTAAAATGAAAAATCAATTTTAATATGAGTTTTATAAAAGAGTTTTGGGAATTTCTAAGAACTAGAAAAAAATATTGGCTTTTACCAATTATAATAATTCTTTTGTTATTTGGTGGTTTAATTGTTTTAACACAAGGAACTGCCGTTGCTCCCTTTATTTATACCATTTTTTAAAGTGAGATCAATTTTAGGTATATCAGCATTTTATCATGATAGTGCGGCTTGCATTTTACAGGATGGAAAAATTATTGCAGCAGCACAAGAAGAAAGGTTTACAAGAAAAAAACATGACCCAAACTATCCTTACAATGCTATAGAGTTTGTGCTTAAATTTGCAAAACTTAAATTAAGTGAGGTTGATCAAATTGTTTTTTTTGAAAAACCTTTTTTAAAATTTGAAAGATTATTAGAAACTTACGTAGGTTTTGCCCCCAAAGGGTTTATATCTTTTAGTAAAGCTATGCCCTTATGGATAAAAGAAAAACTTTTTCAAAAAAAATTACTATTTGAAAAACTAAAAAAACATGACAATAACTATAATTCAGACAGTAATATATATTTTTCTGATCATCACTTAAGTCATGCTGCTAGTGCATTTTTTCCATCACCATTTAATGAAGCAGTGATACTAACTGCAGATGGTGTTGGGGAATGGGCTACAACAACAGTAGCTGTTGGTAAAAAAAACAATTTAGAAATAAAAAAAGAAATTCATTTTCCACATTCATTAGGTTTGCTTTACTCAGCATTTACTTATTATGTTGGTTTTAAAGTTAATAGTGGAGAATACAAACTAATGGGTTTAGCCCCTTATGGAAATCCTATTTATGAAGAAAAAATTAAAAATTTAATAGATATTAAAGAAGATGGATCATTTAGATTAGATCAAAAATATTTTAATTATGCGACTGGACTAACTATGACAAATGAAAAATTTAATAGACTTTTTGGGAAAAAGCCTAGAAATGCGTTCAAAGAAAAAATATCACAATTTCACATGGATATTGCAGCATCAATTCAAAAAGTTACAGAAGAAATAATGATTAAACTAGCAAGGTCAATTAGAGAAGAATATAATATTAAAAATTTATGTTTAGCAGGTGGAGTTGCTTTGAATTGTGTGGCAAACGGAAAAATTCTTAAGGAAAAAATTTTTGAAAATATCTGGATACAGCCAGCTGCAGGTGATGCTGGTGGGTCTGTAGGTGCAGCATTAGCTTTATGGTACATTGAAGATAACAATCAAAGGAAGTTAAATTCTGAAGACGATATGCAAGGATCTTATCTAGGTCCAGAGTTTACACAAAACGAAATTGAGGAGCAATTAAAATTATCAGGAGCAAAATTTGAAACCCTAAGTTATGACAATTTAATAGAGCAGACTGCTGAAAACTTATCTAAACAAAAAGTTATAGGATGGTTTCAGGGAAGAATGGAGTTTGGACCAAGAGCTCTTGGAAATAGATCAATTTTAGGAGATCCAAGATCAGAAAATATGCAAAAAAATCTGAACTTAAAAGTAAAATTTAGAGAAAGTTTCAGACCATTTGCTCCATCAATTTTAGCTGAGGATACATCTGAATGGTTTAATTTAAAGATTGAAAGTCCTTACATGTTGTTAGTTTCAGAGATTAATCCAAAAAAAAAAATTGAAATGAATGATGAAGAGATCAAGCTTTTTGGCATTGAAAAATTGAATATTAAGAGATCTGAGGTTCCTGCAGTAACTCATGTTGATTATTCTGCTAGAGTCCAAACTGTAAAAAGAGAAAGAAATAAAATTTACTACGATTTAATATCTAAATTTAAAGAAAAAACAGAATGTCCTGTTATTATTAATACTTCATTCAATGTCAGGGGAGAACCTATAGTCAATACTCCATTGGATGCTTTTAATTGTTTCATGGGTACAAATTTAGATTTTTTAATAATTGGAAATTGTGTTCTAGACAAAAAGAAACAAAATAAAGAGTTGTTGAATGATTATAAAAATAAATTCAAACTTGATTAAATCTTAAATTTTTTTGTAAATATCTAGTATTTGTTTAACAGTATTCCCTTTTTTAAAATTTGTTGCATAATTTATTCCTTTTTGAACTCTCTCGTCAAAAAAATTTTTATCTTTTATTACTAAATTAATTTTATTTATCCATTTAATCTCATCATCAAGATCTATCAACACTGCGTTATCTTTTAAAATTTCAATTGAGGATTTTATTCGAGATGCAATCACTGGTGTTCCAGATGCCATCGCCTCTAGTGGAGATATTCCAAAACCCTCATAAATTGATGGATAAAAAAAAATCTTTGCAGATGAAAGGCACTGATTTAGAAGATTGTCATCTAAATATCCAAAATATTTGCAATTTTCAATATTCTGAATTTTATTTAAAATTTCATTTGCATGTCTGCCTTTCATGCCAAAAATTACTAAAGGAAATTTTTCTTTAATTGAATTATCTAATTTTTGATAAATATTTAGAATGAAATCAAAATTCTTTCTTAACTCAAGACTATTTATGACTAAAAAAAAACCTTTAAATTTAAGTTTGAAATTATTTAAAAATTCTTGACATTCATTTTCATCAAGTTTTTTTAGATTATTCCTTAAGTCTTCATAAACAACATGTATTTGATCTTCAGGTATATTAAATAATTTACAAAGCTCATTTTTTATAAAATTTGAATGAACTATTATTTTATTAGAATATTTAAGACTTTTTTCAAAATATAATTCAAAATATTTTAACTCATTTTTGTGAAAAAATTGAGGGTAATGCATCCAGGCTAAATCATGAACCGTAGAAATATTTTTAATAGCTAAATCATAAGTAATAAAATTAGGTTGGTGAAAAATCTCTACATTATTATCTTCAATATAATTTTTGATTCTTATGTTTCTTATTAGATGATTAATACTTATATTTTTATTTAATTGTCTAAGAAAAAAATTTTCTTTTTTTGCATGTATATTGTTTAAATTTTTATGAAAACAATTTGATGTAAAAAAACTTGTTTCAAAATCATTATCAGATAATAAAGCAGATGATATTTTTGAAGTATAGTGACCAATACCACTTTTTGGAGATATTAAAGGAGTAGTATCAATTAAAATTCTCATAAAAATGACAATATATTTTTATTTTAGAACATCAAATTCTAATAAGTATTTAGATATAATTTCTCCAGCCCATCGATGCCCCTCGCTATTCCAATGTCCATCACATTTATTTGAAAAAAAATAATCTCTGTAATCCTCTGTAGCATAATCAACCAGATCAAGAAAATAAAAATTTTTATATTTTTTTTCAAAACTTTTAATTTTTCTCCACCAAAATATTTCATCTCTGTAATCATGATTTTTAATAATTTCATAATCTTCAAATAATGGTATTGAAAAAAATAATATATTCTTCTTTGAATTTTCTTTAATAAATTTTTGAAGAAAAAATATTATTGCTTCTTGCTGATACGGGGGTGTAAAATAATAATCTGTTATATGTTTAGTTTTGTGATCTTTTGGATAATTAATTAATAATTTTTTTTTTGCTTTTTTTAACTTATAAGAAACATAAAGATATTTACCAGTTCTTAAAATATTTGATGACCAAAAATATTTTTTTAAAAATTCAATTAATTTTATAGAACTTTTTTTGTCTTTTTTTGGAAATAAAATTTTATATTCATTTTCTGATTTTACAAAATATGGTCTATGTCTTTGTTTTTTATTTAAAAAATCTAATTTATTTTCTTTGTAATAAAAATAGTCATTATCCTTAAAATCATTATTAGGAAGGAACGAAATAATAATTGAATTGTGATCATATTTTTTTGCAAGATTTTCGTAAATTAAAATATATTGAATCAAACCAAAATCTTTTGACGAAGAAAAGTTCAGAACTGTTTTATCTGTTAATTTTTCAATTTTTGCTTCAAACATATTTTCTTTTTCTATTCCATAACCTTCTGCGAAAGAATCTCCCAAAAGAATAATGTTATTTTCTTCATCTAATTTAATAAAAGGATCATCTCTTGCTCCAACTTCATTAGTCTTATATTCTACATCAAAGCATTCTTTTACATGTCGCACTTGAAAATTTTTCTCGTGCCATGCACCCCAAATCTCTTTTTCATTCCAATAATTATTTAAACTCTGCTTAGGTTTTTTTAAGTAAATATTTGGTGGATCATTAAAAATAAGTAAATTAAAACTACTTGCAATAAATGAAAGTAATTCGATAATAACAATTATCACAAATATCAAAAATAAAGGAAATAATTTTTTATTAATCATAAAAACTTAATTAATTATAAAAAAATTATTTTTTTTTTATAAGAAAATAACAAGTGTATAAAACATAGTTAGATAGATATCTTTTAAGGGCTCTTAACTTTTCTTTACTTCTAAATATGTTTCTAAAACTAAATAATTTTTGATCCTCCCTAATTGAATATTTTGACACAACATCACACTCGAATAATGATTTGTTAAATTTCTTTTTCATGCTGCTCATGACAAAGTGGTGTGGGTGATTTTTATCAAAATATTTTATTATTTTAGAAACTGGCTTTAAATAGTCGTATATTAAATGTAAAGACGGAAGGAATAATCCTCCAGGTTTTAAGATCCTAAAACATTCTTTAATTACATCTTCAGGGTTTTCACAGTGGTCTAAAACATTTGTTGAAAAAATAATATCAACAGAATTATCTGGTATATCAATATTTTCCCCTTTATTATTTAAAAGTTTTAAGTTGCTACTTTCTTTTAAAATTCCAATTTCATTTTTATAAAAATCCATTAATGGATCTACTGCAATAATTGATATATTTTTTAATATATTTTTTTCAAAAAGCATTTCAAGACCCTTTGCTACACCTGCGGGTCCAGATCCTAAATCTAATATAATTTTGTCATTTAAAAAATTTATATCAATCTTGTGTCTTTCAAGTACTTCTAAAGTGAATAGTTCCCATCCGCCATTATTACTTTTAGAATAAACGTCGTCCTGCTTATCGTTTACAAAAATATCTTCCCAGAATTTTTTTTCATTTTTTTGAGCAGATTTCCAGTTAAGTGCCATATTTATCTATTTTTATATATTGATTAAATATTTTGTATATAGAAAATAAAGCTAATTCCATAATAAAAATAATCATCAAAGAAATAAATAAAATGTTAAATATATTTTTGATAAATTTTTTATTTAAAAAAATTTGAAAGTAGTTCTTCATGCCCATGTAAATTTAAACCACCGTCTATTTTAATTGATTCACCATTAATCATTCTTGAATCATCTGAAGTAAGAAAACCTACAAGTTTTGCGGTATCTTTGCTAGTAGGTATTTTTTTCAATGGATTAATTTTAGTTAAAAAAAGTTTTTTCTTTTTATTTTTTTTAAAAAAACTTCTATTTTCTTTTTTAATCATTTTGGATGGCAAAATACTATTAAATCTAACTCTATTTTTATTAAATTTTATCGCAAAATATTTTACTAAAATATTTCTTGAACTTTGAGCAATATAATAATTTGCTTCTTGATCAGCTATTGATTTTATAACAATTGAACTTAAAAAAACTACAGATGCATATTCTGATAAGTTATTTCTTAATTTGTTAATTATATCTTTGCATGAATTTACCATTACTTGCATTTCCTCTTCAAACTTTGTTCCCCTGTATCTTTGTGAAAAAATTAAAGCGTCTATTTTAGTCTTGCCCAACTTTGTCATTAAAATTTTTAAGTATTTTTCATCTAATAAATCTAAAGTGATATTTTTGTGGGCTTTGTCATTTTTACTTCTTGAAACGTTGATAACATAATCACCCCTAATTTTTAATTCTTTTAAAATTTCAAGCCCATTACCTCTTGAACCCCCAATGATTAATGATTTTTTTCTTTTCATTTATTTTGAAATTTAATTTCAACTTTAAGAATATAACAAAAGTGATATTAAACAATTAAATTTAAGTTTATTAATTAAATTTAGGATAATAAATTATTATAAATTCTTATGATTAAAAATATATTTGTTTTAGTCGGAGGCAAGGGAACAAGATTAGGAAGTTTGACTAAAAATACTCCTAAACCTCTATTGGAATTTAATAATAAAGTTTTTTTAGATTTTATAATATCCAAACTTTTAAAGCTTGATACAAAATACATTTATTTGCTTTGTTGTTACAAAAGTAATCAATTCTTTAAAAAATATCATAATAAAATTTTTAAAAAGACTAAAATTGTATGTATCAAAGAACCAAAACAATTGGGTACTGGTGGTAGTTTATATTACTCCAAAAAATTGATACAAAACAATACACTAGTTTGTAACGGTGACACATTTTACAACTATAATTTCAAGTTACTAAATAATGTAAAGTTAATAAAAAAAAATATCTTTATGCTGTGTGTTAAAAATGCAAACTATAAATCTAATAAAAAACTTTCTAATTTAAATATAAAAAATAAAAATTTGTACTTTAAAAATAATTCCAAATTAATGAATTCAGGAATTTATGTAATTAATAAAGATTTCAAAAAAAACTTAAAAAAAAATATTTTTTCTTTTGAAAATGAAATTTTAGAAAAACTTATTAAAGAGAAAAAAGTCATGGGAAAAAAAATTAATAATTTTAATATAGATATTGGTACAAAAAAAAATTATAGGAAATTTTTATCTATTTCTAAAGAGTTATAGTTTAGTGATTTAATAGTTTCTTTCCTAAATTTATAAAAAAATATTCCAGCTTAGAAAAATAATAAGAACATAAGTAAGTTAACAAAAAAGAAACCATAATAAAAAAAATTATAAAATATTTAAAGTAATCTATGTGTTTTAATAATTCCCATGAAAAATGTATGGTTATCCAGTGTAATATATACATTGTAAAACTTATTTTACCTAAACCAACAAAAAATTTAAAAATAAAGTTATTAGACAAGTGTTTAATTAAAATAAAAAAGATATTTATTAAAATAAAAAATAAAGTTGAAATCAAAAACATATTTTTAAAATAAAAATATTCCGGCTTTTGTTTTTCAAATAACATCATTATTATAATTAGAAAAATAAATGGAAATATTTTAATTAGTAGGTCTTTTGAATTTGTTTGAGATAAATTTAATAAAGTATCTTTATGAATTTGGAAAAAACATATGCCTAGAGAAAAAACGTAAATTTGAGAAAATATTGTTCTATAAAAATTTATATCTCCAAAATTACTCCCTGAAAAAATAATCTGAGAAAAATTATTTACTATTACAATCGAAATCCAACATCCAAAAGAAAATAATAACGATTTTTTATAATTATTTATTGTTAAAAAGATAATTGGTAATATTAAATAAAAATTAATCTCTGTAGCAATCGTTGCACCACCTAAAATCAAATCATTACTGGGTGGAACTATATTGTTTATAAAAAAAACATTTAAAAAAATGTTTTGAAAGTTTAGTAATTCTAAATCATAAAGATTATAAAATTTAAAATATAAAATATGAATAATAATTCCTATATAAAAAATTGGCACAATTCTAAAAAATCTTCTTATATAAAAATACGTAAAATTTTTCTCTTTTCTAAAATTTAAAGAAATCAATAAAGTTGCAGCAGATACAATATAAAATAATTGAACACCAAATGTACCTGATAAAAAAAATTTTCTAATCAAAGTTGGAGTTTCTTCATTTATAAGATATTCATTGTAAGGGATGTGATTTATAAAAACTAAAAAAATAGCCACACCTCTTAAGCAGTCAAATATTTCATGTCTATAATTATCTTTTTTTTTTATTTTAAATTTTTTTTTATTTTCAATAATTAAATTTGTAGACATAATTAGACTTTTTGTTCATAACATATATTTAATTAAATAACACAAATGTTAAATAAAAAGCATTTATATAATTCAATATTATTAATTTCTCTTTTTTTTGGAATTTTTTTTAACAAAGAAGTGCTTAAAAAATTTACAATTGATAATGAAATAAATGACTTCAATTTAGCATTTTTATCCAATTTTCTCTCAATATTTTTTTTATTAATTTTTTTAATATTTTTAATTTTTTTTAATAAAAAAGAAAAAATAATTTCTTTTTTTATTGAAAAAAAAAGGGAATTTTTAATTTGCTTTATAAGTATATTTTTTTCAATTGTATTTATTGAAATATTTTTAAATTTTTTTAATTCATCTAAGTTGAAAAACACTGTAATCAATGCTGAAGCTATTGAATTCAAAGCAGAATATATCTACAATAACTTCGGATATAGAGATGATGATTTCAAAAAAAATAAAGACAACGAGTATAGAGTTTTTTTTATTGGTGACTCATTTGTACATGGATCTGCTGTAAATACCCCTTATACGTTTGATAAAATTATTGAAAACAAATTAAAAAATAACAAGAAAAACATTAACATTTATAACCTTGGAATTCCTGGTGCAAATATATCTAATTATCTAAAAACTTTAATTCAATTTAAAAAATTTAAACCTGATTCAATTTATATTTTTCTTTATTTAGATAACGATATTATAGGTGATAACAAAATAAAACACGTATCATCTTCATTGAGTTATTTTCTAGAAAAAAGTGAAATTATAAATTTAATCAAACAATACATGGATAAGAAATTCTACATTTCAGATGAATATTTAAATAAATTTAATTTAAGTGAAAAAATGAAGAAATCTTTTCAAGAAGAACTTTTAAACGTACATCAATTAGCCCTACTATTTAAGGGAAATTATCATTCACATTATAATAATCTTCAAGATTTATTTAATAATTCAAATGATGACAAAAAAAGAATTTTAGAAATAAAAGAAATATCTGACGAAATTAAAGCAAAATTATATTTTGTAATCATTCCCTCAAAATATCAGGTAAAAACTAAATATCAAAATTTCCCAAAAAAAGAATTTGGTATGAAGTTTAACAAAGGTATAATTAATAATAATCTTCAAATAGATGTGATAAAATGGTTAGAGACTAATCAAATTTTAACGATAGATCTATTACCGTACCTGAGAGAAAGCAAAAATCTAAATTACTATATAATTGATGACCATTTCAATAAAGATGGTAACAAACTTACAAGTAATATAATTCTGGAATACATTGTAAAAGATATAAATTAGAAATGATTAACAATAAATTTAATTTTTTAATTTTTATATCTTCTATATTTATAATTAGTCTTTTGTTTTATAGAAACCATTCTCTATACCCATCTGTAATGGGCGACGAATATATAAATAATATATTCTCTAAAAATACCAATTTCAAAGATATGCTTATTCCAAGTTACTTATATTTTTATTTTTATAAAATTTCATATGTTTGTGAAACTAGTTATTTAAATTGTGTACGTCTTTTTAACAACCTGTTCTTCATAAGTGGAGTTTATATGACTTACTTATTGGCTAAAAAACTTTCAAATAATAATTATTCTAAGTTAATTTTTATTCTTTTATTAATAAGTCCCTACAATATTTATACAGCTTATTTTTTACCAGAGTCAATGTTTTATTTTTTTATTTGGTTAACTTTTTTCCTAACATTTTATCTAAAAATAAATAAACACTATTATTTTATAATCGGATCTTTTTTGGGTTTTTGCTCTTTAATAAAGCCTCATGCTGTCTTTTTTATTCCAATTTTTATAATTTACTTTTTTATTATAAATAAAAATATCTCAGACACTTTATTAAATATTAGCAAATTAATATTTTCATTTTTTTTGATAAAATTAATTTTAACTATTTTTTCAGATGTAGAGTTTAGTATATTTGGGGATTATTATAATAAAGACGCCACGAGATATATAGATATTAATTTTTTTGAAGTATTAACAATTTTTAAATTTTTTATTATAAATTTATTCGGAGTAATCTCTTTTTTATTAATTATATTTTCTTTACCTATATTAATATTAATTAAAAATTCCATAATATATTTCAAAAAACTTAGACATAATAAGTCTGATAATTTTTTAGTCTTTGTTTTAATAACATTTATATTTTTATTGATTAACTACTCACTCTTTTCTGCGTTTTCAACCAGTTATCATATCCAGAACGTTGCTTACGAAACTCCTTTTAGATTAAATATCAGATATTATTTTTATATATTTCCACTTTTGTTAATAATTTGTTTAAATGAATTAACAATCATAAACACACAACAAATTAACACAAAATTAATTAAAATATTCTCAGCAATAATAATTCTAATTATAATATATTTTTCTAAAAATTTTTATCCATCTTATCATTTAGTTGATGGTCCATTATATAGAGCTCTTACTTATAATAATTATTTTTTTTATTTTTCTGTGGTATTTTCAATAATGTTAGTTTTTCTTTACAACTTTAAGAGAACAATAAGCTTAAAAATATATTTGTTAATTTTTTTACCAATAATTTTTGTAATTTCCTCCTTACCAATTAATAAAGAAATCTTATTTCATAAAAAACCCTCTAGATCTGATCAAATAGGAGAGTATTTAAAAGAGTATTTCCATTCTAAAATTGATGAAAATTTTTTAATAATTAAAATCGATAAAAACAAAGATTTACCATTAGATAATTTTAAATTGCTTATGTCTTTTGATAAAAAAAATATAGCAATAACAGACATAAATAATTTATCAATTTCGGATGATGATATTAATAAAAATTTAATATTAAATTTATCTAAAAGTATTAAATTTTGGGAAAGAAATAAAGGTACAGAAAAGTTTGATCATTATATACTAATAATTAATAATTATAGAATAACAAAAATATTTTACTTAGAAGCAAATTCAAAAAATGTAAAATATATTTATTAAATCAAATCAAATATTAAAAAATTTTTACATCGAAAGATGACTTCTCAACATTATTTATTTAAAAGAAAACTTAATAAATAATTTTAAATTTTTTTAAATATCTATTTTTTTCTATTGGTATTGCTACAATATTAAACATAAAACCTTTTTTTATATCTTTAAATTTACTTACTTCATACAATTTATTATCAAATTCATCATCTGAAATAACATTATCTTTTTTCCAATTATTACTTAATTTTTTTTTAAATATATGTTTTTCATAAACATAAGCACAATAATTGTATTTTTTAAGAAATTTTACAACACTATTAAAAGTTTTATCTGTTGTTTCAACAAATATAGCAGGCTTATTATTTAATAATATTTTTTTTGAACTTTTTAAAATGTCATATTCACTTCCTTCAGTATCAATTTTAATTATTGAGGCAGACTTATTATTCAATATATTATTTAATGTTTTACATTTGGTTTTTTGAATTTTATTTAACTTATGATTTTTTTTTAGACTAAAAGCTTCTTTATCAACTTTTTTATGATTAAAATAAAAATTTAAAGTATTGTTTTTATTTGATATTGCATAATTTAGTAATTTAATATTTTTATTACTTTGATATTTTTTTTTTAAATTATCATAATAATCTTTAAAGGCCTCAATTCCAATTACCCTAGCGTAGGGATTGATATTAACTATACAATCAATTTTGCTACCTTTAAAGACACCTACATCAATGAATTGAAAATCATCTTTCATATTTAAAAAAATTGAAAATAAATTGTTTTCTGTATTATTTTTAATCAATTTTAAAAATTTTAGATTTTTATAATAAATATGTTTTAAAAAAACATATAATTTAATTTTTTTTAAAAATAAGATTAGTATTTTTGGTATTTTAATCAATTTACTCTATTATTTTTAATCCCGTATGTTCAAACTTATAATCTAACTGTGGAAGTTTATCTTTAAAAGCTTCAATGAGTTGATTGGGTTTATTTGAATAAAACATTAAAAAACCTCCGCCTCCAGCACCAATTAATTTACCACCTTTTGCACCATTTTTAATTGCAAAATCATATAAATAATCAATTTTTTTATTTGTCATATTGGCAGATCTTTTTTTTTTTAATTGCCAGTGATAATTCATTATCTCACCAAACTCGTTAAAATTTTTTTTTTCTAAAGCTTTTTTTGAGTTTTTTCCAATCTCTTTAATCATATCTAAATTCTTGATCATATCCTTATTTAATTTTAAAGTTTGTTTGTTTTGAAAATTTAATATTTTATATGAATCTCTTGAATAACCTGTAAAAAATATAACAAGATTTTTATTTAAATTGTTTAGTGAATTATTTGACAAATTTATTTTTTTTATACTCACTGAATTATTTTTATTAAAATAAAATTGATTAACTCCTCCCACTGCACAAGCATACTGATCTTGTTTTCCAACAGGTTCTCGGAGGATATTGTGTTCAATTTCAAAAGCTATTTCGCTTATTTTTTTTTTTGGATAATTTTTATTTTGAAGTCTCAAAATCGCATTGATTAGACAAACAGTAAAGCTGCCTGACGAACCTAAGCCTGTGCCTGAAGGGATGTCTGCATGACTAGCTATATTTATGGGTGTCTTTATATGAAAATATTTTAGTGTTTCTCTGAATAGGGGGTGCTTGATATCATTTATATCAAGATGTGACTCTGATTTTGAATACTTCAAGATAAATTTATTGTTAAAATTTTTTCCAATACTTATAAATATGTACTTATTTATTGAAGCTGCAATTAAATACCCACCTTTTTTTTTGTAATACGAGGGTAGATCTGTTCCACCTCCACCTAATGATATTCTTAAAGGACTTCTTGAAATTATCACAATTTATAGCCAGCTTTTTTTGCATCCTCATAAAACATTTTCACTGTTTCAACAGAGTATTCATCTAAATTCTTACCAATAAGATTTATTTTTTTTAATATTGATGTTGGAACTGTTATAATGTCAGAATTGGCCTTTTGAGCCTCTATTATATTATATATTTCACGAGTACTTGCCCATAAGATCTTAATATTTTTTTTATTCTTTCTAATTGTACTCGCATATTGAATAAAATCTAAAGGACTAACACCTGCATCTGCAATTCTTCCACAAAAAATTGATATTATTGATGGTGTTTTTGCGCCAAGAGAATTTATAACTTCTTTAATTTGTTTTTTTGTAAAGATTGCGGTTATATTCAATTTAATTTTTTCACTTGAAAGTTGTTTGATAACATTCTTTAACGAAATATTTTTGGTATTTACAACTGGAATTTTAACATAAACATTTTTTCCCCATTTGCTTATTATTCTTGCTTGTCTTAAAATTTCATTTTCCTCATCAGCAAATATTTCAAAAGAAATGGGTTTTTTGACTTTTTTTAAAATTTTTTTACAAAAATCTGTATAATTTTTAACACCTGATTTTTTCATTAAACTTGGATTTGTAGTAAGCCCCTTTACAATATTCATATTGTTAAACAATATGATTTCTTTTTCATCAGCTCCGTCTGCATAAATATCAATTTTTTTTAAAAG
>MDTE01111727.1_pt1 | contig 13978 bp, 26 predicted proteins | sample 811231 | NCBI WGS metagenome assembly MDTE01 (sample SAMN05326651, study PRJNA326480) | marine metagenome | isolation source: seawater | place: Indian Ocean: Red Sea | collected 2010 | reverse complement strand
TCTCTTTGTTTTTTCACTTCTTCACTTTCTAAATATTCTAAATCACCTTTTACAATGTGTTCATTAATCATATCCCAATATCCTTTTCTTGAAACCATAGTGGTACATTCCCATTTTTCCAGACAGCAAATCTAGTCTTTTCTTTTATATAGTAGTTCTTGTAAGCAGCAATTGGATTACCTGGTATTTTACAATACTCTGGCATCGCTTGTGGTAATTCTGTTACTTTCATACTTTGATTAATTTTCTTAGGTGGTTCAATTAAGAATGGTAATCTCCATTGTACACCGTGAATTTTATTATATCTTTTTGTATATTCTTGTAATGAATAATCTAAAAGAGTGTATAACCAAACATAGTTTCCTTTAGTTTCTCTAGCCCATACATTTGATGGGTGGTTAAAATGACAAGCCTTCATTAAGTTCTCATCATACTTTTTGATAGGATGTTTATATCTTTTAATTCTACGATTGTTTTTAGATAAAGAATAATACATCTCACCATCTATCATTCTGTGTGCAGTAGATAATAGTTGTGCATACTCTACACACATTTTCACAACATGCTTATCACAATGTTCTTGTGCAGCAATTCTTGGGTCTTCATTGGTCTTAAAAATATTCACTTAACCTCTCTCTCTGTAAAAAATATGTCTACCAATTTTAACTGTTTTTTCAAAACTCTTTGCCCATTTAGGATGTACATAATCTGCGTGATACCATAACGCACCATCAGTTATGTCCATTAAGTTTTTAAAGTTAGTGTCAATAATACTTTTTGATAATTCATACAGTTGATTATAAACATACTGATTTTTTATTTCATCAGGTTTACCATCACAAAACCAACTAAACTGACATTGGTGTTTGATGGGCATTTTGATACCTTTTTCTTTTAACCACCATTTAGATATTTTGGCTTCTTCTATAACTGCACAAATTGTGTTTGGATAATCTTCACTTTGTACTCTGTTTAGTACAACATTTGTAACTGCTAGAACCCCAGCAGTACCTTCGTTTCTTGCTTCAAAATACATATTTTTTGCAAGACAAGCAATTTCGGTTTCGTCAATATGATTTTCATATTGAGCGATTTCCATATACTTTGGTTTTGGATATTCTGGTCTGTGAGCTGAATAAATTAAGACCAATCCCACTAATATACAATTCATTAATTTAAAATACATTGCATATGCCCTCTCTTGAATGGGTGTGGGGTTCGGTTGAACCCCTTTCACCCTGCGTTTAGATGTCTTTTTCATCTTTATTCATCTTATAAGAACCAAGAATCATAAACGCAATTGCAGCGACAGATGCGATGGAAAGAGTGGTTAGAGAGGCATCACCATCAACTGCACCCGCCGCAACAATACTGAATAACAAACCTAAAATCATATAAAACATAATATACCTATAAATAAAAATTAATATTAAAATTATAATCTAACACAAGTTGATATACTTGTCAACCCCCTCTATGCACTTTTTTTATAATCTTTGTGTGTCGTGTCTAAGTAATCTTCATCCCAATTAAAAGACTCTTGAACTACTTGTTTTGACAGCCCCTTATACACTTGATGTAATCTTTTATCTTTTGCTGCTATTAACATCTCGGCTTCACTTTCGTGTAAACCTTCTAATAATTGTACAAACATTGCTTCACATTTAATCTGTTTTAATTTATCATTACCACCTTTTATATAGTGAAATAATGTTCTAGCTTCCTGTTCTAATCTTGTGTGTTCTGTTCCAGCTGGTGCATCATTCTTTTTGAATGGTACATCACCTGTTGGTAATCTCCATTGTATTTTTGGGTCAAAACTTGATTTAAGAACCATTCGTAATCCTGGTGAATCATATTGTTTCAATACTGCTATTTTCTTTGGTTTATCCTTTGCATTATTAACTTTTACAAGTATTTCACTAATCAAAGGTCTATTAACTTCAACGACCATTTTAAAAATCTCCTAATTTTTCAGTAAGTTCTTTTAATCTATATTTCATAAAATATGGAAGTATCTTACTTCTATCGTTTATTTTTTTCTCTATCCACTTATTATGTATAATTTCTCTCAAATCGTTTGGTATTTCATCTAAATCTATCAGTTTTTTATTTCTTTGATAGTTTCTCTGAATGTGTTCTTCTTTTGGTATGCCAAACATTTTCCACTCACCTAACTTCTTCTTTGTAATAGGTTTTTGTCTTAATTGTTCTACAAATACCTTATCAGAAGATAATATATTAGGAACTCCGTCACCTTTATCACCTTTTATAATATGTTCAAACATATATTGTTTTGGATCTAAATCACTCACATATTTTTTTGTTGTTGGTGAATATTGTTTTACATTTTCAAACTTTTGTAATTGAATAAAATCTTTATCACCAGACAGTATAAGAATCTCTTCAAATAATTCTGGTGTTGTGGAAACAGACTTAACAATGGTTGCTATGATATCATCTGCTTCTGCACCTTCTATCTTTAATACTTGATATGGAAAGTTTTCTTCTATTTCTTTTTGAATTGTGTTTAGTATGGTAAATAATTCATTCCAGTCTAAACTGCTTTCTGTTCTAGTCTTTTTTCTGTTTGATTTATAGTAAGGAAAATATTCTTTTCTCCAACAATTTTTATCATCATAACATAATACTAATTCACCAAAATCGTTAGAGAATTTTGTTCTGTAAGAACGAATAGAGTTAAGAACCATATGTCTTATCAACTCTTCATTTATCTCACCTGCTTTAACTTGTATCATTAGATTACTAATAGTAACCTGATTCATATCAACTAATATCATTACTTCTTTTTTTCAGCAGCCTTCAAAAACTTCTGTATTAACTCCATTTTAAATATTGTGTTTGTTTGGCCCTTTTCATCTTTTTCTTGTACCATAAATTTATCAACCAAAGGTTGAATCTCGTGTTTTAAATTTAAATCTCTATACACTGCAGATTTTATTGATTCAATTACAAAAGATAAATCTTTAACAAATTGTGCATCACTTACTTTAATATCATTGTCTGACAACACATGCACCATTTGCACAATAATTGACTCTGTGAGTTGGTCAGCAAACCCCATATCTTCATTTATTCTAATAACATCTTTATTTGGAAGTTTAACTTTTCTTTTTCCTGTGTATTTCTTAGGGAAATTGATAACATTGTTTTTCTTTTTCATATTCATATTTATGTCCAGTAATTAATCAAACCACTAACTGATATTATAAAACTAGTGGAGTTCAATAATAACAATGCATAGTCTTTCCAAAAATAGGACACCAGAACCCAAGTTCCAGTGCCCATAATCATAAAGTAAAGATTTAAAGGAAAAATGTTATATGATGTAAAACATAAGCCTATCAACAATAGGATAGAACCAAACCATTTTAAACCTCTGCAGCTTTCATTTTTTCTAATTTTCTTATGCATCGTCTAGTACTAGCAGCCTTCTCTTTTCTCTTTCTCTCGTTTCTTGTTTCGTAATATTCTCTTTTTCTAATCTCATTAAAGAAGTCTTCTTTCTGTAGTTTCTTCTTTAACTTTCTGATAGCTTTGTCAACATTACCATTCTCAACTGCAACAGTTGTGCCAGGTAATCTTCTCTCTGGAGTTCTTCTCTTTTTGTTAAATCTATGTACTTGTTTGAATCTCATACATATCCTCCATTGTTTGATTTGTTACTTCAGCTTCATGCTGGTCTACACCAGTAAGAAAAGCATTAATGTCTGTAATAGACAGTTGATTGATATCAGATACATCAGAACATTTCATAACATAATCTTGAATATGTTTCGGAATATCTTTGTGTGTATTATAAAAATATATCATTTTACCTCACTTGTTAATAATATAATTTTATAATATCAGGTTCTATCTATTTGTCAAGGGTGGTATTATATTTCCTATAATCGTTGTGATTTCCGTACCAATTTACTTCTGTCCATACTTTATTCTTGTTTGCTTTGAGAATGTGTGGTTCCCACCAATCAGGTTTTTCAACTGTGCAATGTGCATTTTCACCATTTGGTAGTATTGCAACAGCAGGTCTTGTACATATTGCAAGATATACAAATTTCTCTGCTCTTTCAAATATTTGATTTAGTGTTTTTGGCACTATGTCTTCTGGTATATGTTCCATAACATCAGTAGATATAACACCATCAAATTTTCTATCAGGTAATTTACTGTGTTCTTTAAATCCTGGGTCATACATAAAAATATTATCATCAGATATATGAAATAAAATATTTAAGTGTGATTCAATATACTGATTACCTTTACCACAACCATAATCTAAAACTGTTTGTGAATTAGTTTCCATTACTATGTTAGCAATGTTTGAAGTTTCTTTATGTAAACTTACACCTTGATAATTCTTTTTATCTTGGTGCATAACTTTATATAAATCTATGTAATGTTGTTCAATGTCCATTATGTAATCTCACAAAATATTCTGCATCTATTAATACTAAAGGTTTTTGATTGTTTCGTTTTATTACACATATTGGTTCATACTTACCAGCATTATCTGATGCTTGTTTATATGCTTCCCAAATGTTTAATTTTTCTTGATTTTTACATTCAATAGAATACGGAAACTTTTCTCTTGCAGCTCTCGCCATAATTAAGTCTTCACCACCAGCACCCATTGAACGACTTTCAATGTCTTCTTCGTGTATATTTAATTTTTCTATGAGTTGTTCTCTAACCCATTTTTGTAGTCTTCTACCTTTTGATTTTTTACTCTGTGTCTTCATCTACATACTCATCATCTAGTTCTTCTCCACAAAATGGACAATGAGTTATTTTATAATACTCATCATCCATTGTATGATTTATTTTAAATTCAGCCTCACAAGAATCACAATAAATTGTTTTTCCAGGCATTATTGAATCTCGCAAGAACCAGCAGAACAAGCTAACTCTTGAGAACCTACTGTCATATCTGAAGTTTCATAATCAGATAATTTAGACCAATCTACATCAGTAGGCATCTTTTTCAATAACTCCTTATATTCATTTTCATCACAATCTTGATATGGTGCCTGTTTATATGTATGTTCACTATATGGTAAGAACGATACACCACTCATCAAATCAAAGTTTCTATAAACCCAAGCTCCAACATCTATCCATTCATTTTCCTTAACCGAAATGGTAACCGATGGTTTATGTTCGCACCAGTGTTCTTGATATGTCTTCCATAATTCTAATTGCTCTATGGCCGTCATATCCTGTCTAAACACGGCATCTTCACTACATTTTATAGGGAATGAAAATACTGTTGTGTCTTTTGGTTTCATTACATCATCTTCAGCTGGAAACCCAAAATCAACCATCATCTTTGTAAGTGGGTCTTTCTTATCACCTCTTACAGTTCTGATATAATAAGGATTATGTCTTGCGTGAATACCACTTGCACTATCAACTAATTGAGATACAGTACCAGACGGTTTCACACAAGTTATAGCTGTTGATTGATTTATCTTTAATATATCTGAATATTCTTTATTTGTATCAACACTCATTTGTCTTAGATTTTGTAACAATACATCTAAACCATTTATCTTACCAGCAGTCCATTTATTGTCCATAATACCAGTAAGTGATACACCAAGAAGTCTTTCTTCTTCACAGTTCTTTTTCCAATCTTTACTTACATATCTAAAGTTTGTTAGTGTTGATTGAAATGTACCTAGAATAGTTGCAAGTTTTACTTTTTTTAATAAAGATTCTTCAGTATCATTTGGTCTAACAACAACCTCAGATAAATTACAAAATTCTCTGCTTCGTAATATTATCTCTGAACAAGGGTTAGTTCCAAATTCATAATCTGGATTTCTTCTTCCATTTTTCTCTGCAATCTTTTGTGCAGACTCTCTATTAAATATTCCTCTTTCACCAGACTTACTATCATATAGTGCTTTCCATTCATCCATAAAAATACCAATGTCTGGTTTTTCTGTATATGCTGCACTATTATTAGCAAGAGCTCTTTGACCATTATCTTGCCACCATTGACCAGATTTTGCAACTCTCATTCTATCATCAGAAAGATTTGATAAACTAATTAATGCACTTCTTCTGACACCACCAACAACAACAATCTCTGCTGTTTTGCAAACAATATCGTGACACTCAATACTACTTAATTTTCTACCAGCAGCATTTTGAAAAACTTCTCTTGTGAATTCAAATAATCTTTCAAGTGGTTCAGGTCCTGATGCTCTACCACCAAATGTTTTCAATGGTGCACCAGCTGGTCTAACTTTACTTAAATCCCATTTAGGTACTTGGCCGTGATATAACATAGCAACAAGTTCTTTAAATGCTTTGGCCCAACCCATTTTACTATCTTGTACAACTATCGTTGTATCACTAGGATGAAACTCTTCAGCGACATCTGGTAACTTATTTACAAATTGTCTTTCAACTGAAAAACCAACACCTGTACCATTCATTAGTACATAAAGTATTTCATCAAATGCTTGTGGCCTATCCACTGAAACATAACTACAATTATAGCCAGCAATATTTTCTCTTTTCAAAGCTTCACCTGCAGTCATCAAACATCTCATTGATGGCATAACATCTAAATGTATAACGGCTTCTTCCAACTCTTCTCTTAATTTTGAATCTAATTTATATTTACAATTTTCTTTTAAATGATCTTGAAAGAAGTCAAAGTATCTTGTTACTGTTTCTCTCCAAGTTTCTCTTCTACCTTCTTTTGGTAACCACCTTGAATATCTTGACAGGTGAATAAATTCTTGATATTTAGTTGGTAATTTTCCGTTAAGCATCTACTTTTCTCCAAGTGTTAAATCGGACTTTTGCTTCTAGTCCTCTATATGTGTTTTCGTCTATTAATTTTTTTATATCTCTTATACCAGAAGAGACCATATCGTTGATGTCTTTATGTTGAATGTTTTCAGGAAACAAACATACAGAAAAATCATCATCAATAAAACTTTTAATTCTTTTTACTATTTCTTTATTTCTAGGTTCATTATCTGGCACCAAAACTACATTCTCTTTTTTATCAATTCTTAAATCAGAGTGTGCAGTAGCAACACAATTATCTAAGAACAAACTATCAATAGGACCTTCAACAACATATACCTTTTTGTTCCAGTTGATAGTATCTAAACCATATAACTTTTTTGAATAATCTAATCTGATAGTCAGATATTTAGGTTCTTCTTTTCCAAACGCACGACCTTGAAGTGCAAACATTTTATTTTCTTTATCAAGAAAGGGTATCACCAATCTAGGATGATCACCTTTTAAAGATGGAAATTTATTTGGAATAAATGTGTTGACCCACTTAAAAAACTTATCACAGAAAAACAACTTATAATGAAAACGACTTTGAATGTTTCTATCTCTAACCCATTTGACTGCAGGGTGAAAGGGACTAAGTTGTGAGATTTTCTTGATATTTTTAAGTGGTGAGTCTCCTTTCAAGTATGCTGGTTTAGTTAAATTTAATTCTTTTTTATTATCGTCTGATTGTATATATAATTCTTTGTTTTTGTACATTTCAAAATTATATTCATCATACAAACCAGTGTTTACAAACTTTAAAAGATTGGAGAAATCAGTGCTCTTTTCACAGTTGTGACACTTATACACAAAAAATGTTTTATTGTGAATAAGATAACCTCTAGCTTTAGTTCTGTTTCTTTTAGAATCACCACAATACGGACAACGAAAGTTATATAAACCATCGTTCTTTTTCTTAAATTGTTCTAATTTTGGGGATAGTAATCCTATGTATTTAATATCAATAAAAGTATTCATAAAGTAAATTATATATTATGTTTTGAAATTTGTCAATACTAGATAGCAAACAATATTATTTTATGTAAAATAAATCCTGCCACTATAGAACCACCAATTATTAACCAACGCCACTTTTCTAATATACCTACCCTACTAGATAAATCTCTTTGTAACTTGTGAAATCTTTCTTCATCTTTTGAATTATGTTCTGTTATCAGAATAACCAACTCTTTGTAGTTTGATGTAACTCTGGAATGTAAATCTTGTATTTCTTTTTTTATTTCTTTTTCGTTATGTATTATTTCTTCTTCTTGTCTTGCAATCTTCTCCTCGTGTACCGCGAGCATACGATGCACACAATTAGACACATCCGTTAATTTAACAATAGCTGTGTCTAATCGTGTATGGATATTTTTCATATCCTCTACATCTTTTTTTAATAGTTCTAAATCTGTTTTGATTGTCATAATATTATTTATAAATGTTCAAAAATTTGACTACTTATATAATTTGACAAATCAAATAGTTAGAATATTGACACTACCACTCAGACTTCCATATTGTCCAAACTCCATATACTATTGCAGCATATGCAGCTATCGTAATTAATCCTTGAAAGAATAAGGCAATAAGACCCATTGCAACTAAAACAACACCATCTAATGTTGTTCTTTCTTGGCATCTATCTTTTACCCATTCTACTGCGTCAGACATCCACTCTTTCATTTTACTCTCCTATTTTTGCGTTTCTTTTTCTATGACCATTCCATGCTAACCACCCACCAAGCCTTAGTGCCCAATAAGCAAGATAGTTTAGAAAATAAAAACCATTAACTTCAATATTAATATCTCTAAATATTTTATCTGCTTGTTTTTGATTCAACACTAAAATTGATGACTTTTGTAAAGCTGGTTTCAATGCAGCATACTTATAAGCATAATCGTGTATTAAACCACCTAACAATAAAACACCAACAGGTGACAAAAATGTTGCTAGAAATTTAGGTACACTTGCACCATCAAAGGTAAATCCTTTTGGTATAACATACTTAACACCGTTTAGTTCATAAACAAAATCTTTTGATATTTCCCATCTTCTACCACCCAATAACCACATTATCACAGCTGACCAGAAACCTTTATCTTTGGTAGCAATTCTAATTGGTTTCATATGTGGATATTCTTTATATTTAAAATTAACTCTTGGTTTATTAATTTGTTTTTTGTCTATAAAATTAATAATTAAACCAATAATAATTAAAATTATGACAACTGTCCACATCCAAAATCTAAGTGCTAAATCTAAAATAAACTCCATTACTTCTCTTCTTTTTTAGGTGGTTCATAGTAATTCTTGTATTGTTTAATAATATCATTTTGCATTTTCATATGATTACGAATTTGTGCAAAGTTCTTTGCTATCAACTGATAGTCTGAATCTGTTAAACCAAATAAGACAGGGTCTATACCTTTTTCATTTAATTTAGAAAATACTTCTTCTGCATTTTCTGAAGTTATGATATACCATTTTATATCTTCAAGTTTTGGTAGCACAGGGTCTTCTAGTGCAAGTGGTTGTCTTTCTATTGGTTTTGAAAATATTTCTAATTGTTTAATCGTTGAACAACTAGTAAGGAACATAATTAGGATTAGCGATAGAAGGACATTCCCTATTGATTTCACTTTTCTTTGTTGCATTCTTTTCCTCTTCAGTTAATGGTGCACCAGATGCAATCTCAACACATCTTTTAGCACTCTTGCTCGCTTTATTTATTACTCTCTCAATTGCCTTTGTTCTTTCTATTGCTAGTTTACCTATATCTCTTTCTTTTTTATTAAATCTTTTGTCTAATTCATTTAAATCTTTTCTTAAATTATTATTTAATTCAGTAAGATTCTTATTAGCTATCATAATAGCATCAAAGTCTTTCTTTTGTTGTTCTAATGCTTCTTTTTGAGTTTCTACTGCGGCTTCTAATTTTACTTGATTTGCTTTGAGAATGGCATTATCTGAACGAAGTTTCATAACATATATTACAGCTCCGCTAATACCGACTAATAAAATAATAGTCATTGCCATTTTAATTTGACTAAAGATCATTATTTAAAATCTCTCTCTGAGATATCCATTCTTGAACCTCTTGGTGTCTTCTTGTAATTCTTTACTTTATAACCATAAGCTTTCGCAAAGTCTTGACCATCTTTTTCTTTATGATAACTTTTCATAATTAAAACTGGTTTACCCATCACCTTTTGAACACTCATAGTTCCGTCTGAATGCATATCTGCTGCATAACTTGCATCAGGAATATTAATTTTCTCATTAACTTTTTTTTCTTTTTTCTTTTTAGATGCATTTAAATCAGCCATAGGTTTTTGACTAATATCCGAATATGGAAAATTATAATATTCTTTAAATCTTTTCATTATTAACCCTTATTTAACTTGAATGCTGCACCTTGTAACTTTAGAAACTGATTTAGATTACCATTCATCATTCTTTCCATTTTCTTTTTGTTATCTCTGTTTACAGCATTATAAACATTCATAATGGCAGACGCTGTATACAAATCAACTTTAACATTTTTATTATCAAGTCTTACATTTTGATTTTGTTTTTTCTTCACAATGTTTTGTAATACTTTTAAATTGTTTTCAACAAGTTCATATTCTTTACCAAAGTTTTCAATTTGTTCTTTAACTTTTTGTGTAAACTTTTTAGGTTCTACTTCTGCAGCTAATGCACTTGGTAACTTACCTTTTTTAATTAGACCATTTATGTAATAAGCCACATCTCTAGCTTCAACACCACTAACTTGTTGTCCTACTGCTTGTGCAGGATTTCTATGACCTTGTTTGTGTAAATCAACATACATTTTCATAATCTTTTCATAACCTTTTGGATGTGTCATTTGATGTATTTTATCATAAATCTTTCTGTAGTAAGGCATCTCTTCAAGGTCAGTTTCTTCTACCTTAACATTATATTTATTAGCACTTTTTTTAAGATAGTTTACTATAGATTGAGTTGATCTACCATCCATTTTTGCGTGTACTTTTATCTTATGTTTATTACCATCAGTTTCTAAACTTGCAATCTGTTGTGCACCCATGCCACTTTTCTCTAAACTTCTTCCTTCATAATCTACAATGTTTCCTCGTTTAGTAAAGTTTTGTGCTCCAGTACCTTTATTCATCTGAACAAAATCATCTATAACTTTTTTATCTTTTGCACTGACAACTTCATCAAGTTCAACTTCTTCTTTTATTTTAGTTGCTAGTTTAACTCTTGTGTAAGATAAATTGTCACCAACCTTAATATCAACTGGTTTACCATCATCTGTAGCAAACTTTCCTATTTGAATAATTTTTGAACCAGCATTTTTCTTCATCATCTTAATAGCTTGTTCTTTTCGTTTAAACTGTCCTATAACTTTGTTCTTAGAGCCCTTTTCTAAGACAATGAACATACCTTGACTTTTTGCCTCATCAAGTTCAACTTCTTCTACAACTTTTCTTGCTTCTCTTTGTTTTAATATTCTTTCAATAAACTTTTTAGCTACTTTGGTTCTTCCATCATACAAAGTTTTCTTTTTCTTTTTTCTCATTGTGTGAACCGTATTGTCATCACCTGTACCAGCGACAGATGGACCAGTAACATTTACTGGTGCGTCTTCGTCTATTTCTTTTCCGGTAAACGGATTTACTTCTTTATACTCAGACATTAAATCTCTCCTAGAGCGTCATCAGGACTTATTTGTTCTATGTCATCTAAACTAACATATATTTTTTGTTTTGTATCATTATGTATAACAGGAAAAACAGGTACACCTAATATCGTATCAACTGGTGCAGTATCATCAAATACATCCACTTCGTCTCCTGCTTCAACAACAGGTACATCTTCATCTTCCTCATCAACAATAATGTCGTTAGATAGTTTGTACATACCTTTAGGTAATAAATCACCATCTAACTGAACTTCTTCTGTTATACTATTATCTAATTTTATATCATTCTCTTTTATATACTTTAAGAATTCTCTTTCAAACATATCAGGATTCACTTCTTCTTTAAATGTATCCTTTAATAAAAAAAGTGCAGCAGCATAAGTTCCTAACTTAGAACCTAAACCTGGCACTTTATTAAATATTCTCTTTATATTAAAAACTAATTTGTGAAGAACAGTATAAGCATTCTTTTCTTTTGATGTGTTCAAAGGTGTTGCTTTGTTTGTACCTTCTACTCTTTTGCGAAGGCCCTTTTCATCAATAATACCAAGTTTATATGCTTCTGTTTTATTGAATGGTGTTACTAATAGTTTTACAAATCTATATGTAACAAATAAATCTATCGCTCTTCCCATTAAATTGCCTTTAACTTTTCTATTACTTCATCATTACCTTTTATGTCTTTCAACTCTTCATTTGGAATTAAACTCAAATATTCCATAAAGGGTTTGATGATAGGCCACAACTCTTGTTCTAATTTAAACAATAATAAAATAGAACAAGCTTCAGGACCAAAAACATTATTTAAAACTATAATGTGATTTAAAATTAATCTTTCTTTTAACTCTTTAGAATCTTTGTATTTTCTTAAAAGTCTTTTGATATATTTAAATCTTTTCATATCCTCATAAAACTCTTTTTCAGAATCACCTTGAGGATTTTTATAATGTTTCATCGCAAACATTATGTAATTGTCAGGTCTTATAGACTCAAACATTATTTTATTTCGGCAGTAACTTTAAACTTTCCGTTTTCTTTTTTTTCATAAACAAAGTTTATAGAACGCCCACCTTCAACTCTATGTGATATACCATCATCTTTAACAAATTCATTATGAGGAGTGTCAATATCTTTTCCGAATCTTCCGCCAAATTGTGTTAGTGGTAAACTGATATTACCATTGTCTTCTACAATTTCTGCACTTGGAAAAGAAAGTCCAATATTAGCTAATCTTCTTCTAACTACTTCTATAGTTTGCTCTGGTAACATATGGTCCATATCAGCAATACAACCTAGAAAAGAATTTAATCTTCTTACTACATTGTCATCTGAAACATCAACCATATCGTGGTCAGAGTCATGCTTTGAATGACTATGAGCAGGATTCATTCCGCTCTCATTCATTATGTCTTTTAAAGTTTTCATTATGACTTTCCTAATTTACCTTTTTCTTTTGTGCCATCAGCACGAGGAATAAGTCCTCGTGCTTTTAATCTGGCAAGAGCGGTGAAACCAATTTTTTCACCTCTCTTATATTTTTTCAACATATCATCAAGATGGTCACCCATCTTTTTACCTTTCATCTTCAAATCAGACATTACTGAATAACAGTAGAGATACTTGAAGCGAATGATGATGTTGCAACTGCAGCCCAAGCTGAACCAGTGTACATAAGTGTTACTGACTCACCAGCAGCATCTAGTGTAATAGTTGTACCAGAACCTACTGTAGCAGCTGGAGTAATAACAATGTTGTTACCCGCAGTTGTGCAAATAAATGTTTTCATTTGGCCAGTAACACCAGCAGCCAAAGATAGTGCAACTGAACCACCTGATGAATCTACTAATGTAACAGCTGTTGAAACAGATGCAGCAGAATCAGAGTTTGTTAATGACTCTGTACTGTTTGTTGCAATAAAAGTTGGAATGTAATTAAATACATTTGCAGCAGAGATTTTCTTGTTGATTGGTGTACCTGTTGGGTCATCAACCACATGGAATAAATCTGCAGAAGCGATACCAGAACCTAAATCCGTTAACGCCGTAATTTTCTTATCAGCCATATCTTATCTCCTATGGTCTAAACCCCCGCTATTTGTGCAGGGGGAATGCTACTGTCGGCATCATTACCGACATCATTTGTTTTTTCAATATACTCATTATTTAAAGCTATGGCACCTGCGATAGAGAATTTAGTTTGTTTCAACGATTCTACTGTCTTTAGGGCCTCTACAAGTTGATTCTCTACCTTAGATAATTCACCTTGTAATTCTTGTTTTCGCGACTCAAGTTCTTCCAAAGTCATAATATACTCCTAATTAATTTTAGCTGTCAGGTGTTGAGATATCCTCACCATCACCTGTCATACTTGATGCAGCAACTAGTGTTTCGTAGTGTACTCTACCAGCACGACCACCAGTTCCTACTGTTTTCTTAACCCAACCAATATGTGCAACT
>MDTE01077201.1_pt1 | contig 13978 bp, 14 predicted proteins | sample 811231 | NCBI WGS metagenome assembly MDTE01 (sample SAMN05326651, study PRJNA326480) | marine metagenome | isolation source: seawater | place: Indian Ocean: Red Sea | collected 2010 | reverse complement strand
TGCGTTCACCGGAGCCCTGCCAGAAAGTCAAATAAAAACTTTTATAGAAAAATTAACTGGAGGCACTAAAACATCGGTTGACACAATACTTGATAAAGCAGACGAGGCGCTTGAAACCAGCAACCACGCGTTAGCCGAAAGCCTCTATCTCGAGGTTCAGGGGCAATCTCCGCAAAACACTCGCTGTATAGCTGGATTAATTCGTTCTGCTGTTCTTTCCAATAACATTGAGCATGCTGAAAACATAATTTCTGAGTTGTCTGGTGATCAGAAAGAGTCTTCTGAGGTTTCTGCCGCTATAGCAGCCCTTGAGCTTGCTCGTTCACCTGACGTAAATAACGATGTTTCAGGGCTTTTAGAAAAGGTTAAAAGCAATCCGCACGACCAACAATTGTATTTTGACCTAGCAATGGCATATTACGCCGTTGGGCGTAATGAAGAGGCAATCGACCAACTTATATCCATAATTAAAAAAGATCGCCATTGGGAAGAGGAAAAGGCTAGAAAGCAATTGCTAAAAATTTTTGAAGCCCTTGGCTCAAAAAATGAAGACTGCATCATAGGACGAAGAAAGCTTTCCACGGTTTTATTCTCATGACAGAAAAGACAGAAATTCTCAATTGTACTGAATTACCTGGAATTATTCCGGTTTTCCCTCTTCCGGGGGCGTTGATTTTTCCGGGGGTTTCGCTACCACTCAACGTTTTTGAGCCCCGTTATCTTGCAATGGTTGGAGATGTATTAACCGATGATCGTTGGATAGGTGTAGTGCAGCCGCTTAATGCACTCCATCACCCTATACCAAACGATGTGGAAATCTTTGGCGTAGGCAGTCTCGCCCGCCTTGACACCTTTGAAAACATTGATGAAGAGAGGATGTTAGTTAATTTAATTGGCATAACACGCTTTTCCATCGAGTGCGAATTAGAGGGCCGTAACGGATATCGTTTAGTAAAAGCAAATTATCAGTCTTTTGAAGAAGACTTAACCATAGACAATGGCAAGCTCCTTGATCGCAAGCGCTTGATTACTGCTGCCGAAAGTTTTTTTCAACATACTACGGAAGAAATTGACTTATCTAACGCTACCGATATTACTGACACAATGCTTCTTAATGCATTATGTATGGCATCTCCATTAACAGTAGCAGAAAAGCAGGCTTTGTTAGAATGTAAAAGTATAGTTGAGCGAGGTGAATTACTCTCTAACCTTTTAGAAATGGCCTCTTTATCTGATGAAATTGCGCTTAGCAGCACAAAACATTAGCTTGAAGAAATATTTTAACAAAAATGCAAATTGACAAAAAATTGCTAGAAGTTTTGGTTGTACCTGGTACTCATGAACCCCTTGAATTTAATTCTCAAAAAAATGAATTGCTGAGCCGACAGGCTGGTTTGGCTTTCCCGGTTAGAAATGGGATACCAATTATGCTTCGCGAAGAGGCTAGAGTACTGGACGATTCTGAATAAATTTAATTGATTGCCCCATAATGGAAAATAAATTTAGCCAAGAAAATAGGCCTTTAGAAATCCGCTTGAAACAAAAAGAAAAGGCTCTAGAAGTAGACTTTGACAATGGAAAATCATTCGTCTTGCCGGCCGAATTACTTCGCGTAGAAAGTCCCTCGGCCGAAGTACAAGGACATGGGCCAGGACAAAAAACTTTAATTGCCGGACGTCGTCACGTTGGTATTATAGGCATTGAACCGGTTGGAAATTACGCAATTCGTATAAAATTTGACGACCTCCATGATACAGGCATTTACTCTTGGGATACTTTATATATGTTTGGATCCCGAAAAGAGGAAATTTGGAACAACTATTTAAGAGCAATAGAAAAGGCCGGGCTTAATCGTGAGCCCTAATAAATATATTTTAAAAAATAATATTGTTTTATTAAAGTCTGACCCCGCGCATTAATCTTGGAGCAGAGGGCATTTCGCCCATCGCGTAGCGTATGAACGCTTTTTTTATGCCTGGAAATTTGTTTACTGTTGCCAACCCAAAATCCCGAACTACTTTAATTGGCAGAAAATTATTTGAAAAAAGTCTGTTAATGCCATCGGTTGCCGCTAACATTAAAAAATTATCAAAGCGCCTTCTGGTTTGGTAGTTTTTTAGGTTTTCCCAAGAACCAATGTCGTTTCCTGACCGCAATCCGTCTACAACAATTTCAGCTAATGTAGCTGCATCCCTTATGCCCATATTTAAGCCTTGCCCAGCTATAGGATGCATACCGTGAGCTGAGTCACCAATAAGTGCAAACCTATACCCGATACAGGTATTAGTAAATTGCATCGTTAATGGATAGTCCCATCGTGGACTAACAAGTTTGAGGTTTCCTAAAAAATCTCCGGCTCGCCTTTGAAGTTCAAACAAAAATTCTTCTTTGGGCAAAGCCACAAAAACAGATACTAAATCAGGCCTTTCTGTCCAAACAATAGACGATCTTTTGTTAGGCTTCTTGGCTGAACCCAAAAGAGGTAAAATAGCAAACGGGCCATGTGGCAAGAAGCGTTCGTGAGCAATAAAATTGTGGGACCGCTGATGCTCAATGGTGCAAACAATAGCGCTTTGATTATATGAGTGTTTTGTAAGATGAATTCCAAACATTTTTCTCATTTGTGAATTTCGCCCATCCGCCGCAACAATAAGTGGGGCCCTTATAACGGTACCGTCAGTTAGGTGGGCCGTGGTATCTTTATCACTCCTTACCAATTCCTTAACTTTGTTAGGAGCAAAAAATGTTGTGTGGTTATTTTCTTCAAGAAACCATGCTTGAGCATTTCTAATGTAAGAGTTTTCCAACATAAAACCAAGAGGATCGTCCCCAACCTCTTGATGATTAAAGTGCAAATATTGGAAAGAGTCGTGGTCAGAAACGCGAATATCTAAAATTGGCGTGGCAAATTTTTCTAATCGAGACCACAATCCTATATTCTCAAAGACACGTTTTGACGCTAATGCAAGTGCTGACGCACGACCGTCACTTGGAAGTTTATTGTTGTTTCTTAGATTCTGCGTATCAATTACGACATTATCAATACCGGCGCTTGAAAGCGCCTCTGCAAAAACGCACCCTACAAGACCTCCGCCTACAACTATAACTTTAGTATCAACTATATTTTTTTTCATGCTATCTTGTATCATGTTTAGTAATACAGGCTACTGTAATCTTTGCTAAAAAATGAGAATGTTTGTAGGGTTTTGCTTTTCATTAGCTAGAAAACACCATCTAGACTTGCGAAAGTTATCTAAGTTCAGCGGAAAGTAGAAGCTAGCGTGAATTCTAATTTGATTACGGAAAAAGGTTTTGATAGTTAAAATACTCCGTCTTTTTTCTTTTAAATAAACATTTTGTTTAAAGTGGTCTACAATTAATTACTCTTTTAAATTAACCAATTTTACAAATAGTTTCTGCTAAAAAGAATGAATACATTATTTTTATTGCGTGACTGGTTGCCACATGCTCAATCCTCAACTTTCTAAACTGCCCCCCTACCCTTTTTTTCGGCTCCGATCACTTCTGGAACCGCTTTCCCCCTCTCCTCACAAAAAGCCTATTGTTTTGAGCGTTGGTGAACCTAGCCATAGCCCACCTGAAATGATTATCGAAATCTTAGAAAAAGAGAAACATAATTGGGGTAAATACCCACCTATTGAAGGTACAGCAACATTTCGACATGCTGTAGCAGACTGGCTCAAAATAAGATACAAATTAACGGATGCTTATGTTGATCCGGATAGAATGGTTTTGCCTGTAGCCGGAACACGTGAAGCACTTTTTTTGATAAGCATGGCTACAGTGCCTAGGGTCAAAAACGGGAAAAAACCAATAGTAGCAATGCCCAACCCGTTTTACCATGTGTATGGAGGCGCAGCCGCCATAACCGGGGCAGAGCCAATTTATCTAACTGCTAGCTCGGAAAATGGGTTTTTGCCCCAAATTACTGAGCTAGAGCCGGCAACCCTATCACGGCTTGCATTGTTTTATTTTTGTTCTCCCGCAAACCCTCAAGGTGCAGCCGCAAGCCTGGATCAATTGGTAAAAGCAATTGACCTTGCTAGGCGATACGACTTTATTTTACTAGTGGACGAATGCTATTCTGAAATCTATGACAAAACCCCACCAATAGGTGCTCTTCAGGCCGCAGCCTCAATGGGAGAAGGGGTTAAAAACGTTCTTGTCTTTCACTCCCTTTCAAAAAGATCGTCTTCAGCGGGGCTTCGGTCAGGCTTTGTTGCGGGTGATCCAGATCTTATTAAGCTTTTCCGACACCTTCGCAGTTATGTAGGACCCCAAACACCATTACCAATACTTGCCGCCGCTGAAGCTCTGTGGCGTGATGAAAGGCACGTTAAAATTATGCGGTCAGTTTATCGGCAAAATTTCTCGTGCGCAGAAAAAATTATTGAAAAACGATTTAATTTTTATCGACCTGATGGAGGGTTTTTTTTGTGGCTTAATGTTGGCAACGGAGAAAATATAACAAAAAAGCTTTGGACAGAGGCCGCAATTAAAGTCCTTCCTGGCGCCTATCTTTCGCATCCACTTGTGAACGGCAAAAACCCTGGTTCCTCTTTTATCCGAGTAGCACTTACTCATTCTACAAATACAATAAAGGACGCTATTCATCGAATTGTTAAGGCTATTTAAACCTTTAGTGCGTTAACACTAACCAATGGCTAGATTATCAAAACCTGATAAATCCATAAACCGATTTTCGATGTTACCGGATGCAGCAAGTGAGTTCTTAGCCCATAGATTTTACGAAAGTCTAAGCTTAGTTCTTTTTGTAACTGCTGCCGTCCTAACAGCATCAATTGTAAGCTATAACCCTAATGATCCATCTCTTAATGTCATTACAAATAAGGAAGCATACAACTTTCTCGGCGGAATTGGAGCTATTATAGCTGATATCACGTTCCAAATGGGTGGGATCGCAATCTGTATACCTATACTAGTCTTTTTGGTTTGGGGGGGACGGCTATGGAAGCATATACTGATCAAAAGATTCTTTTTACGGGTTTTGGGTATGATTGCAGCTACCATGATCACAACATATGGTTTAGCAGCAATACCTTCTCCTTCAGGCTGGTATTTCACCTATGGTCTTGGCGGAAGTGTTGGTGATATTTTGTTTAATTGGGAAATTAATTACTTAACAGACATCGGCTTCACCGACTACCATATTTTAGCGTTTTTAGGGCTGATTTTTTGTGGTTTTGTTTTTTTTCTATTTTCCCTTGGAATTTCACAACAAGAATGGGTATTTGCTTTAAGAGTTGCCCTTTCCTTAATAGGCAAACTTTTTGTAAAATCGAGAAACCTATTAAATAAAGATCACATTCTATTTAACAGATTCAAATCTTGGGTTTTAGGTAAAAAAGCTCAACAAAAAAATCACCGTTCTCACGTACATCCAACTACCAAGAATTCTTCGGGCCCCGGAACTATTGATGTTTTAGTAAGCCCCAAAAAACGTGCAAAAAATGGTAAAAAAGCCATAGAACGGAAACAGGGAAATTTGCCACTTGAGCCAACTGAAAAGTTTGAGCCTCCTTTGCTAGAGTTTCTCAAGCTACAAAAAGGTACCATTTCTGAAACACAAGAAAGTCAAAATGCGCTTAAACAAAATGCTCTATATCTTGCAACCATATTAGAAGAATACGGGGTGCGGGGCAAAATTGTAAAGGTTCGACCAGGCCCTGTTGTTACTCTTTATGAATTAGAACCAGCTCCTGGCACTAAAACTTCCCGTGTAATTAGTTTAGCTGATGACATCGCTAGATCTATGAGTGCAATTTCAGTACGAGTAGCCGTTGTCGCTGGAAAAAACGCCATTGGAATTGAAATTCCGAACCAGCATCGCGAGACTGTGTACTTAAGAGAACTGCTGTCTTCCGAAGATTTTGAAAAAACTAAAGCTGCTCTACCCTTAGCGCTAGGAAAAGATATAGGGGGGGGGCCTATAACTGTTGACCTTGCAAGAATGCCTCACCTTTTAATAGCCGGAACTACAGGGTCAGGTAAGTCCGTAGCTATGAATACCATGATATTGTCACTTTTATATAATTTGTCTCCAAAAGACTGTAAGTTTATCATGATCGACCCGAAAATGCTCGAGTTATCAGTGTATGAAGACATACCAAATTTAATAACGCCTGTAGTTACTGACCCCTCAAAAGCTGTAGTCGCGTTAAAATGGGTTGTTCGTGAAATGGAAGATCGCTACCGCTCAATGAGCCAGCTTGGTGTTCGTAACATTGCCGGTTATAACTCAAAACTTCTCGAAGCATCTAAGACCAGCAAAACTCTCTCAAGAATAATACAAACGGGCTTTGATGAATTGGGACAGCCAATTTTCGAAGAACAGGCTGTATCTGAAGACCCATTGCCCTTCATTGTCGTAGTAGTTGACGAAATGGCTGATCTAATGCTTGTTGCCGGCAAAGATGTAGAGGCTGCAATTCAGCGTCTCGCCCAAATGGCGCGTGCGGCGGGTATCCATTTGATGATGGCAACACAGCGCCCATCCGTAGATGTAATCACGGGTACCATAAAGGCAAATTTTCCATCTAGAATTAGTTTTCAAGTAACTTCTAAAATCGATAGCCGTACTATTCTTGGTGAGCAGGGGGCGGAGCAACTTCTGGGACAAGGTGATATGTTATATATGGCAGGTGGTGGAAGAATTTCCCGAATCCATGGGCCGTTCGTCTCTGACAGTGAGGTCGAGGAAGTAGTAAGCTTCCTAAAAACACAAGGAAAGCCTGCATATATTGATGATATTACAGCTGAAGAATTAAATAGCAATCCAAACAATAATAATCCGCTAAAAGAGAATACGGATGCACTATACGATGAAGCCGTGATGGTTGTTACCCGCGAAGGAAAGGCATCAACAAGCTTTATTCAGCGCCACCTCCAGATAGGCTATAATCGAGCCGCACGCATAATCGACCAAATGGAAGCGGCAGGAATAATAAGTGCAGCCAATCGAGTGGGACGCAGGGAAATTCTCGGAGGCCTCAATTAATTGAACAAGAAATCCATTTAGTTTGTCTGAAATGTTTATTTTTCGCATTAAAAACATGAGAATTTTAAGGTTCATAATAAGCGTTTTTCTTTTACTTTGTGGTGCCCTATCGCCTGCTATAGGTGACCAGAACCTTATCGAGCTATCTCAAGAAAACAAACCTATCCTAGAGGCTGTTGAAAAATACCTTAACAGTATTTCTACGCTAGAAGCCAAATTCATTCAGGTTTCATCAAATGGTGATCATTATGAAGGAACCTTGAAACTTTCGCGCCCTGGCAACTTACGTATTGACTATAAACCACCATACCCGGTCGTGATATTGGCCGATCATTCGTACCTGACTTATTTTGATACAAAATTAAGGCAAGTTTCAAATATCGATATTAATCAAACACCACTAGGTATCTTGTTAGAAAAACAGTTTTCCTTTTCGAATAGCGGTGTTTCCTTGGAAAAGTTCAAACACCAAAATGGCGTTATACAAGTGTCTGTTACCCAAACCAACAATCCACAGAACGGAAAGCTAACATTAATTTTTTCTGATACACCCATCGAACTACGTAAATGGGCTATACTTGATTCTAGAGATATTACAACGAACGTTGCCCTCGTAGAAAGTACATTTGGCGGCCACATCTCTAAAGAAGAATTTATTTTTGAGCTGCCCATCTTGGATAATACGCGTTAGAAATAATCTTTCTTTTCTTGTCTAAACGGTTGTCGGAAATTTTCAAAAATATCAGCAAACTAATTTTTGTATGCGGTTTATCACTGCTAGTTATATAACGGCTACATCGATGAAAAAAGAGGTTAACGTTGCAACTTGTATCCCCCCGATGCTGTAATCAAAATCTCTGCTGCTGACGGGTTACGCTCTATTTTTTGGCGCAATCGATAAATATATGTTTCCAAAGTGTGTGTAGCTACACGTGCATTATAGCCCCAAACTGCCTGTAGAAGAATTTCTCGTGCTATAACCTTTCTTTTAGCTTTATACAGGTAAAGCAAAATAGCGTTTTCTTTGTCAGTTAAAGTAATTTCTTTTTGTTTATCTCTATTAACAAGCAGTTTTTGATTGGGTCGAAAAATAAATGGGCCAATAGTTAAGCTTGCTTCTTTTACTTGCTGGCACATTTGTATCTGCCCGGCAAGCATGTTGATCAAAGAAGTAAATTTAAATGGTTTTCTTAGATATGACAAAAATCTGGGTTCGGTGTTTTCAAATTCGTTATAACTTTGGTCAAAATTAAGTAATAGCATAATAGGCATAAAATTGCTGTATTCTTCGATTTTTTTTTTGTACTCTATTTTATCGAAAAAACGAGGCTCAAAATCAAAAAGAATGGCATTTTGGCCAATGTCCTTTATAGTTTTAATAGGATTAGCTGTTGGTCTAGAAAAAGAAATAGAAAAACCATCTACTTGCTGAAATTGCTCGTTAAGCAATTCAACTAGAGTATCATCCCTTATTAAAGCGAGAATATTTTTGTCGTCACTCATTTTAATGATATTTTCATATTACATAAACTTACTTTAACATACCTTTCTGCATTAAAACTAGCATGCTAAAAATATTAATGGCAGAAAATCTCAGAAAAGTGGCAAAAAGTCTCTGTTTTTATCAAAGGAATTTTCAGTGAATCATGATAAAGAAAATCCCCTCTCTGTTTTTATAGGTCAAAACAAACAAAGATCTGTCTCCGTGGATCGGGCGTTATATGAGTTCCGACGCGGACGACCAGTAGTGATTGAGGGTATTGAAGATACGGCAGTACTCGCTCTTGCGGCAGAAGTAGTGACGCCCGAAATAGTGCAATTGCTCTCCAAAGAAACAGGCCAGCAGCCTGCCCTTACAATTTCTTCAAATCGAGCAGCAGCAATTGGCTTATCCCCTGGAAATGAAAAAGTTGTTACAGTAACTACCAAAAACCAGCTAACAGCAGAACAGGTTCTTGCGCTTTCGAATCCTCTACATACAAAATCTCTTTATGAGACTGCAAAATTAAAAGCTGTTACAGAAAAGTCAGACATTTTTGATTGTCAAAAAGCCTCCGTAATGTTAGCAAAGTTTTCTCGGCTTTTACCGGCTGCAATTACTGCTGCTATTGTCACAAAACCCAATATCAACCTTGCTGATTGGGCGTCAAAAAAAGATTTCCTCCTAGTCAAAGCGCAAGATATATTTCAATCTGAGCGTTTGGCTGCCCAATCCTTGCAAATTGTAAGCGAAGCAAACGTTCCTCTAGAGGGTGCACTCAATACAAAAATTATTGCTTTTCGCCCTCAGGACGGGGGGCTGGAACATTTGGCTATAATTATTGGGAAACCGCCAAAGATTTCCCCGATCTTAACACGCATCCATTCCGAATGCTTCACGGGAGACCTCTTAGGAAGCCTTCGTTGTGATTGCGGTGATCAGCTTCAGGGCGCTTTACGTGAAATTATATCAGCTGGAACTGGTATATTGCTTTATTTGGCTCAAGAGGGACGTGGGATCGGATTAGTTAACAAGCTTCGCGCATACAGGCTCCAGGATCAGGGTTTTGATACGATGGAAGCGAATGAGCAATTAGGTTTCGAGCGCGATGAACGGATCTATTTGCCATCTGTTTCAATGCTAAACTGTCTAGGATTTAGAACCGTAAAATTAATGACGAATAACCCGACAAAGGTTCAAGCCTTGGAGCAATTGGGAATAAGTGTTACAGAGCGTGTTCCGCACAAATTTCCATCGAACAGACATAATGAATTTTACCTTAAAACGAAAGCTGTAAAAGGCGGTCACTATTTTTAAGGCATCGGTTGCTGGGTAATTCCTGCCGATAAAAATTTTTCATAGCAATCAAACCTTCTAATAATTTGATTTATAAGCATTTTTTCTTGGCACTTGTTTTGCAGCTATTAAACCAGGCTTAAAAAGAAAGATTTATTCATATGGTTACTTCGATTGATTTTCAAGATACACAACAATCAACTTCATTGAGCAATTCTAACAACAACACCTCAAATGTTACTCGACCTGATTTTAAACCTTTTGGCGAGGATGGTTTAACATTCATGGATTTAATTGATATTATAAACCCGTTTCAACATATTCCTGTTTTAAGTAGTTTTTATAGGAAAGTCACAGGTGATAGTATTGACCCAGCATCGCGTATTGCTGGTGGAACCTTGTTTTTCGGCCCAATCGGTGCTGCGGCAGCGTTAATTAATACCGTCGTTGAGCACGAAACCGGCTCTGACCTAGGTGAACATACGATGGCAATTTTAAATCCTAGATCAAACGAAAAAACTACTGAAAAATCACAATCTACTGACCTCGCTTTTTCTGCAAAGGATAAAACCCCGCCAATCCTTGATCAAAATAACCCTGTTACAACATGGGCTATGGGTGAGCTTGCATGGGCCAGACAGCAAGCAAAAGTTAACCAAGAAATTTCTTCTAATAGCACTGGCCTTACAACAATTAATACTTCAGATGGATTACCCGTCACAAAGAATTTTGCCCCCAAACACGAGGTTTCATATCTAAGTGAGGAGAATACTCCTAATATCCAGGGAGATTTTTTCTCAATACAAGTACCATCAAATGCTCGGTATTATGCAGCTGCTGCAACTTTATATTCTAAACCTAGCGTACTTGATATAGTAAATTAATTTTCATGGATGAAAATATTCTTGTTAATCAATCTGGCTGGTTATTTTTTAAAAACAAATATTTTAAATGCTCTATTGGCAGTGCTGGCTTGTCTAAATGCAAATATGAAGGCGATAAAACAACCCCAGTAGGAACTTTTAAGCTCAGAAATGGATTGTACCGTGCAGATCGAATACCAAAACCCGTATCTGTCATCCAATTTAATAAAATAAATGAAAACGATGGTTGGTGTGATGATCCAAAAGACATACTATATAATAAAAGGGTTTCTCTTCCTTTTGCGGCAAGCCACGAGCTACTATGGAGGAAAGATCAGTTATATGATCTAATCGTTGTAATAGGCTTTAATGATAAGCCAATCATCGCCAATCGGGGTAGTGCTGTTTTTTTACATGTAGCTGAACCTAATTATAAAGCAACTAAGGGCTGCGTTGCTGTTTCTTATGAAAATCTATTGGAACTCCTCGCTGATATATCATTAGAAACACATCTGACTATCTCCTTAAAAGATTAAAAGGAAGAACGGGCTCCAAAAAGATTTTTACCGATACGCACCTCGGTAGCCCCAAACGCAATTGCTACTTTGTAGTCCGTGCTCATCCCCATACTAAGCTGCGTTAAACCATTGCGCTCTGCGATTTTAGCCAAAAGCGCAAAATGAAGGGAAGGTTCATCTTGAATAGGGGGGATACACATCAAACCAACAATCGGCAATTGAAATTCGTTAATACACCGTTTAATAAAAACATCAGCATCTTTTGGGGAAACACCTGACTTTTGTTTTTCATCTCCTGTGTTTATTTGAATAAAACAATCGAGCGGAAGACCTGTTTCATTAAAAGCTTTTGCCAGCTCCCTCGCTAACTTTGGACGATCCACAGTTTCTATGATGTCAAAAGTACTAACGGCTTGTTTTACCTTGTTTGTTTGTAGGGGGCCAATTAAATGCAATTTTATATCTATAAACTGTTCTTTTAGTGGTAACCACTTTTCCATTGCTTCATGAACGCGGTTTTCACCAAACACTCTGTGCCCAACCTTTAAAGCACAACGAATTATTTCAACCGTTTTTGTTTTCGTAACAGCAGTTAAAACTATATTTGCGTCTAACCGCCCTGCAGAAACCTTTGCAAGTTCAATTTTTTCTTGCACTATCCGGAAATTATTAGCGACATTACTCTCTAAGTTCATTTCTTTCTAAAACTCTTGTGTGGAATAAAATTATTGATAAATGGCAAAAAATTTCGACTCTTACAAAACATTTTTCCTCCTATAAAAACAACCCGGAAAGGCACTTTGCCTTCCACAATAATTATGATGGATGAAACTCGATTAAAAAAAATTAGCCCTCCCCTAACCTCACTAGGGCGTAATGTAGCGATAATTGTTCGTGCAAAAAACAGGCTGATTCGGCAACAAACATTAAATAACTTGATGGAAAATTTTAAAAAGAGACAGTTTAAGATCTTAGTATCAGATGATTTTGCACTAGCTAAACTTGCAGATGGCCTGCACATTCCTGAAAATCGCCTAAAACAGGGCGCTACAATATGGAGGCGGTTTCGGCCGCTGCTGGGATTAGTAACCACCTCAGCCCATTCATCTGAAGCGATCCAAAGAGCCTCAAAGTGGGGGGTGGACGGCATTATTGTATCACCAGTGTTTCAAACAATCAGCCACCCGGATAAACCTTCCTTAGGTTTGTTGCGTTTCGCTCGTTTATGTCATAAAAACAAATCACCCATTATTGCGCTAGGAGGTGTAAAATTAAAACACGCAAGAATCTTGCGAAAAGCCGGAGCTGTTGGTATTTGTGGCACTGGGATTTTTTTACCTGATAAAAAAATAAAATAGACTGGCTTTAAATCAATATTGCATATTGTAATTTTTAGATCTTTAAATACGAAGGTTTTATTAGAGATGATAGGTAGTAAATCTAACCTGCAAATGAAAAATGCCATCGGTATTTTGCTTGCCATCGCTTTAAGTTCTGGATGCGGGTATATCTCAGATAAATGGACACCAGATGAAGATCCAACTCCAAGAAAGCGTATGGAAGAGATCTCCCACGATTATACTTTTCAAGGAAGCATTTTAGGCGAGGGTGGCTTAAGTTTATTTGGGGAAAAAAACCAGTCAGGAGGAGGGGGCGGAGGTATCGGTGTCAATAGCTTTTTGTGGCGCGCAACACTTGACACTATAGCTTTCCTTCCCATAACCACTGCGGACGCATTTGGTGGGGTCATCTTGACTGACTGGCATACACCGCCCGAGACAAAAGATGAACGGTTTAAACTAAACATATATATTCTTGGAAAAACGCTCCGGGCAGATGGAGTTCGGGTGGCAGTTTTCAGGCAAATAAAACAGATTGGCGGCACATGGCACGATGCAAAAATAGATAGCGGTGCAGGATTAAAAATCGAAAATGCTATCTTAACGCGCGCAAGAATGTTGCGTCATGAAGCTCTTAAACAATAATCAGGCTTTAAACATAAAAAATACTTTAAAAATTATTTTTTGCTACTCTAAAAAATGACAAAATATAACTTCAAGCATGTCGAAAATTCATGGCAAAAAATTTGGGCCGAAACAGGGGCTTTCAACGTAAAAGCCGACCCTAAAAAGCCTAAATACTACGTATTAGAAATGTTCCCATACCCCTCTGGGCGGATGCACATGGGGCACGTTCGAAATTATACATTGGGAGACTTAGTTGCACGATTTCGCCGGGCTCAAGGTTATAACGTGCTCCACCCGATGGGCTGGGATGCTTTTGGTTTGCCTGCGGAAAATGCAGCGATTGAAAATAATGTACACCCCCGCAGTTGGACCATTGACAACATAAACATTATGCGGGATCAGCTGAAGTCAATGGGTTTGTCATATGATTGGCGACGTGAAATCTCGACATGTGATGTTGACTATTTTCGCCATGAACAAAAAATGTTTATAGACTTTTATAAAGGAGGACTAGCATATAGAAAAAAATCATGGGTCAACTGGGATCCAGTCGAACAAACAGTGCTTGCGAATGAACAAGTTATTGATGGCAAAGGTTGGAGATCAGGGCAAGATGTAGAAAAAAAACTGCTCTCACAATGGTTTTTAAAAATAACTGCATACGCCGAAGATTTACTTAAGGAAATAAAAAAACTTGATCATTGGCCAAAGCGTGTTCGTCTTATGCAAGAAAACTGGATCGGCCGCTCTGAAGGGGCCCACATTTTTTTTCGGTTAGAAAAAATAGATAAAATCTTGGATGTATATACGACGAG
>MDTE01174874.1_pt1 | contig 13985 bp, 9 predicted proteins | sample 811231 | NCBI WGS metagenome assembly MDTE01 (sample SAMN05326651, study PRJNA326480) | marine metagenome | isolation source: seawater | place: Indian Ocean: Red Sea | collected 2010 | reverse complement strand
GTGGCTGCGGTGGCTGCGGTGAGGCTGGCACCGAGAAAGTGTCGTCGATTGATGGGCATGGTTGGTTCGGGCCGTGGTCCATGGGGGGAGTGTGTGATCCAGAAGGAGTGCAGGATGTGGCCTGGGACGCTTCAGGTCAACCGGTCGCTTCGACGGGACGGTTCATGACGAGGCGAGCGTCCGGGGAACTCGACCGGGCGAGTTGCAAAGACCTGGCGGCGACATCAGGATACTCGCCACGCAACCGGGCCGGGGACATGATGATGGAATACGTGACGTTGGGATCGACGGATCTCGAGGTGTCGAGACTGGCGTTGGGGCTGGGATTTCGAGGCCAATCGTCGGAATCCGAGGCGGTTCGGCTGATTGAGCACGCCATCGACTCGGGCGTCACGTTCATCGACTGTGCGAACAAGTACCAGCTTCGAACCGATGCCGCCGATGCGCATGGGAGGTCCGAGGAGATTCTCGGGCGAGTGCTCAGGACTCGGCGCGACGAGGTGGTGATCACGAGCAAGGTGGGAGCGGAGGGCGGGGCCGAGGCGATCGCGGGTGGTTGCTCTCGCGAGAACATCCTGCGGGAGGTGGAGACTTCCTTGAGGTGCCTGGGCACTGACGTGATCGACCTTTATTTCGTGCACCGATTTGACCCGGTCACACCGTTGGAAGAGACACTAAGGGTCCTTGATGAGCTGATCCAAAGCGGCAAGGTTCGTCACATCGGCTGCAGCAACTACCAGGCGTGGCAGGTCTGCAAGTCCCTGTGGGTCTCTGACCACGATGGACTTTCGTCCTACGCGTGCGTCCAGAACAACTACAACCTGCTCAACCGCGAGGTGGAACGGGAGATGATGCCCCTGGTGAAAGACCAGGGCCTGGGCTTCATGGCGTTCAGCCCTCTGCAGGTGGGGCTATTGAGCGGATCCTACGTGCCCGGCGAACCGCCTCCCGTGGGCACACTCTGGCACGAGCGCTGCGAGGAGTTTGATGCCGTCTTCCTTGGGCCGACCGCCGAGATGGTCTCACTGGTCCACGAGGTGGCGAGCGAGCGAGCGGTATCCATGCCGCAGGTTGCGGTCAATTGGCTCCGTTCGCATGAGGAAGTCTCGGTCGTGATCACTGGCAGCGACACGATTGAGCAGTTTGATGACAACCTCGCGGCATTCGACTGGAAACTGTCGAAGGCCGAAGTGGATCGCCTCGATGAGAAGCATGTCGAGATGATGGTCTGGTAATGGTGGTTCAGGCTGGTTCGAGCACCTGCAGGCTCATTCCCGCGACCATGTCGGCAACGCTCTCACGGTAGCTTCCCATGTGCGGCGCCACGAGGTGATCGTTGAGCGCGTCGAGAGACTCCCATTTCTCAACGACGACGACGGTGTTGTGGCGACAGGGGTCCTGTTTTTCGATGTTGGTGACCGCGTCAACTGTTGGGCCGTATTCGATACACCCCACCTCATCTCGCACCAGCGGCACGACCTTGTGAAACTCGGCCAGGAAGTCGTCTCGTCGGCCGTCAGCGATCTCGATGGTCGCCAGCACGATGATCATCTGGGGGTTCCTTCATCATGGACCGGGTGGTGAACCTGCCGATTGCCTGTCGATGCGATCGACCGTGGAGAAGTGTAGACTGGGCTGCGCGAAAATGCATGTGATCCCATCACGGGGTCGAAGATCGAGGTCAACTGATGATGGGTTGCAAGTCTCTGTCGCGATTGTTGGCGGTGGTCGTGGTCATCGGGTTGAGTGGAACGTCCACGGCCGATGCGCGGGTGTTATTCCTGCTGCAAGCTGACGGCGCGACGGCACGTCCAGCGTTTTCGGTCGGGTCTCCGATGGCGACTACGGTGACCGGCAGCACTGACAATGTATGCCCAACGACGACCGGCGGCCGATTTGGCAGCGCGCTGGATCTCACCCAGGCGAAACACCATTGCGCATTCGACGGCCTGGGGAACTTGGACACCCGACAAGGCACGATTTCGTTGTGGTTCCAGATCAAGCAGGACAATGTCGGCAAGTACCACCCGCTTGTCGGCTGGTATCGGCCGCCCTGGCAGCCGGGCAATCGAGAACGGGAGGCTTCGATCGAGGTCTATGTCCATAACGGCAATGTCGTGCTGGGGATGTACACACCAAAACCGAGAAGTGCTGTCCAACAGGGGCCGGTCGAGTTGGGAAAGTGGTATCACCTGGAATTGAACTGGGACGGCCGCCTCGGTGACGGAAAGGGCGTGTACAACGTCTATCTCAATGGCCGTCGTCTCATCCGGTTCGACGACGGAGGCGTGTTGACCGGAAAGGGCGGCCGGTTGCACCTCGGGGTCTGGGACTACAGCTACAGCCGAAACACCAATGGGCTGATCGACGAGGTGGTCGTGACCAACCGGGTCGAACACCTCACGGATTTCCAGCCACCGGATCGCCCACAGGCCAAGCCCGGCACGATCGCAGCGATCAAGCAGGGCGTCGAGCAACTCGGCACCAGCCTGACGCTCTTGCAGAAGGAGTCCGGTCGTCTCGCGGAATTCACCGGTGTCGGCGGTCAGGGACGAGAATCCGACGTCCTGGATCGGGCGGCAAAAGCCGAAGGGCGAGCACAGTCAGCGCTGGCGGCATTGACCAAGCGGTTGAAGGATGACAAGCCGCGTTTTGAGGAGCTCGAGCGGGACGTCGATGCGACACACTTGTTAGTCCAGGACGCGAGGACTGATGTCGGTCGAGTCATTCAAGTCGCAGCGGCCAGGGCTGCGGCCGAGGATCGGCGATCGCTGTTGTTCAAGGATCTGAACGAGACGCTGGCCAAAAACGCGGTCGTCATCTCCGGGACACAGCTGTTCCCGGACAACAACCTGGTTGCTTCTCAGCAGGGGCTGATCCGAAGTTGGCACCGACCGGTCCGGTCCGCAGCGAACCCGGTGCTGAGGGCGACAGGGGCCTGGGAACGAGGCGGCCTTGCGCCCGTGGCGGTCGAGTTTGATCAGTCCTCCAGACAACTCGTCATGTTTTATGTTGCACGTTCCTCGTCGGATGACACGGCGCGGTGGCAATTGTGCCGAGCCACTTCGACGAATGGAGTGGCCTGGAAGAAGACAGCATCGAGGCGGGAGCCGGGAACCAACGTGGTGGCCCGGCTGGAGGCCGTTTCGACTCCCTGCCTGTTTCGGGATCCCGCTGACCCGGACGCATCTCGCAGATTCAAGGTCATTTTCCAGTCCGGCGACATCGCTCAGCCTGAAACTCACCTGGCGTATTCGGCCGACGGAGTGAATTGGCGAAACGGGTCGTCGAAGCCAGTCGACGTGGGTGAAGGGCTCATCACCTCTTGTGGATGGGACCCGGGAAGGCGGACCTATGTCGCCCTGGTCGGCAAGCCAGGTCTATCCGGAGCGAGTGTCGCTCGGATGGAGAGTCCGGACATGGTGCATTGGACCCCGCAACTGCCGGTCGTGCGACACGCGGCGTTGGACCGCGTGTTGGAGAGCCGATTCGTGTCGTTCCAGGCGGCGAAGATCGGCGGCCATCACCTGGGTTGGCTTGGTGTGCGGCATGCCAATGCCAGCCGTCCGGTCGCTGACGATCGCCGGTGGCGGCATAGGGAGGTCGTGCAAATGGCCACGAGTCGAGACGGATTCCAGTGGCGTCGCACGGTTTTGAGTTCGACCGCCGACGTCCAGCGGAGGCGTGCCGCCGATGTGGTGTCGGGTGCGACGTGGTTTGGGCGAGCGGCTTCTGGCGTGGACGCGTGGGACTCTGGTGGCGTCCAACTGTTCGGGCCTCCCGTAACGGTCGCCGATCGCTGGTACGTGTTGTATGCCGGCTTGGGGGGTGACAACGACGATACGGGGACGAGGAAATCAGCTTCAAAGGCTGTGGGGCTGGCGACCCTGGGGCGTGACCGATTGGTGTCGCTGGGCACCAGGTCAGACGGAGTGTTGCTCACGAAGCCGCTGATCGGAATTGGTGACACGCTCGTCATCAATGGCGAGGTGGACCAGGGAGGAGAGATCCGAGTCGAGGCGATGGATGCCCTCGGACGTGTTGTACGCGGCTTTGCAGCCAAGGACTGTCAGCCGTTGACAGGTGATGCGGTCCGTCACGTGGTCAGATGGAAGGCTGGCGCGGAGGCCAATGCCCTGCAGGCACGGTCGATCCAGCTGCGATTCCACATGCGCCGCGCTCGCCTGTTTTCGTTCGCCTTCGAGACCCGGCGTCACCACTTTGTGCCGCTGTCGTTTCGCCAGGAGTGAGCGGGCGGGGTCGCGTTCGAAGCGAGCATCACCTGGTGGCAGGGGATGGCTCGAGACGATCAAGCAATCTCTCTGCTGATTGCAGGAGTTGCCGATCGGCCGAAGACGGGTCCGAAGCACGGCCCAGGATCGAGATGGCTTCCTGGAGGTGCGACCTCGCGCGATCGGAGTTGCGTTGTTCGGCAGCCAGGCGAGCTACTCCGATATGGGCCGCAGCTGATGTGGGGTCGAGCCGGATCGCCTCGGAGAGATGAGTCTCGGCCTCCTCGGGACGTTTGAGCGACTGGAGCACGAGACCGAGGCCGAGATGCGATTCGCTGCGAGTGGGCTCTCTGGCGAGGACAGCCCGGTGATGAGGGATGACCTCTTCCAGCAGACCGAAGTTGGCCTTCAGCAGAGCGAGCTCAAAATGAGCGTCGGTGTTCTGGTCGCCGCTCAGAGTCAGAGCCGTGCTCAGCGATGTCTCGGCCTGCGAGAGATGTCCCTGGATTCTCAGCTGTTTGCCGAGTGTGACGTGGGCGTGGTCGTATCGAGGCGTCACCTCGACCAGGTTTTCATATCTCGCACGGATCTGCTGGTCTCGTGCCACTTGGTCGCTAAAAACAAAGTCGCTCCACCACTGCGAGAATGCCAGGAGTCCCAATGTGCCGAACAATGGGGTCCACTTCAGGCCATGGACCAGTCCCGGAGCCATCGGGCGCGAAACCGAATTCGGGGCAGCGCTATCGAGTCCCAAACCAGCCCGCGTGCTGGACTCGCGCACCTTCCAGATGAATCCGTCGAAATAAAAGTGCAGCATGGTCGAGGTCCAGATGACGGCCACCATGAATTCTTGGATCGCCTCGGCACCGAGTCGGCCGGGGAGTTGCGTGCCGAGTCCGTAGGCGGCGACCAGTCCGACGTAGGCGATCACCATCATCGCGCTTCGGCGAAACAGCCATCTCGTGAATTGGCCAGCGTCGGTCGATGAACCGGCTCGCCTGCGATTGAATACCCAGACGATCCCCAGGTACTGGACGTCATGGAAGATCTCGAAAATCGCAACCCCGACGATAATGTTGTCCACCATAACCATGGCATACCACCAGAAGGCGAAACTGATGGACATCGACAGCAGCTTGATCCCCGTGGCTGGATGCCAGCCGGCACGCCGCATCCACTCTCGCCCCAGAAAGACAACCGTGATCAAGACCGTGCCGATGAGCCAGGTGATGCGGAGCGCCTCGATGAGGGGTGGAGGAATCAAGGGGACGCCGGCGCGGTAAAGCGTGTCCAGGAGCAAGAAGATACGACCATCGGAGTAGACGACGCCTGCCCCAAACCAGGCCAGGCACATCAGCCAGTCGATCTGTGGAATGCGTGACGGCCCATTGTCCGGTACCCGGTGCGGGGTCTTGGCGTCGTAGATTCTCAAGAACCCATAGACCTGCATCATGCCGTGCCAGAGTCCCCAGACGGCCAGCAGAACGGCCATGCCCTGCTTGAGATCCGAGTAAAGCAGTGGGATCGAGATGGCCAGCAGGAGGATCGGAGCGACGGTGAGCCGCAGTCGAAACCGACGGAAGAGGGCCCGGTCCCCGTAGGCCCGGAGCATGCCCGGGAGATGGTGTCCGGTGGCGCCCAGCGAGGCAACCAGGCCATAAATGGCCTGGTCAGAGAATTGCCGCCTGGCGAGCATCACCAGGGGCAGGATGAGAACGGGGGGCGCGACAAACAACGCCAGGTCTGGCAGCGGTCCGACGATCCAGGGCGACGACGTTGTCGCTGAGGAGAGACCACTGCTCGTGGAGTTGGTCGACACTTGGCTCAATGGTGTTTTCCGAGGTGTCGTTGTAACCCGCGCGGTGGCACGACTTCTGACACGGACTAGTCGAGCCGAGAATCCCAGGAGGGCAAGTCAGACAGGTAGTCCCTGTTTGCTCCCTTGAGCCAGACATGGGTGTCGGTGATTCGCGTGGGCGAGACGAGTCGAGCGCGAACCATACCGAAGATCGCTGCCGAGAGGGCCAGCAGTATGGCCCCGATGATCATCAAGGGGCTCAGCGGTCCTCCGCCCGGTTTACTATCGACCATGATTACGCCGCTGCAAAACATGATGCCGGAAATGACAATGGTTCCCCAGGCAATCAGGATCGCCTGCAGGCGACGCGAGAACCAATGGTCCGTCAACGGCAGCTCAACGGTCGCGCGTTTCGAGACGATTAGCGCGACGATGGCATAGGGGATCGGGCCGAGCAGCAAGACTATGTACAGCGGGGCGGGGTGCCACATCAGCTTGCGGGTGAGAGTTCTCTGGCACGGGGCGTTGCTCTTGACGCACATCAACGGGAGCGGTACGTCCTTGCGGAAGACGAGTCGATGACCGTCTTGCCATGGCCCTCGTCCCTGGTCACTGAAGTGACTGCCGCAGAATCTGCACTTGGCAGCCCCCTCGATGATCATCTCGGCGCAACTCGGGCACGGGACACGGGGACGAGAATCACCCGAGTCCGGGGCTGCGGCAGACGCCTCTGGTGACCGCGCATCCCAGGCGGGCTCCTCGACCGCATCAAAGATCGGCTTGTCGCTGCCAAACGGGATCTCGACGATCGCGCCGCAATCCGGGCAGTTGGCCCGCCTGCCAGCCGCCTCGTCCTTGGCCTTCATCGTGCGACCGCAGCCATCACAGGTGACTTCAATGCCCATGGGCTCTCCAGTTCGATATACCAGCTCAGACACAATGAAATTACAGTGAATGGCCGGCATCAGGCAGGCCATCACGTGAGAAAAATGAAATGGCAGGGCGAACCACACCGGCCAGGGGCCACGGGCGGTGAGACCGAGATCGCTGATCAACTCATCGCCCAGCCCGCGAAGTCAGCTATCCAATGACAGCGACAGTCCGTGCGCTGAGTCGACTGGGCCTGGTGTTTTCTGGAAGAGCAGCCTGCTATTGATCACCCGAGACGGTCAGCCCTGAGATGCTCATGCGGTCGACGGTCGATGGAAGCTGATCGAATCCGGTCATCGACACCGTGATATTCATTTCTGGCGCTGTGGTCGAGACAAAGCCGATCAACAGAGCCTCGATGTCCGGGTCGATGTGGTGAGTCGAGGTGGCATCCAAGAGCAGGTGGGCACCTTCCGGTACCGATTCGAGGATCTCGGAGATCTTTGCTCGATTGAGGAAGTTGACTTGGTTGCTCAGTCGGAGCCGGTGCAACTCACCATCAGGCCGGGATTCCGTCTCGAGAGACAGAGGGGTCTGCAGCGACCCACGGAGGATGAAAGCGACTGAGACGCCGAGACCGACCAGGACGCCCGTGAGTAAGTCGGTGAGCACAATCGCTACGACCGTGATGACGAAGGGTAGAAACTGGTTGAGTCCTCCTGCCCACATTTGCTTGAACAAGGATGGGCTGGCGAGTCGAAATCCGATGATCAGGAGGACGGCTGCAAGGGCTGAGAGTGGGATCGCATTGAGCAGGCCTGGGATCAACAGCACACATCCCACCAAGAGCACGCCATGTGAAATGGTCGACATCTTGGTCTTGTTTCCGGAATTGATGTTGACCGACGACCGGATGATGACGGAGGTGACCGGGAGGCCGCCGATCAGACCGCTGACGATGTTGCCGGCTCCCTGGGCAAACAACTCGCGATTCTTAGGTGAGACTCTCTGTTCGGGATCGATTTTGTCGACGGCTTCCACGTTGATCAGGGTTTCGAGTGAAGCGACGACCGCAACGATGATGGCGGAGACATAGACCGTGGAGGATGAAAGGGCGGAAAAGTCCGGGTGCGTCAGAAACGAGGGAACCTCGGATAGGCTCGCTGCGATTGGCACCTGGACGAGGTGAGAAGGCTGAATGACAAATCTGCTACCGAGTTTCTCGAGGATCAAGGTGATCGCGGCTCCGGCGATGACAACGACCATCGGTGCGGGGATCGCACTGGATTTCAGCTTCGGGATTCTGTCCCAGAGAATGAGAAAGACCAGGGAGCCAAGCCCGATGATCGCAGCGGTCATGTGAAGATCCGACAGCATGGCCAGGAGTTCGGAAAACGTGTTTTCGTCGTCTGGCTGGGCAAACGACATCTCGCCTTCCGGGTCGGTGTCGTGACCAAAGAGATGGGGGATCTGCTTGAGAATCAGAATGACACCGATTGCTGCCAGGAGCCCCTTGATGACGCTGAGTGGGAAGTAATCGGCGAGTGTCCCTGCCCGGATAGCACCAAGGATCAGTTGGAAGATGCCAGCCAGGAGGACTGCCGTCAGAAACGCTTCAAAAGATCCGAGCGCTTCGATTTGCGAAGCCACGACGGCCGTGAGACCAGCGGCCGGGCCACTCACGCTGGTGTGTGAACCGCTGAGGCATCCTATGACCAGGCCTCCAACGATTCCCGCCAGGATGCCTGCAAATGGTGGGGCGCCAGATGCCAGTGCAATTCCCAGGCACAACGGAAGTGCGACCAGGAAGACCAGGAGCCCGGAAAGAAGGTCCTGGGGATAGAATCGGCGAGACGAGTCCGTCGACGGAGAGTCTGTTGTGAGTTCAGGCATCGGAATTCGCTGATAGGAAGAGACGTGGGGCGCGGTGAGTTGGAGAGACCTGAAGAGGATCTCCCTGACTGGACGGTCTCCCGTGGAGAAGTGTCACGGGGCGTCTGGAGGCCGAGACGGCATTGCGCATCAAGGGCGCAACATGTGTCTCAAGGCGCAACTTGGGCCTAGCAGGTCAATGGAGCGAGCAGTCCATTGGGGAGTGCATGTCCCCTGCGTCCAGCGGCTGAGGCCTGGGCTGACGGGATCGAGGGCGTGTGCGGCGCTCGTACTGCATCCGTCGATGGTGCATGCCGGTGTCCACGCCGACTGAATGCCTGCAGCTCAGGAGACTCGGTCGCCTCCTCTTTTGACTCACGCTCCTCGCTCTTCTTGATCGGGGCTTCAGAATCCTCGATCAGGATCTGCGCCGAGAGCGGGGTTCCGAGTGAAGCCACACACCACGCTGCGGTCAGGAGCAGGCGTAGCATCGGCCCGTGGCGGGCACCTGTTCGGTCCAGTACACGCGAACGAAGCATGATCACGCAGGCAGTCTCTGCCTCTCCCGTAAGTGTGCAGCAAGGCTAGTCGGTGTCGGCGGATTTCGTCAAGAACAATCGCCGGATCAGGCTCCTTCCACCACGGAATGACGGTGACTGTGACCAGCCCGTCAAGGCAACGTCACATCCCAGACTTTTTCGCGGTGGGCCTGTCCGCGTGGCCCCTTGACAGTCAGGCGGACGACAAACTCCCCCGACTTCTTGAAATGGTGTACCGGGTGGCGTTCGGTCGAACTCGTTCCGTCGCCGAAGTCCCACGTCCAACTGGTGATGTCGCCAAATGACCTGTCGCGAAACGCGACGACACGATCCCTGCGGCTGATGACCTGGTAGCTCCAGTCGGCTTCGATCGGCTTCCTCAGCGACTTGAGCATCGGCATCAGTCGAAAGGCGACGAGGTCGGAGGCATTGCCGTACATGGTGGTCTTGTGCGACAGGTTCCAGAATCCCGCGTAACTCTTGGCCTGGTCGTCGTCGTAGTCGAGGATCGCCCAGGACATGCCGATCCGCTTGTTTTCGGTCAGCTGTGTCGGGATCGCCTTTGTGCGGTCCGGGGGAGCGTGATCGAACGGCGTGATAAAGAACTCGAGGACCAGTTTGCCGCTCTCGCCGTGCTTGAACCCGAAACGCGACGCCGCGTTGGCGTAGGGAAGGTCCTTGATCCAGGGTTGGCACCCCCAGACCATGGTCCAGTCCTTGCCGACCGCCGGTGTGAAGACGTGGTAGTTCTGCGCGTGAACGCCGTGAAAAAGGAAATGCGTGTCGAGCCGGTTTCGCAGCGCCTCGTTGGGGTGCATTTGCCGAATGAAGGGGCCTCCCGAGAGATCCCCGTCGACGACCACCTCGAAGATGTCGTTGTGGAGTCCGGGCTTGGCGAAGTCCCAGTAGTTGTCGTGGGCCTCATAAAGGAAGTACAGGTGGTTGAGCCCCTTGACCCAGCCGACACGGACTCGTACGTCGAGGTTCTTGGGGTCGTGCTTGTCGTCGAGGCCCCTGACGGTTTCACGCAACTGGTTGGTGCCAATCACGTATTCGTCGGGCACGATGGACCAGTCGGACGCATCACCGTCGATGCGCGGAATCTGGTTGGCAGGAAACTGGAAGATCGGGAATTCGACATCGGGTCGCTCAAGGCCGACACCGAGTCCGGCCAGCAGCAGGAGGGTGGGGGTCATTGTCGTCTCCATGTGGGGCTGACTCATGCCGTGGTACGAACGAGGCCCCTGCGCCCGTTCGTCGCAGCGACAGACTAACCCAGTGCCACTCGCCTGGCATCTCCGCCGGTTCGCCTTTCGGCCCGACGACCGAATTTCCGACTTCCGGCGCCAGTGGCGTCGAGGTCGGTTGCTTCTCGGCGAGCCGTGGGTTCTCCTGTGTGGTGTCGGCGGCTGCTGCCGGCCTACCGGTGCCCAGAATACACACTTTCAAGGAATCGAGTCCGTGGTATCCCGTTCCCTGACGATGCTGGCTGTCCTGTCCTGTCTCCTGGCCCCGGCTGCTGCCGAGTCGGGGGACATCAAGGCCCCCAAGGGTTTCACCTCGTTGTTCAACGGAAAGGACCTGTCGAACTGGTACGGGTGGAGCACGAAGAATCCCGAGAGTCTCAAGAAGATGAGCGATGAAGAGCGGAAGGCCTACAAGGCAAAGAGCCGAGAGGATATCGCCAAGCACTGGAGCATTGACGACGACGTGATCGTCAACGATGGCCACGGACTGTACCTGACCACCGAACGAGAATTCACCAACTACGAGTTGTTGATTGACTACAAGACGGTTCCGAAGGCCGACAGCGGCATTTACCTGAAAGGAAATCCGCAGGTTCAGATCTGGGACTACACCGACTCCAACACGTTTCGCTTGGGAGGCGACAAAGGCTCGGGAGGACTCTGGAACAACAGCAAGGGCGCCCCGGGGAAGGATCCGCTGGTGCTGGCCGACAAGAAAATCGGAAAGTGGAACAGTTTCCGGATTCTCCAGATCGGGGCCCGTACATCGGTCTGGCTCAACAAGAAGCTCGTCGTCGATCACGCCGTGATGGAGAACTACTTTGATCGCAAGAGGCCGCTGTTCCCCAGCGGGCCGATCCAGTTGCAGACTCACGGTGGAGAGATCAGTTGGCGCAACATCTTTGTCCGCGAGATCGGCAATGCCGAGGCCAACAAGATTCTCCGTGCGAAGTCGTCCGGCGGATTCCAGTCGGTCTTCAACGGCAAGGACTTTGAAGGGTGGGCCGGAGCGATTGACAACTACGAGATCGTTGACGGCGCGATTCGCTGCAAGAAGGGTAAGGGGGGCAACCTGTTTACCAAGGACGAGTACGGGGATTTTGCCGTACGGCTGGAAATCAAGCTCCCCAAGGCGGGCAACAATGGCCTCGCGATTCGCTATCCCGGTAAGGGCAACCCGGCCTTTGACGGCATGTGCGAACTGCAGGTGCTGGACACCGGGTACCCGGGCAAACTGGCACCTTACCAGTTCCACGGTTCCGCCTACGGCATGGTTCCGGCTGCACAGGGTTACCTGAGAGCTGCCGGAGAGTGGAACTACCAGGAAGTGACCGTCAAGGGGTCGACCATCAAAGTCGAATTGAACGGGTCGATCATCCTGAATACTGATCTCAGCAAGGTCACCGATGCGAAGACGGTCAAGGCGCACCCGGGCAAGGATCTGGCCAAGGGGTATTTTGGCTTTGCTGGCCACAACGACCCGGTGATGTTCCGCAACATCGAGATCAAGAAGCTCGACTAGCGGTCGATCTCTCGAGGACTCGACAAGTGCCAGCTGGACGCCACCAGCCGGCACCGTCGAGCCGCTGGCAATGCCAGGCGTGTGGCCGTGTGCGCACAGACAATTCAGGTTGGAATCACCGATGAAGCAGTTGATTGTGACCGGCCCCAGGCAGGCAGAATTCGAGGACGTGTCGTCTCCTGAGTGCGGAGCGACTGACGTGCTGGTCCGCGCCCGGCTGACGGCCATCAGCACGGGAACTGAATTGCGCGTCTACCGGGCGATTCCTGTCGATGACGCGGGAAAGTTCCTGCACGAACGCGTGCCATTTGTCCTGCCCACCGAGAACGGTTACTCCATGGTGGGAGACGTGATCGAGACGGGGGCGGAGGTCGACGAGGTGGCGGTCGGCGATCGGGTGTTTCTGCCGGCGGCCCATCGGCAGGAGGCCAGGATGGATGTCTCGCGTGTGACGCGGTTGCCCGAATCGGTAGCCGAGGATGAAGCGGTCCTGCTGAGCATCCTGGAGGTGGCTCACCGGGCTCTTCGCGATGGCGAGCCGCCTCCCGGTGGCAACGTCGTCATTGTTGGGCAGGGGGTGATCGGTTTGTCGGCGTTGGCCTATTGCACCGCATTCGGCCTGCGGACGGCGGTTGTCGATCTGGAGCCAACGCGGCTGGAGATCGCTCGTGAAATGGGAGCCGATCTCGCGGTCTCTCCGGCTGAGGACGACTACCAGCAGCAGGTGCGAGATCTGTTTGGTGGCGAGGGAGCTGACCTGGCACTCGAGGCGGGGTCGAACTGGACGACGATTCGCACCGCCATGGAACTGACGCGTGTTGACGGAACTGTGGTGATCGTCTCCAGACACACCCATCAGCCCGACTTCAATCCGTTCGGACAGGGTTTTCTCGGAAAGAGATTGCGACTGGTGACGACGTATGGATACCCGCCGGAGGGGAGTCGCTGGGATCAGCGTGCCTCGGTGGGACTGACGGTTGAACTGCTGGCTCGCGGTCGCCTGCCGGTCCGGCCGATGCTGACACACAGGTTCGGTTGGCAGGAGATTCCCGAGGTGTACGCGCGGCTCGACCAGGGAGACCGGACAATCGTCGGAGCGGTGCTCGACTGGCGCCAGGACGACGCGTGACGAGCCAGGGGGTCGAGTGGGCCGTCGGGCCGGCTGAATTGTGAGACGTGCTGCCCGCCCGAGCGTGTGACCGGGGCCGCGAACACCGAATGTTTGGAGAGACGCAATGACACGGATTGCCGTGGGTGGAATCCTGACCGAATGCAATCATCTCGGTGGCCTGCCGATCGACATGTCGGTCTATGAATCGACCGAATTGGCCCGCGGCGAGGAGATGCTCGAGGCCGAGACGAGCGTGGTGGGTGGAATGCTCGACGTGCTACGAGGTGAGGATGTCGAGATCCTGCCGTTGTTGTTTGCGTCGGCCTGTGCCGGTGGGCCGATCACGGCCGACTGCTACACGGCGTTGCGTGACGAATTGCTGGAGAGGTTTGAGGCGGTGTTGCCTGTTGATGGTGTCCTGCTGCCGCTGCATGGGGCGGCACTGGCAGAGGGCAATGATGATCCAGAGGGCGAGATTATTCGCGAGGTGAGGCGTCGGGTTGGCCCCGATGTGCCCGTGGTCGTCACGGTCGACCTGCATGCCAACGTCACGGCGGAGATGGTCGGCGAGGCTGATGCGATCCTGGCCTGGGAAACCTATCCGCACCACGACCAGTTTGAAACCGGCCAGCGAGGAGCCCGGTTGTTGCTCGGCACACTGGACGGGAAATGCCGGCCGGCCATGGCGATGGCCAAGGTGCCGGTGATCACCAGTGCCGTTCACGGGTCGACCAATGACGCTGATCCGTTCGCCGAGTTGATGCGCTACGCCAAGTCTCTGGAAGAACGGCCGG
>MDTE01168697.1_pt1 | contig 13985 bp, 13 predicted proteins | sample 811231 | NCBI WGS metagenome assembly MDTE01 (sample SAMN05326651, study PRJNA326480) | marine metagenome | isolation source: seawater | place: Indian Ocean: Red Sea | collected 2010 | reverse complement strand
TTAAATCCTAAAGCTTACATGAAAGATCAGCCAATGAGTTTCGATGACTATCATGATTCTAGATGGATCTCTTGGCCATTCCATTTATTTGATTGTTGTTTGGTAACTGATGCTGGCGGAGCCTATGTTGTAACTACAGAAGAACGCGCGCGAGATCTAAAACAAAAGCCTGTTTTCATACTTGGAGCAGCGGAAGGTCACGACCATGGGATGATTAGTCAAATGCCCGACCTCACAAGGACTTGGGCAAGATACACTGGTCCAACTGCACTTTCTCAATCAGGTCTTTCTCACAATGATATTGACCTAGCAATGATATACGATTCATTCACCTACACTGTACTTGCTACTTTGGAAAGTCTCGGATTCTGCGGACCCGGGGAGGGAGCGGATTTTGTAGCAAATCAAAGAACAGCTCCGGGAGGCGATTTTGCCCTCAACACAAGTGGTGGTGGACTATCATATACCCACTCTGGTATGTATGGAATGTTCTTGGTATTAGAAGCTGTAAGACAATTGCGTGGTGAGTGCGGGGATAGGCAACTTGAAAATCCGAAAACTTGCCTAATAAATGGAACTGGTGGTGCCCTGTCATCAACTGGCACAGTAATTCTTTCAACCGAATAAATTCTTAGGAGAATAATTTGACTCAAAAATATAACAAACCTATACCTAGCCCCCAAGGTGAATCTGATTTATATTGGAACAAGGCCGAAGAGAAAGAATTATGGATTCGAAAATGTAACAAATGTGACGAAGGATACTTTTATCCACGGGATATTTCTCCTTGCTGTTTTTCAAAAAATACTGAATGGGTTCAGTGCACAGGAAAAGCCACACTTTTTACATATGGTATAGTCATGCGCGCACCTCATCCAGGTTTCGTTGAAGATATTCCTTTTGTTACAGCCATTGTACAACTAGAAGAAGGGCCTTTAATGCCAAGCAATGTTGTAGTAGATGGAATAGATCGATCAGATCCCGAGTTAGCATTAAATGAAATTCGACAAAAACTCTCCGTAGGAATGAATTTAGAAGTAATATTTGAAAAAATCACTGATGATTTGTCGCTTCCAAAATTCAGACCTATTTAATCAACTCTTTCGCAAAGGAATGAAAGAATATGCAAGACTTTAAAACAGCGATTCATAGTGCTATTGATGAATATTACGCTGCATTAGGAAAATCAATTGACGGACTCACTTATCATGAATTCAAATGGCAGCCTACGTTGCAATCAAATAGTATCCTATGGTTGATGTGGCATATGGCTAGAGTTGAAGATCGTTGGGTTAATCAAACTTTAAAAAATGATCAAGAGCTATGGATAAGCGAAAAATGGTATGAGAAATTCAACATGACTGAAGAGGACCATGGAGCTGGTGATGATATCGACAAAATTCGTTCATTCCCAGATTTCAATATCCAAACCCTAAAAGATTATTATGATCAAGTTCATGATTCTGTTATTACGTGTCTTGAAAATTCTACTGATAAAGATTTAAGTAAAGAATTTTCTCACAAACGACTAGGTTCCAAAAAAGGAGATTGGATTTGGGGCCACATAATAGTCGAAGAAAGCCAGCATTTGGGCCAAATTGCATATATAAGAGGAATGATAAAAGGTATCAACGGGTAAAATTTATTTACTTTGAACTATTTTAATCCAGCAGGACGTTCAATTAATTGCTGGAATCTCCGTAAAAATGCTGCTGCAACTGCACCATCCATCACTTGATGATCTACAGTTAAACTAATAGTCATCATTTCTCTGATGGTAATTTCTTTATTTTTGACTACCGGTTTTTCAACTGATCTTCCAATTCCAAGCAACGCACTCTGACCACTATTTAAAATTGGAGTAAATCCATCAACTACACCCAAAACACTAATAGTGAATGTACCACCAACAACATCATCGGTCGATAAATTCCCTTCTCTCGACATCTTGGTCAAAGTCTCTACATTCGAGGAAATATCACTTACGTTCATTTCTTGAACAGATCTAATCACAGGAACAATCAATCCATCATCTAGAGCGACAGCAAACCCTATATCTATTTGATCGAAATATGAAACTTGATTGTTTTGGGTTACAGAATTAATTTTAGGAACTCGTTTAATAGCTTCAGAACTAGCCTTAATCAACAAAATAGGTAAACCCACATTCAATTCTCTACGAAGCTTTTGCGCCTCAGTTACATCTATTTCCAAAAAAAAGGACAATTGAGCTGTAGAGGAAAGACTTTCCTTCATATGTCGAGCAATCGATCCTCTCATCCCATCGAGTTTTTTTGATTCAACTGGGGCAGGTAAACCAGACGAAGCTTGATCCTCCGAAACATTAGATGATTCATGAAAATTTCTAACGTCTGATTCAACAATCCTACCTCTAGGACCAGTAGGATTCACTTCGGATAAATCAACTCCCAAATGATTAGCTAAACGCCTTGCACCTGGAGTTGAAGGCACTCGAGTTGTGGACCTGTTCTCTCGTTTTACAGATGGTTTTAGAATTTGGGCTGAATCTTTTTTCGGTGGGACATTGGTTTCATTACTTAATTCAGGAGGTTTTTCTCCCTCTTCTAGCAAATATCCCAAAGTCGCATCAACAGATACTGTATTCCCAGAATTAACCACAATATGTAAAATCCCATCTGATGCAGCTTCGAGTTCATAATTTAATTTTTCAGATTCTATCTGAGCAATTGGCTCACCTTGGACAACTTTGTCTCCTGAAGATTTTTCCCAGCTTGTGACAACCCCTTCAGTCATAAAATCACCCAGTCTAGGCATAATTATTGATTCAGCCATTTATTCACCTATTTATTCAATTACTTCTAAAGCAGCTTCAACTACTTTCGCTCGATCAGGAACATATAACGCCTCCAACGGCCTACTGTATGGGACGGAAGTATGCGGCGGAGTAACTCTCCTCGGCGGTGCATCTAAATCATCAAATGCTTGTTCAGCAACTAAAGCAGCGATATCTGTTGCCATACTACATCTAGGATAATCTTCATCAACAATTACTACTTTTCTAGTTTTACGAACTGATTCAAGAATTGCCTCATCATCCATAGGAGATAAAGAAAGCAAATCCAACACCTCCGCAGAATATCCATGCCCACTTAAATCTTCAGCAGCCTGTAAACAAACATTTGTTGTGTATCCTATGCCAATAAGGGTGACATCTTCACCCTCTCTCGCAATATTAGATTTGCCTATTTCTAAAGTATAAGATTCTTCAGGAACCTCAACATCAAAAGGCATTCCCATGAGCTGTCGATTATTAAAAACTATGACAGGATCATCATCATTTATAGCTGCAGTAAACAATCCTTTCACATTGTATGGATTTGATGGAACCACACATTTAAGCCCAGGGAAGTGTGTAAAAATTGAATACAAAGTCTCAGAGTGTTGAGCAGCAGAATTTGTACCTGCTCCAGTTCCAGTCATAATAGTTAGGGGAACTTTTACTTTTCCACCAAACATATAATGAATCTTGGCCGCATTATTGACAATTTGATCAGCACAAACTCCAAAAAATCCTACATACATCAAGTCAACCACTGGACGTAACCCACTAGCTGCAGCCCCAACTCCCGCTCCAACGAAGCCTGCTTCAGATATTGGAGTATCTCTTACTCTATCAGCCCCAAATTGACCAATAAGGCCTTTAGTCAGCCGCATCGGACCACCCCAAGCATCCTCTTTGTCAGGCCTCCCAGCACCACCTGCAATATCTTCACCCATTACAATTACATTTGGATCAGCTTCCATAGCAATTCTCAACGACTCATTTACTGCCTGGATATAAGATAATTTTCTGCCAGTTTTAGTCTGTACCATAATCTTCTCCTAAAATTCAAAATATCAGTTATTACTGATATGAAACATACACATCGGTTACCAATTCATCAGACTCTGGAAAAGGGCTATCATTAGCAAATTCCGTTGCAGATTTGATTGCCTCTAATGAATGATCCTCAATGTTTTTTAACTGCTCTTCAGTAGCAAGGTTGTCTCGAATTAACAAATCTCTCAATCTTGAAATACAATCACGTTTCTCATAATAATCCTCTTCTTCCTGATCTCGATAACCCAAAGGATCATCTGCACCAAAGTGTCCTTGGTACCTGTAAGTCTGAGCCTCAATAAGTGTTGGCCCATCACCTCTTCTAGCCCTTCCAATTGCTTCTTTCGCAACGTCATACATTGCTATTACATCCTGTCCATCTACTGCTACTCCAGGCATTCCGTATCCAGCAGCCCTCGCAGCAATATCTCCTCCGGCGACAGAATATTGAAAAGGAGTTGCTTCTGCATATCTATTATTTTCGCAAACATATAGCACAGGCAATTTCCAGATACTAGCCAAATTCATTGATTCATGAAGAACTCCCTGACTCGATGCACCATCTCCAAAGAAAACAACGCTCACCTGGTCAGTACCTCTAACCTGTGCACTAAGTGCTACTCCTGTAGCAACAGGGATATTGGAACCAACAACACCATTGGCACCTAACATGCCTTTATTTATATCTGCTATATGCATCGTGCCACCTTTACCTTTATTGGTACCTGTGGCTTTACCTAAAAGCTCAGCCATCATTTCAGGCAAATCAACACCTTTCGCTATACAATGATGATGACTTCGATGCGTACCTAATACATAATCATCGTCTCTGAGCAATTCGCATATTCCCGTAGGGACTGCTTCTTGACCAATTGAAGAATGCATACCTCGTAATTTTCCAGCATCAGCTTCACGACGAGCTTGTTCTTCAAAACGTCGAATCACAGTCATAGTCTCATACATATGAAGTAATGTTTCTGGATTAAGTTGATTAGCCATTAAATCCTCCAAAATAATAAACGGAAATCTTTAACCGCAAGGTGGGATGATTATAGCAATTGAACCATCACATGTGAAATTAATAACTAAAAGACCTAAAAATCAATCTGATTTGAATTCAATTTCCAATTCTTTTAGTTGCGAATCTGAAACATAACTTGGTGATTCAAACAGTGGGTCAATTGCATTTTGTGTTTTAGGAAAAGCAATCACTTCCCGAATATTGTTTTTATCCGAAAGCAACATCACTAATCTATCAATTCCAGGAGCAATTCCGCCGTGGGGTGGCGCGCCATATTTAAATGCAGTGAGCATATGACCAAACCTCTCATCAATCTGATCATCTGAGTAACCAGCCAAGCGAAAAACTCTACGCTGAAGTTCTGGATCACTTATCCTAATACTTCCGCTAGCTAATTCGTCTCCATTCGCAACGACGTCATAACACTGAGCAATTATTTGATCGGGATTCGCCTCTAAGTCGACTGAATCCAAATTTTTAGGCATGGTAAATGCATGATGCATAGGTTCCCATCGACTTCCATCTTCGTCCCATTCAAATAATGGAAATTCCGTAACAAATGCGAATGCAACTTCGTCAGTATCTATAAGCTCCAGCCTTGCTCCAATTTCATTACGCAGAAGACTAAGAGCAGTGTTTGTTGATTTTTCAGGACCTGCAATAATTAATATCGAATCACCAACTTCGGCACCGCAACGGTTCGCCATTTCTCTAACCAATTCTGGGGATAAAAATCTACTGATAGGTGAATTTATATCTTCAGAATTTAAGGTCGCTAATGAATCACCTCGGATAGATATATATATCATTCCTGATGCACCACGAGCTTTAACGAATTCATTCAAATCATCAAGTTGTCTTCTCGGATATGATGCCATACTCGGGGCAGCAAACCCTTTAATAATCCCTCCATCATTCAGAATTGAATCAAATACTCGGAATTCAGTGTCTACAAATAAATCGGAAAAATCAAACAGTTCCAACCCGAAACGCAAATCAGGTTTATCAGTACCATATTTTTGCATCGATTCCTGATAAGAAATCCTAGGAAATTTTTTGGGAATTTTTTTATTAGGTGCTAATTCTTTTACAAGGGAACTATACATTTTTTCAGTTAATTCAAGAATATCTTCTTCTTCTACAAAACTCATCTCCAAATCTAATTGAGTAAATTCAGGCTGTCTATCAGCCCTAGGGTCTTCGTCCCTGAAGCATCTCGCAATCTGAAAGTATTTCTCAACACCTGAGACCATTAATAATTGTTTCAGTTGCTGAGGTGATTGAGGTAATGCATAAAATTGACCAGGATACAACCTACTTGGAACTAAATAATCTCTTGCTCCTTCGGGAGTACTTTTAGTTAATATTGGTGTTTCTATTTCTAGAAACCCGCGATCATCCAAAAAATCTCTTATGAATTTAACCACTTTATGACGCAAGATAAGAATATCTTGCATTTGGGGTCTTCTGAGATCTAAATATCTATACTTTAGGCGGAGCAATTCATCAACATCTGAATCATCACTAATGCTAAAAGGAGGTGTCTCGGATTGATTCAATATTTGCATATTTTCTGCTTCAACTTCAACATCACCACTACTCATGTCTGGATTTTGCATTCCATCTGGTCTAGCACGAACGACACCAGTAACCTGGACAACCCATTCACTTCTTAATGATTCAGCCAATGCGTGTATCTCTGGAGTAATTTCAGGGTTAAAAACGATTTGAGCTATTCCGCTACTATCCCTCAAATCAATAAATATCAACCCTCCATGATCTCGACGCCTATGTACCCAACCAGCTAATACAACTTTGTCGCTAACATTTTGGGTTTCGAGCAATCCAGCTCCAATATTCTTAAGCATTTTCTAATCCTGAATCAAAATAATCATTAAACACTGATCGAAAACTATAGGAATGGAGCAATATGACCTCTTTTCATCACAGACAGATTGACAAATGTCTCAGTTCTCCTTACTCCCGGTATGGTTCCTATACGAGTGCGTAAAAAGACTCCCAACTCTTCAGGAGATGGCAATGCAGTCCATGCGAAAACATCATATGTTCCAGTCGTAAGTGCAACCCATCCTACTTCACTAAGGTCTGCAATATGCCTTGCAACTTCATCAACTTTGTCTGGATCAACTTGAACACCAACCAATGCTTCGGAAACATATCCCATCTTGCCGGCATCCATAAGCACAGTCACGTGAACATAGTCTTCATCCAATATACGTTTTAACCTGCGTCGAACGGTTCCTTCAGTAAGATCAAGTTCTCTAGCAATACTTGCATTACTAGCTCTGCCGTCTTTCTTCAAAATATCAATTATTTGATTATCCAGCGGATCTAAATCACTCATTAATTCACTCTAAAATATAGTCTTATTACGACTATAACAAGCAAGTCAAAATCCATCAAGGTTGAATGCCCGCCCAAAAGATGAATTCTCTAACCACGTCTGGTAGAAATATAAACACCTGCCAAAGTCCCTAAAATTACATAAGGAGAAAGTAAACTATCAGGAATAAAAAACATAATAATTAGCAATGTTGAAAGACATCCCAGAAATATTATGGCTTTAAAAATCCTAGATCGCCGATTATGTACAGATCGTGAGACAATTTCGCCTATGACGACTAAACCAAAAAATAATAATATTCCATCAAAATATAAAAATGATTTTAGTATCCAATAAGAAAACACATATAAAAAACCTAATGCTAATCCACTAATTAATGAAAACAATAATGAACGAAAAATAAGGTTTTTAGGTGTTTTCAAAGAAAAACTTTTTGAACAATCTGGACATCTCATCCCCACCACACTTTGCACCAAGCATGACGGACAAATCATATCACCACAATTAGTGCAACTTAACAAAGTTTCTATGTCTGGGTGTCTTTTACATTTTGAGGAGATATTCATTAGTAACCAATCAATCTCTGTTAATCCATTTTTGACGATCAGATATGTCTCGGTCAAATATAACTCTATTTAAAAGCCCCATGTAGCGTTTCTTCGTAATCACAATTGGTTCACCATTTGCCAATACTCTTTTTATTATCAAAACTGCTATCCCCCAACAACTAATTAATAACAAGTCAAAACTTCTATCAAAAACAATTGAAAGGATTGGAAAAATCAACATGCACAAAAATGTGTACAAACCTGTTTCCCTTCTAATTAGGTTCCCAAAAACTACCAAACATATAAAAACAATCACCTCTTCAAAAAAATTGAATCCAAGAATGATGCCAAAAAACACAGATATGCCTCTACCTCCATTAAAACTAATCCACGGAGACCAATTATGTGCAATCAAAGCCAATAATGATACCAATCCTTGGAGAAGAAGATCACCTTCTAGCAGTTGTCTAACTAAAAATACTACTAACCACCCTTTAATCAAAACATCAAATACAGAGATTAAAATTCCAGAAATAGCACCAATATGTACAATTGCATTAGATCCCCCAACATTCCCTGATCCAAATTGACGAATGTCAATGCCTCTAAATATTTTTCCTACGATATAAGCAGTTGGAATCGAACCTACAGAGTAGGAAAAAACTGCTAAGAGAATTAAAATTGGAATGTCAGGCATTTCTTAACCATGTTACGTATGTAACACCCAATCTAGGCATTACTGCGGTTTAAAGTCTTCCGTCTAACAATTTCACAAACAGTATTTTTTGAAGGCCCAATAAAACCTGGAAGAATTTCCCCAGGATTTCCATTTGCATGATAATCACTACCTCCGCATTTAATAAGTTCTAAATCCGAAGCTATCATTTCCAATTCATGGATTTGTTCATGAGTATAATCATTATAAAAAACTTCTATCCCCGCCAAACCTACTTTTTTCAGTTCAACAATGTTTTGTTTGATAACTGGCCAATCTTCACCCCCCAGTTCTCTTTGAGCCAAATAAGTAGGATGAGCGAGCACAGGAACGCCAGAATATTCTAGAATTAATTTTACTGCACCAGAAGGTGTCAAACGGGGTCTCGAAACATATGCTAATCCATTACGACCCAGGTATTTATCAAACGCCTGTTTAGGATATTCTATATAGCCATTATCTACCATCGCTTGGGCAATATGTGGACGACCAATAGCTGCCCCATCAGAAATGCGCAGAACTTGATCCCATGTAATTTTTATCCCCAGATCATTTAACTTTTGAACCATACCCATTGCCCTGGTTTTACGACCATCACGAAAATCTGCCAGTACATTCTGGAAGTCATTGTTTTTATAATCTAGAAAATATCCTAATACATGCACTTCAATGCCGGGTTGATCAGCACTCAATTCAATACCAGGGATAACAGTAAAATCCTTGTACTTTTCAGCAGCCTGGAAAGCTTCTTCAATACCCTCAGTTGAATCATGATCGGTAACCGCGACAGTATTAAGGCCATTTTCAGCACATAAATCAATTAATTCTGTAGGAGTTAAATTCCCATCTGAAAAGGTAGTATGTAAATGGAGATCGACCTCAACAACCATATTATTTCCACACCCAAAATAAAAACATTACTTTTGAATTCAATAGAATATGCTCAGTATTAAATTACCGAGCATATTCTATCGAACGACTTTCTCGAATTACTGTTACTTTAATTTGTCCAGGGTATGCTAAGTTATCTTCGATTTTCTTCACTATTCCCCGAGCTAATTTTGAAGCTGCAGCATCGTCCATTGAATCAGGACTTACCATAACTCTGACTTCTCTACCAGCCTGAATCGCAAACGTCTTCTGAACACCTTCAAAGCTGTTAGCAACATCTTCCAATGCTTTTAGTCGTTCCATATAATTTTCCACTGTATCGCTTCTTGAACCAGGCCTAGCAGCACTAAGTGCATCTGCGGCTGAAACTAAAAATGCCTCAACAGAAGTCATCACATCATCGTGATGCTCTCCAATACATCTTGAAATATGCTTAGATACATTATATCTTTCAGCAATTTCAGCTCCTATAGCTGCATGTGGTCCTTCAACTTCGTGGGAAACTGCCTTGCCAATATCATGTAACAAGCCTCCCATCTTGGAAATCCTAACATTAGCCCCCACCTCAGCAGCCATTAAACCTGCAAGATTACAAACTTCCATGGAATGCTGCAAAACATTCTCCCCATAGCTCGTTCGGTATTTGAGTCTACCTAGCAGTTTGATTAACTCAGGATGCAATCCCCTTACACCTGTATCAAGCATCGCCTGTTCTCCGGCCTTCCAAACAGTCTCATTAATTTCTTTCTCTGATCTCTCAACAACAGACTCGATACGTGCTGGATGAATTCTTCCATCAGCAACAAGTTTTTCTACGGACAATCTAGCAATCTGTCTTCGAATGGGATCAAAACAAGAAAGTGTAACAAGTTCTGGGGAATCATCAATTATCAAGTCTGTACCAGTAGCACGTTCAATAGCACGGATATTTCGACCCTCTTTACCAATCAAACGACCTTTCATTTCGTCGTTTGGTATTTGCACAGAAACAACCGTTGCCTCCGAGACAACATCTGATGCAAGTCTCTGAATCGCTTGACCCAAAACGAATCTTGCAGAATCCTGAGCCTTAACTTTCGCTTCTTCTTCCAAATCCCTATATCGGATAGCGAGTTCGTGCTCAATATTCTCTTCAGCACGGTGAGTCAACATTTCTTCGACTTGAGAAATTGGTGTATTAGTTAATTCTTCCAAACGTTCTATCTCTTGATCTCTGAAACCTTCCAGTTCAGATCTTAGAACGTCCACACCCTTCTCTTTTTCGAGAATCTTCTGATCACGATTGTCTAAATTTCTTGCCCTTCGATCTTGGTCTTTCTCACGTTTAGCTAGTCTGCGCCGATTAGCTTGCAGTTCAGAACGCCTCTCGTCAATCTCTAACTCAGCATTTGCCTTAAGTTTGACTATCTCTTCTCTACCTTCCAGAAGAATAGCCCTTTTAGATTCTTGTGATTTGTTACGTTCAACTAAACTATAATTATTCGCCTCTTTGATAAGATCTTCTGCTTCAATTTTCGCTGCCAAATGACGCTTTTTATTAAAAGCATTTTGTATCACATGACCACAAATTGCACCAATAATTAAACCTGCAAGGACGGCGATCAGAGCGAAAATAATTAAGGTATCCACGCCCTTCACCTCCATATTAATCTATTTAAATACTCCTAAAGAATGTTATACATCCCCACGTAATCTTATAATGTCAATGTAAAGCTGTCAATAAAACCTTACTGTATAATAAAATCAAAAACATTCTATGATATAATCGCTTACTAGTTTAAATTGGTAGAAATTTCTACCTCGGAGAATGTTGATGACATCTGAAAACATTGAACATTTGGAATCTATCGCAAGAAAAATCAGACGTAATATTATTTCAATGACAGCAAATGCAGGTAGTGGACACCCTGGCGGTTCTTTATCATCAGCAGATATTTTGACTGCACTTTATTTCAGTGTAATGAAGCATGATCCAAAAAATCCAAAATTGGCAGACCGCGATAAATTCATTCTAAGCAAAGCTCACGCATGTCCGGTTCTTTATGCAGCGCTTGCTGAATCCGGGTACTTTCCGATTGAAGAATTAAATACGTTCCGTCAAATTAACAGTCGTTTGCAAGGACACGCTCACATTAAAACTCCAGGAGTTGAAATGTCGGGAGGATCTCTCGGGCAAGGTCTATCTTTTGGCATAGGAACAGCATTGGCTGCAAGACTTGATGGCTTAGACTCAAGGACATATGTACTTTTGGGAGATGGAGAATGTGACGAAGGTCAAATCTGGGAAGCTGCCATGTCTGCTACTCACCATAAAATTGACAACCTTACTGTAATCATCGACAGAAATGGAATTCAAAACGATAGATTTACTCATGAAGTAATGAATCTAGAACCATTACCATATAAATGGCGATCTTTCGGATGGAACTCTATTGAGATAGATGGTCACAAAATGACTGAAATTTTAAGTGCCTTTAGAGAAGCTGCAAACATCAAAGGAAAGCCAACCGTTATTGTAGCCAAGACCACAAAAGGCAAAGGAGTCAGTTTTATGGAAAATAATCCTGACTACCATGGTAAGGTGGCATCAGGTGATGGACTTACTCAAGCATTAGAAGAAATTGGATAAGATATGAATTCTCATCAAGATATGATTTCAACCAGAGAAATTGCTGGACAAACACTTTTGGAACTCGGATCTGAGATACCAGACATGGTAGTAGTCGGTGGAGATTTAAATAAGTCCACCTACTCCAACAAGTTTGGATCAAAATTTCCTGAACGTTTCTTTGACTTGGGTGCAGCAGAACAAAATATGATTAGTGTTGCTGCCGGTTTAGCAGCTAGTGGCAAAATACCTGTAGTTAGTACATTCGCAGTTTTTGGCACGAGTAGACCCTATGATCAATTAAGAGTAGGTGTTTCTCAACCCAATCTTAATGTTAAGGTAATTCTGACACATGCTGGATTGTTAACAGGAGAAGACGGAGTATCAGCCCAATCAATAGAAGATATAGGAATAATGGCTACATTACCAAATTTCTCAGTCGTTGTTCCATCCGATGGAATAGAAGCTCGCGAATCGATCAAAACAGCAATGGAAACTGATGGACCCTTTTACATCAGGCTTTCCCGACCTGCTATTCCAGTAATTCATAATAATGACTTTGAATTTCAATTAGGAAAAGCAGAAACAATGCGAGATGGAGATGATGTCACAATTGTTGCATGTGGAATAATGGTCAACGCAGCAATAGAGGCAGCAGTTGTTTTAGATAGATTCGGAGTATCTTGCAGAGTACTAAACCTGTCAACCATTAAACCTTTAGATACTATGACCTTAGCAAAGGCTGCTAGAGAAACTAGTGCAATTGTTACTGCTGAAGAACATTATATTAATAGTGGACTAGGAAGTTTGGTATCTCATGCGCTTTCAAGAATCGAACCTGTGCCAGTAGAGTCTGTTGCACTTCACGGATACGCAGAATCAGGCCAGCCTGAAGAACTTTTTACAAAATACCATTTAAACTATACAGATATTGAGCACGCAGTAAGAGTAGTGATAGATAGAAAGAAAAAGTCTTCCTATTAATTAATTCATAAATCCTTGTTGCTTCATTACATCTAACATCTTGCGCTTTCCTCCACCACTTGAGAAAGCTTTGAGTTGTTTTTTCATTTGCCGAAACTGATTCAATAATTGATTCACATCACTAGGTTTTGTTCCGCTACCAAGAGCAATCCTTCTCCTACGGCTACCATTAATTATACTGGGATCCGCACGTTCATCTAATGTCATAGAATGAATTATGGCTTCTACCCTTACTAAGTTAGAGTCGTCAAGATTTGCATTACTCATTTTGCCTTTCATGGAAGAAAATCCTGGGATCATTTCCACAAATTGCGACAATGAACCCATTTTCTTTATCTGTTGCATCTGCTGTAAAAAATCATTGAGATCAATTTCTCCTTGACGAACCTTTCTTTCCAAATCCTGTGCCTGATCAACATCTGTGGCGAGTTGAACTTTTTCAGTCAAAGTTTTTACATCGCCCATTCCCAAAATCCTAGATGCAATACGATCTGGATAAAATAATTCTAGTGCATCAATATTTTCCCCAACACCAATAAATTTGATTGGAATACCAGTAACTGAAGCAATTGACAAAGCAGCACCACCTCTTGCATCTCCGTCTAACTTAGTTAAAACCAATCCAGTAATACCAATACGTTCGTTAAACTCAACGGCTGAAGCAACAGCATCTTGTCCAATCATCGAGTCAACTACTAAAAGCGTTTCAGTAGGAGCAACTGCGTCACTAATTTGTTCAATTTCTCCCATCAACACTTCATCAATCTGAGATCTACCAGCCGTATCAACTATCACCCAAGGATGATTTTGTTTCTGTCCATGTGAAAATCCATCTTTTGCGAGTTTAATGGAAGATGACTCATTCCGATCTGAATAGACTTCTACGTCGGCACGTGAACCCAATAACTCCAGCTGATCTATCGCGGCTGGTCTAAACAAATCTGCAGCTACTAAAAGCGAAGATTCTCCACGTCCTTTAAGTAATGAAGCA
>MDTE01164343.1_pt1 | contig 13987 bp, 12 predicted proteins | sample 811231 | NCBI WGS metagenome assembly MDTE01 (sample SAMN05326651, study PRJNA326480) | marine metagenome | isolation source: seawater | place: Indian Ocean: Red Sea | collected 2010 | reverse complement strand
TTTTTTTTTCAGTATAAATAAGACTGGAATTATTTATAAATGATAAACTCCAAGGTTTGTTCATACCTTCTACAATCTTTTCCAATTTAACTTCTAACCCAAACAAATTTGAAAACCAAAGAAAATATATAATTAATATTATTTTTTTCATTTTGCTATAAGAAACATTTTATTTTTATTTGCAAAATTAATACATTTTTTTTTCTCAAGTAAAACGTTGCCTTTACTTTTTAGAACTATCCCTTTTAAACCAGCTGCTTTGCATTGAACAAAAGTTTTAAATCCAACAGTAGGTAGATCAATTCTTAAGTCTTGTTTCTTTTTGGGAAATTTGACTAGTACACCCTTGTTTTTAAATATTTTACCTTTACATTTGTTTAGCATTTTTTGGGTACCACCCTTTCCTTCAATAGCAATCACTTTGTCATTTCTAACTACAGTACCTTGACTATAATTGTATTGATTTAATCTATTGAGTGTTTTGATAGCTTTATTAATATCTTTATTATCATCTTTGGTTGGCTTGATTTTAGTGTAGTTTCCTTTATGTAAAGAAAGTTCAGGATTAAATATTATTGAACTGATAGTTTTAATTTTTTCTTTATTCAATATTTTAATTATTTCTTTTAATATTGACGCATCTCCATATTTAGAGCTTTTTATTACTCTAGGCATATAATAAATACCTTTTAGATCTAATCTTAACTTTGAAAAATTCGGTTTTTTGACGCTACCAGCGAAAAGAACTTTCTTACAATAATTTTCTCTTAGGATATTAATAATCTTGCCAAATTGTCCTATAGATACTGAAAATGAATTTTTCTCTTTTTTAAAAAATTTTTTTTGAGTTAAATCAATAATTAAATATTTTATTTTCTTTTTTTTAACTTTTTTTAAGATTTCTTTTGGAAATGATGTTTCCCCAAATATTAAACCAATCATTATTCAGATAATGGCGTGCAAATAGGTCTTTTTTTATCCTTTTCAATAAATTTAGTGACCTCTTGTACTAATTCATTTTGTTTAAATTCACCATTAATTTTACTTAAATTATCATGAAGATTGTTTGAAGAAAATATTTTTTTATATGCCTTATCTAATTCAATTATTTTTTTGTTATCGTATTTTTTTCTTCTTAATCCTATTAAATTTATACCTTTTAAATAATTTCTATTACCAAATGAAAGACCAAAAGGAATTACATCTTTTAAGACTCCAGTCATACCTCCGATCATGGCTAATCTCCCAATTCTAGTAAATTGTTGTACTGCCGAGTTGCCTCCTATAATAACAGAATCTTCTATTGTTACATGTCCTCCTAAGGGAACATTGTTAGCAATAATAACGTTATTTCCTATGTTACAATCATGAGCTATATGGGATGAAATCATAAACAAACAATTATTTCCTATAATTGTTTTACATCCACCTCCTGCGGTGCCAGGATTGATTGTTACATACTCCCTAATTGTATTATATTCGCCTATTTCTAAACTGTTTTTTTCACCTTTAAATTTTAGATCTTGTGGAGATGTCCCAATACTTGAAAAAGGATAAAGTTTTGTAAATTTGCCTATTTTCGTATTACCTTCAATATGAACATTTGAGATTAGTTCGACCCCCTCTTTTAAATGAACATTTTCTCCAACAAAACAAAATGGACCAATTTTAACATTTTTTTCAACTGTTGCTTTAGGATGTATTACGCTTGATTTGTGTATCATTTATTTCTATCGACTATTGTTGCTGACCATTCTGCATCAGCCATTTTTTTACCATTAACCTTAGCAACACCTTTGTACTTCCAAACTCTTCCATGAGATCTGACTGCTTCTATATCTAAATGTAATTCGCAATCAGGCATTACAGGGTTTCTAAAACGTGCTTTTTCAACACTCATTAGATAAACTAATTTATCCTTATACTCTTTTGGATCGATACCGTGCGCTGTAAGCGCAGCAGCTGCTTGACCGAAAGCTTCTACAATTAAAACACCAGGCATAACGGGTTGGCCTGGAAAGTGTCCATCAAAAAAAAATTTTCCTTTTTTAACTATAACTATTGCAGTCGCTGATTTTAATGGAACTATATTAATTAATCTATCAATTAAAAGCATTGGTTCTCTGTGTGGTAAAAGCTTTTCGATTTGTTCTTTATTAATACTATTTGTCATTTTTACTTTTTAAAAAATCCTTTAAAGGCATTGCCGGATAACCCATAACCGTTTTTCCATTTGGTATATTTTTTACAACTCCACTTCCGCCGCCAATTTTTACATTATTTCCTATTTTTAAATGCCCAGAGATCCCAGCTTGTCCTCCTATTGAAACGTTATTGCCGATAGATGTGCTTCCAGCAAAACCAACTTGCCCTGCTATCATACAATTTTCACCTATTTTAACGTTGTGAGCCATATGTACCTGGTTATCTAAAAACGAATTTGTACCAATAACTGTGTCACCAATAGATCCTCTATCTATCGTACAGTTTGCACCTATCTCAACATTGTCATTAATTATAACTCTTCCGATATGAGGGAATCTAAAGTTTTTACCTTTGAATGGTACAAAACCAAAACCTTTGATACCTATTTTTGAACCATCTTGAATCACTACATCACTACCAATTAAAGAATTTCTTATAGTTACATTTGAACCAATTATACAATTTTTACCTAATTGAACATCATGTTCAATTGTTGTGTTGCTCCCTATAAAGGTGTTAGAACCTATTTTAACATTTTTTCCAATAAAATTATTCTTACCAAATGTAACAGAGTCATATTCATTTGATAATTTACCAGATTCTACTAGGGTTTTGTCAGGATAATCAATATCTGCATTTGGATAAAACATTTTAGATACCTGTGCAATGCTAAATAAAACATTTTTAACAACTATCGTAACACATTCTTTTGGTAAAAAATTTTTCAAATTATTTGTGGTTAAACAAACAGAAGCTTTAGTTGTTTTTGCTAAATCAATATAATCAGGTGAATTTAAAAAAGTTATATTATTTTTTTTAGCTTTATCTAAAGTTTTGACATCTGTTATTGAAATATCCTTTTTTTTTATACCGAGTTCCTTTGGTAATTTACTTAAATTATAAGGACCTTTTGGAACAAAAAAAGAAATATCTTGCATTAAAACTTAGTTCAATTCAATTGATTTTAATTCTTTATCTAATAATTTCAAAATTTTTTCAGTTAAATCAAATTTAGAGTTTGCTAAAAGAATGTTTTTTTTATCTACAATCATTTCTATATTATTTTCATTCATATATTTTTGTAAAATTGGATTTAAAGTTTTAATAAGTTTAGCTCTAGCTTCATTCTTTTTTTTGAGCCACTCATTTGATGCATTACGTCTTTTTTTTTGATAATTAATATTTTTTTCTCTTAATGAATTAAGTTTTTTTTTGTAGTCTTCGTTAGAGATCAGTTTTTTCTTGGAAATTAAATCAGACTCTTCTTTTTTAAGAGAGACAGACTCCTTTTTTAATTTTTCATTTTCGTCATCAAATTTTTTCTTTAAAAAAGTTTGTGCTTTTTTTCCTGCTTTACTGTTATTTAATATGTGTTTTATATCAACAAAATATACATCTGATGCAACCGTTTGGTTGAATATACTAAAAGAGAATATAATGATAAATAATATTTTTATAATTTTCATACTAAAATGATGTTCCTATTTGAAATTTAAATTGTTGGGTTGTGTCACTTTCGGCTGAAGATAAATCTTGAGCAAAAACAAAGTTTAATGGGCCAATTGGAGTGTATATGTTAGTAGCTACACCTACGGCTGACCTTATAGTGCTTGATTGTCCAATTTTTGAATCATAATCAACATGCCATAGATTTCCTATATCCAAAAAAGCTGCTACATCTGTTTGTGTAGCATCAGGTAATAAATTTGGAAGTGCTGCCTCAAAATTCATTGCTAATGCATAATTACCACCCACATAATCTCCAGAGTCTACTGGACCAACTTTTCTATTTTCAAAGCCTCTTAATCTTTTTGAAGGAATGTGTATTCGTTTACTTAATCTTACATCATCTTCGACAGCTACAACTCCAGCTGCATAAAATTTAAAAGCTCCTAAAACATTTTCACTAAAACTATGATACTTGCTTAAAGTGAATCTATTAAATACAGATGAGTTTTCCTCTACATATAAAGGAAGTTTTTGTGCAAACCCAAAAATTGATCCACTTGTAGGCATAAATCTTCTATCCCTGGTGTCTTTTTCGACACCATACCCAAAGGATAAGTCTGTAAAAGAACCGGCTTGTTTTTTAAGACGTTCAGAAGCTGTACCATCGACTGTCATATCATCAAATGATAAGTCAAGACTCGGTGATAAAAAAATATCATCATACTGCTCAAATCTAGTCCCAATATTTAATTGTGTTAGGGTATTTTCATAACCTGAATTTGGTCTATCTGTTTTTTTACTTGATAGACCGTAAGTAAGAGAGTTCCCAGAAAAATTATAGTTTGGATTTATAATTGATATTCCGCCCCTTAGAGCACTTTCAGATGCTTCCAAAGAGGTATCAACAATAAGTCCTTTTCCTAAGTAATTATTTTCTGTTAAGGAAAAAGACAATGTTGTTCCATCTGTACCGGTTCCTGCACCAGCAGCAATTTCACCTGTTGGCATTTCCTCTACTATTATATCCATGACCTTTACATCGTTTGAAGAACCATCAGATACTCTGTAATTTACTTTTTTAAAAATATTTTTTGATCTTAATTTTGATATAGATTTATCAAGTTTAATTTTGCTAAAGGGATCGCCTTCGTCTAAAATTAATTCAGATCTTATCACTGAGTCGTTTGTTACCGTATTTCCCTTAATATTAATTCTTTCTACGATTACTTTAGGACCTTCAAAAATTTTAAATTCTAAGTCAACAAAATTTCCATCAATAGTTTCTGATACTGAATGTGTTACAAATTGAAGTTCATTGTCATCTATGAGTTCGTCAATGCTTTCAAGAATTTTTGTTATCTTAAAAGGGGAATAATATGTTCCAGAAAATTTTTTAAAATCTTTCTCTAAAGTTTTAAAAATCTTTTTATCAAAAACAGGGTCTATATCAGTTGAAATTTTTTTAATTCGGTATCTTTTGCCAGCATTGATATTGAATGTAAGTTCAATACCTTCTTTGTCTTTAACAAACACATTGCTAGATAAAATTTCAGCATCATAATAACCTTTGCTTAAGTAATAATTTTTAAGAAGTCTTTTGTCTAACTCAATCCTTTGATTATTTAAATAGATATTTCGTGAGATAAATTTCCAAAACTTAGCTTCTTCAGTTGCTATTACATCCCTGAGTCTTTTTGTTTTAATTTTTTTTTCTCCTATAAAGAAGATTTTAGTGATCTTTTCTCTTTTTCCTTTATCTATAACAAATATTAAATCTAATAAATTATTACCACCTTTTACCTCGACAGTTCTAGCTTCCACCTTGGATGAATAATAACCTAACTGATTATAAAACTCTTTAATTATTTCAATATCTTTTTTAACATCGTTTTTAATAAAAGAAGATTTTTCTTTTAATGTCATAAAATTTAAAAGAGCTTTTGTATATTTTTTAGTGGGTTCGCCCTGTAAGGTTATAGAATTAATAATTGGGTTTTCCTCAACACTTATATTTAAAATTCCATTTGAAAAATTAATTGATATTTTTGAAAAAAATTTGGTGTCATATAAATTCTTTATAATGTTATTAATTTCTTCTTGCGTATAATCTTTATTTTTTTCAATTTCTCCATAAACAATTAGAGTTTCATCTGAAATTCTTTCATTACCAGATATTACTATCTTATTAAGTTTTTCAGCTTTTAGTAGTGACGCAAAAGATATGGAAAACAATAAAACTATATAAAAGACTTTAATAATTTTTTTCATAATTTTTTGATATAATTTCTAGAGTTTTTTTCCGTGCCCAATTATCAATTTTATAAATTTCATTTATATTAGGTACCTTTTTTACAGCATATTTATTGAAATCTCTATCCTTAAAAACTCTTTTTAAAGTCTCATAGATTCCATTATAGGGTATTTTGTTTTTTACAAAACTTTCGACTAAAATTTCATTGCTAGCATTGAGAATAATAGGAGCTGATTTTGATAAATATTTATCCTTATTTAAGGTAACAATTGGAAATCTTTTTTTATCAACTTTTTCAAATTCAATATTTTTTAGTTTACCTAGAAAATTATTATTTTTTTTTATAATTTTATCAATATTAATTTTATTATTATATATAGCGTTAGATATTGGAATTTTCATATCTGTATCATGATATAAAAATTTAATCTGACCATTTTTAAAAATCACAATTGCATGTATTAAAGATTGTGGATGAACTATAATTTCATACTTGTTTGGGTTAAATGAAAATAGCCTGTGGGCCTCAACTAGTTCTAGTATTTTATTCATAAGATTGGATGAATCTACTGAGATCTTTTTTCCCATATTCCAGGTTGGGTGTTTATAGGCATCTGCAGGTTTAATTTTATTAAATGAACTAATAGGTCTTTTTAAAAAAGGACCGCCTGAAGCTGTTATATAAATTTTTTTAATATCGATATCTCTATAATCTTTTGTTAATTGTTTTATTGAAAAATGCTCAGAGTCTATTGGGATCAGTTTGGTTTTATTTCTTTTTATAATTTTTGACAAAATATGCCAACCACAAATTATAGATTCTTTATTTGCTAAAAGTAATTTTTTTGATTGTTTTGCAAATTGCATTGTGGGTTCTAAACCTGCTATTCCAACAATAGCAGCGATAGTAATATCAAATTTTAATTTGAATGGAACATTATCAAATTTGTTTAATATTTTTGTCTTTTTATTTTTTATTTTTCTTTTAACTTTATTATAAACAAAAAAATCTGTGACAACAAAATACAAGGGTCTATATAAATTAATTTGATGAAGAATTTCCCTGTAATTTGAGTTGGCTGATAATAGAATAATATTAAAACTTTTTTTATCTAAATTAATAATTTGTAGAGAACTTTTGCCGATACTTCCTGTAGAACCTAAAATAGAAATTTTTTTTTTCATGGAAATATTTTAAGAGTATACAAAATATAACCTAAAATAACCACAAACATTAAACCATCAATTCTATCAAAAATCCCTCCATGTCCAGGAAGTAGTTTCCCAGTATCTTTAATTTTTTCTAATCTTTTAAAGTAAGAAATAGTTAAATCACCTAATTGAGCTGCAATAGAAAAAATAATCGCTAATAAAAAAAACTTAGTTTTCAAAAAGAAATTATTATCAAAACCAGTCATCAATTCTACAATTAAATCTATTATAAAAACAGAGATTATAGAAAATATAAAAGACCCAATGACCCCTGCGATTGTTTTATTGGGGCTTATTTTTGATATTTTTTTTCCATTGAAAATTTTTCCAAAAACATATCCGCCAATATCAGAAAATATTGTTAATATTATAATCCAAATTAATAAGAAAAAAGACGAAGCTGTATCATTCCTTAAAAATAAAAAGGCCAACAGAGAAATAACTAAAATAATGTCAATCAATATAATGGTTAATTTTCTTTTAAATACAGAAAAAACTTCGAAATTTCCTAAAATTAAAATAGCGTATAAGAATGACACAATATAATTACCTCCCTTTAAAATAAAAAAAACTGATATAGGAAATATTATTATGGATGTTATTATTCTTTTTTTTAAATTATTCATACTTTTCCAAAATTTCTTTTAACCTTTTTAAAACTATTTATAATTTTAATATAATCAGCAACTTTGAAGTCTGGCCATAACTTGTCAATAAAATATATTTCAGTATACGCCATTTGCCAAAGTAAAAAATTACTTAATCTTTTTTTTCCACCTGTTCGTATTAAAATATCAGGATCTTTAGTATCTTTTGTATACAAATTATTTTGAAGATTATTAATACCTATTGGTAACTTCTTTTTCTGTATTTGTCTCATTGCCTCAATTATTTCGTTTTTAGAACCATAATTAATTGCCAAATTAACTAAAATTTTATTACATTTTTGAGTTTTTTTCATTGAATCAATTAATGTTTGCCTAACATTTTTAGGGAGATTTCTCAGATTTCCAATTACATTAATTTTAATATTATTTTTAATTAGGTTATCAATTTCTTTATTAAAATAATAATTAATTAATTTGAAGAGGAAGGTAATTTCTTTTTTTGGTCTTTTCCAATTCTCACTTGAAAATGTGTAAAACGTCAATATAGGTACTTTTATTTTAATTGATGCTTTAACAATTTTTTCAATTATTTTAACTCCGTTTTGGTGTCCAAAATTTCTATTTTTTCTCTTTTTTTTACCCCATCTACCATTACCATCCATGATAATAGCTATATGGTTAACTTTATTCATAAAGTTAAAATTTCTTTTTCTTTTTCTGCCAAAATTTTTTCTACAAGAGAGATATTTTCATCGGTACTTTTTTGAACATCATTTTCAAAATTTTTGCTTTCATCTTCACCTATTTTTTTTTCTTTTAACAAATTTTTAATTCTATCGTTAGACTCTCTTCTTACATTTCTTATCGAAACTTTTGCTTTTTCTCCCAGATTTTTTAATATTTTTGTTAATTCTTTTCTTCTTTCTTCAGTAAGTTGAGGAATTCGAATTCTTAAAATTTGTCCATCAACTTGAGGATTAATTCCTAAATTTGATTTTTTAATTTCTGTATCAACTAAATTGACATTATTTTTATCCCACACCTGTATTGAAATTGTTCTTGGCTCTGGAACAGTTACTGTAGCTAATTGGTTTATAGGCATCTTTTGTCCATAAACATCTATCCTTATTAAGTCCAACATGGCTGGGTTTGCTCTTCCAGTTCTTAAAGTTGCAATATCTTTTTTATACGAAGAAATAGTTTTACCCATTTTTATTGAAACCTCATTTTTATTAAATATTTCCATTTATCTAAATTCCTTCCCCAACTTTAAATCTTACAAAATCGATAACTTTGATTTCGCCATCATTTGAATATTGTTTCAAAAAACTACTTACTGAGATTTTAGTATCCATTATCCAGGTCTGATTGAGCAAAGTGTTTTCAGAAATAAATTTTTTAATTTTGCCATTAGCGATTTTTTCGATCATTTCAGATTTTTTTCCACTATTTTTTAATTCTTCTTTAATAATTTCAAGCTCTTTATCTAAAATGCTTTTACTAATTCCATTATCGTTTATGGCAATTGGAGCTTGCGCTGCTACATGCATAGCAAGTTTATTTCCAACTTCATCTAAATTTTTCTTATTATCACTTGAGAGTTTTACTATTGATATTACTTTACCTATATTTTTTTCTGATGAATTGTGAACATAAAAGAAATTTTTACCGTTATTATCAAAATATTTACCTCTTCTTATTGTTATTTTTTCACCAATTTTTGATATTAAAGTTATAAGATTTTCCTCTACTGTTTTATCATTTTTCATTTTACTTTTATTTAATTTATCTAGATCAGCTTTGTTAATAAAATTTAAATTTGATATTTCTTTACAAAAAGAAATAAAATCCTTGTTTTTTGCAACAAAGTCAGTCTCGCTATTTATTTCTATTATAGAAATATTTCCATCTTTTTCATTTACTAAAATAAGACCATCTGCAGCAACACGACTCATCTTTTTTGATGCTTTTGCAATTCCCTTTTTTCTTAAATACTCAATTGATTTTTCAATATCTCCGTTTGTTTCTGTAATTGCTAATTTACAATCTGAAAATCCAACACCTGTAATCTCTCTTAGTTTTTTTATGTTTTCTAAAATTTTTTTATCTGACATTACTTTGGTTTATTTACCTGAAGTTTTTTTGGGTGTGTTGTTATCTTTCTTAGATGGTAGTTCTTTTTTTTCTATTGTATTAATTTTGTTTTGAGTTTCATTGCTTATTTTGTTTGTAACGATGTTTTTCTTTGCATCAATAATTGTTGATTTTAATAACTCACAGTAAAGATCAATAGATCTTCTAGCATCATCGTTGCCTGGAATTGGATGGTTAATTCCTGTTGGATCAGAGTTGGAGTCTAAAACTGCTACTATTGGTATTTTTAATTTAATAGCCTCTTTTATTGCTAAAGACTCAACATTAGTATCGATTACAAAAATCATTTCAGGAATTTTGTTCATATTAGAAATTCCTCCCAATGATCTATTAAGTTTATCCTTTTCTTTTTCAAGTTTAAGTATTTCTTTTTTAGTTAATCCTATATCCTCTTTAGATAAATCTTTTTCTAACTTTTTTAATCTTTTGATTGAGTTTTGAATTGTTTGCCAATTTGTTAGCATACCACCTAGCCATCTATAATTGACATAAAACTGATCAGTATCTTTTGCTAATTTAAGAACAGTTTCTGCAGCTTGTTTTTTAGTAGAGACAATTAAAAGCTTCCCACCTGAAGATATACATTTATGAACTTCTTTCATTGCATTTTTTATTAAAACAACAGTTTGAGTTAAATCTATAATGTGAATTGAATTTTTCTCCCCATAAATAAACTGTTTCATTCTAGGATTCCATCTAAGAGTTTTGTGGCCGAGATGAACACCGGCTTCTAATAATTGTTTTATTGATACGTTAGGTATATTCATAATTTTTCCGGTTAAACCACCACAGCTTTCCTCTCGGACCGGTGGGCAATTGCCCTATGCTGTGTGCGAAATTGGATATTTTTTATATTCTTTCTAATTGAAAATCAAGATGTTAAAAACTTATTTTTTTAATATATTCTTTATTTTTAAGAGCGCTGAGCTTGCTAAGATTAAATTTTCTACGATTTTTAAGTAAAAAAATATACTTTTTTGAATTTCTACTAACTTTTAATTGGATTTTTGTTTCTCCAGCATCACTAAGTAAATTCTTTAGATCTTGCATATTAGTTTTTCCATTTATTTCTATTATTACTTTGTCATACGATTTATTAATAAAGTTATTAATTGGTACTATATTTTTAATATTTATTCTTCTTGAATTTATAAGATCTTTTGAATTATCCTTTTGTAAAGTAATTAAAAACGAGTTAGCAGTTTTTAATTTATCTCTATTAGCAATTAATAAATCAGAAAATAGAAACAACTCATATTCACTTTTTAAGTCGGAAAATTTGATTATAGCAAACGGGGTTCCTTTAGCGCTTTTTTTTTCTTGAATAGACATGATAGTACCAGCCACATATCCATTCGTTTCAGAGCTTTCAACATAACTTAAAAAAGATTTTATTTTTAATTCTTCGAAGTAATCTTTATAAATATTAAGAGGGTGATCGGACATATAAAATCCAATTGACTGAAATTCATTTAATAAAATATCTTTTTTTGAAACGTTTTCTTTATTTTTTATTTTAAATACTGTTTCTTCGTTTTCTGGTTTATTAGAAAATAAACTAGTTTGATTACTGGTTTTTTCTTCCCATAAAGTTTTGTTAACCTGAATCATTTTAGGTATAGCTTTTAATAACGACTCTCTATCGGAAAACAACTCATCAAAAGCACCAGCTTTAACTAACCCTTCAAGTTGTAATTTATTAATATCTTTTGGATTGGCCCTTTTTATGAAATCATTTATTGTTTTAAATTTACCATTTTTTTTTCTTTCTTTTATAATATTTGAAACGGCATCTTTGCCAACACTTTTTATAGCTGACAGTGCATAATAGATTTTGCCTTTTTCTGATACAAAATCTGCATAAGATTCGTTTATTGATGGTCGAACTATTTCGATTTTAAGTCTCTTAAGTTCTTCTACAAATTCTCTTAATTTGTCTGTGTTTGACAATTCAGTAGACATAGTAGCGGCAATAAAATCTTCTGGATAGTATTTTTTTAAATATGCAGTTTGGTAAGCTATTAGGGCATATGCTGCAGCATGACTTTTGTTAAAACCATATTCAGCAAATGGTTTGATTTTTTGAAATATAAATACTGCTATATCTTTTCCTATACCATTTCTTGTTGCACCATTAATAAATTTTTCCTCTTGTTTTTCTAATTCTTTCCTTTTTTTCTTTCCCATCGCTTTACGTAAAATATCAGCTTCTCCAGGAGAAAAATTTGCTAATGTTTGGGCTATTTGCATTACCTGCTCTTGATAAATAATTATACCATATGTTGGCTTTAAAATTTTTTCTAGACTTTTATGAATGTAATCAGGTTTTTTTAAACCATTTTTACAATCATTATAAATTGGAATATTATTCATCGGTCCTGGTCTATACAAAGCTACTAATGCTATTATATCTTCAAATTTATTTGGCCTCATTTGTTTTAAGGCAGATCTAACACCTGAGCTTTCAAGCTGAAAAAGTCCAGTGGTTTCACCTGTTGAAAGCATTTCATAAACTTTATTGTCATTTAGGGGAATTTTACTAATGTCTAAATCTATATTTTTGCTTTTTAAAATTTGAATGGTTTTACTAATCAGTGTTAATGTATTTAGCCCTAGTATATCGAATTTTACTAAGCCAGCATTTTCTGAAGAGTGCATATCAAATTGTGTTGATGGTAAAAGTAGTTTTGAACTATTATCTCTGTACAGAGGAACCTCGTCAGATAGTTTTTCTCCTGCTATAACAACTCCTGCAGCATGAGTTGCAAGGTTTCTATTAAGACCCTCAAGCTTTAAGGAAAGTTCAATTAACTTTTTGACTTTAGGGTTGTTTTTTTCTTCTTGTTTAAATCTGGGCTCTCGATCAATTGACTCCTGCAAACTTAATGGTCTAGATGGATCAAAAGGTATCATTTTACAAATTTTATCTACATGACCATAAGGTATACCTAATACCCTTCCAATATCTCTCAATGCCATTCTGGCTTTTAATTTACCAAATGTGATAATGTGAGCTACACCATTTTTATACTTTGTTTTTAAATAATTGAAAACTAAATCTCTTTTTTCTTCACAAAAATCTATATCGAAGTCGGGCATTGATATCCTATCTGGATTAAGGAATCTCTCAAAAATTAGACCAAACTCTATTGGATCAAGGTCTGTGATATCTAAACAGTAAGCTACTAATGAACCAGCCCCAGATCCTCTTCCAGGACCAACAGGAATATCATTTTGTTTTGCCCACTTTATATAATCTGAAACAATTAAAAAATAACCTGAATAATTCATTTTATGAATTATACTTAGTTCATGAGATAGTCTATCTTCATATTTTTTTTTAATTTTTTCTACTTTTTTTTGATCTTCATTTTTTAATATAAAGTTTTCAAGCCTTTTTTTTAAACCGATATTAGATTGAAAAGTGAGTTCATCATTCTCATTACGCGAATTAGCAATTTGTATAGATGGAAGAATTGGTTTTGATTTATTTATTTTAAAATTAAATCTATAAGGAAAATTGTAATTATTCTGAAGTGCTTCTGGAATATCGGAATAAAGCTTTCTTATTTCTTCATTTGATCTAATATAATGATTATCAGTATATTTTTTTCTATTAGTTTCATCAACATATTTCTTTTCGCCGATACAAAGCAAAGCGTCATGAGCCTCGTACATTTCTTTATTAATATAAAAAACTTCTTGAGAAGCAATTATAGGTATTGACTCTTTATAAGACAAATTCAAAAAAATATTTTCTAATTGAGCTTCACCTAAATCATTATGTCTTTGAATTTCTAGGTAAAATGAATCGAAAAAATTATTTTTTAATACTGAAGCAACAGTATGTAAGTCTTTTAATTTGTTCTTTTTTACTAAGTTGTTAAATAAAGAATCTATACCACCGCTCAAAACAATTAAATCATTACTGTTTTCATTAAGATCATTTAAAGAACAAGTTGGAATAGAGTTTTCTTTAGTTTCTAAAAAACTTTTTGATGATAATTTAACTAAATTATTGTAACCTTTTTCTGATTTGGCAAAAATTGGTAATTTACCAATTGTATCATTATATTTAAAATTAATTTGAGTTCCTATAATTGGTTGC
>MDTE01035905.1_pt1 | contig 13987 bp, 19 predicted proteins | sample 811231 | NCBI WGS metagenome assembly MDTE01 (sample SAMN05326651, study PRJNA326480) | marine metagenome | isolation source: seawater | place: Indian Ocean: Red Sea | collected 2010 | reverse complement strand
GTAGAAAAATATTCTTTATGAGCGAACTTCAGCGACTTAAAAGTTTGTTGCCTCCAGAAAATGAAAGTTGGGTTTTTATTGAAGCTGCTGCTGCTATTGATCCTCCATTAATCACACTAGAGGAAATTGGTCGAGATGAAATAGAAATTCAGATTGATTTAGATGAATGGGATAATTATGCAATTGATCATAGAAATTTATTGTTTTGGCATGAAGTAGGAAAAATACAGAATGATACTATTCCAAGAGACGGATGGGAGATGGCAGCTTTAGCAATTGGACTAGGTGGAGCAATAGGTGAGCTTTGGGTTCAGGATGGATTGCTTTTATTGTTAGCTCTGGGCTTATCAAGTTTTGCAGGATACAGACTTTACTTAAAAAATAATTCTGAGAAAAGACTACAAGATGCAATCTTTGCAGATGAAAGAGCTATAGATTTAGCTTGCAGATTTGGATATAGTATTCCAAATGCTTATAAAAGTCTGGGTGGAGCATTAAAAGAATTAATAGAGAAAACCAGAAAAAAGAAAAAAAGAAGCTTTTATGAAGATCGGTTAGATGCCTTAAGAAAAAGTGCTGAAAAAGCCAGATCAGAATTATCACAACAAGAAGGTTCTGAAAAATCAGTATCAAGTGAAAATGTTTATGGACAATAAACTATTAGTTTTGATGGCTGCAAAAGCATGTGATGAAAAAAAAGCAAAGGATATAAAATTAATAAATATAAATAAGGTCTCATTTATTTGTGAATGGATACTGATAGCTGAAGGTTTATCTGATGTACAAGTTCGCTCAATCGCGAATTCAGTTGAAGGGGAGTTAAGAGAAAAAGCTAATATTGATCCAATTCGAAAAGAGGGAGTAACAGAAGCAAAATGGGCTTTACTTGACTACGGCGATTTAATAATAAATATTTTTCAACCTGAGATCAGAAAGTTTTATGACTTAGAGGCATTTTGGAGTAATGGGGATAATTTAAATTTTCCCTAAATATTTTTTATGAACGAACCTAAATGTCCAGTACCCAAGGCACAACAACCAACAAACGAATTCATAGAACTCTCTAACTCGAAAATATTTTCTTGGCCAAAATCAAAAAAATCATTAGTAATAGTATTATCTAAAATTTGGGTGACAGCATTTTTATTATTTATTATTATTTCCTCTGGAAGTGTCTACTTCGAAAGCCAAAAGTTTAAGTACATATTAATAAGTCTTTTTAGTAGTCTATTTATCCCTTTATTAGTATCAATAAGATTATTTCTTGGATGGAAACACATATTTAGGAGATTAACATCCGAAAAAGTAGAATATGAAGAATCAGGTTGGTATGACGGGAAAACATGGCTAAAGCCTTTAAATTTAAAAGAAAAAGAATCTCTAATAGCATCTATAGAAGTTCAACCAATTTTGAGGAATTTGATTCAAATCTCTTCAGTTATCATGATATTAATATTATCGGGAATATTAATTTTTCAATACGCCAAATTTTAAATGAGTACTAATTTCAAAAATTTATATACATCCAATAATCCTCCGATAGAAGCAATATTAATGAGAGGTTCAAATGTCGAGTCTATTCATAAGGTTCATGCCGTTGTAAGTGATAAAAAAGGAAGGGTTTTAATGTGTGCAGGAAACCCAGAACACAAGAGTTTTATTAGATCAGCGTTAAAACCTTTTCAAGCTATACCTTTTGTAAGTAGCGGCGCTTCATCAAAAATTAGTAATTCTTCAAAGTCCATAGCATTATCCTGTGGTTCTCATAGTGGTTCAAAATTACACGTAAGAGAGGCGTTTAAAATTTTATGGGAATACGACATAGATGTAAACAACTTAAAGTGCCCTATAAAAATAAATAGTCCTTTGGAGCATAATTGTTCTGGCAAACATGCAGCATTTCTTGCAACTTGCAGGAAATTAAATTGGCCAATGGAAAACTATTTAAAAGGAGATCATCCCTTACAAATAGAAATATTTAGAATAATATCTGAATTGCTTGAGATTTCAGAGTCTGACATACATGCAGAAAGAGATGATTGCGGAGCTCCAACTATATACTTGAAGATACTTGAAATGGCTAAGCTCTATTCTCTTTTAAGCAGTTCAGATAGTGCTGAATTAGAGCAAATTAGTCGTGCAATGACATCTAATCCAGTAATGGTTAGTGACAATAACAAATTCGATACTGAAATAATCAAAGAATCACATGGACAGGTTATAAGCAAAGGTGGGGCTGAGGGTATCCAGTGTCTTTGTAAAATAAATGAAGGAATTGGGCTTGCTTTAAAAGTAGAGGATGGATCAAAAAGAGCAAAACATGCGGTCAGTTTACATTTATTAAAACAATTAGAGTGGATGTCAGATTTAAGACTCCAGGACATAGAAGATAAGATTTTTAATTTCCCCGAGGGAGTCCAAATGGATGTAAAAGGTGAATTAAAGTTCCAAGAATCCTAATAAAAGTAAAAAAATAACCCTTTCAGATGTATGCTATTAATACGACGCGGGGTAGAGCAGTCTGGTAGCTCGTCGGGCTCATAACCCGAAGGTCGGAAGTTCAAATCTCCCCCCCGCCACCAATTGATAAGGTTCGCAAATGCGTCCTTTTTTTTTGAGATTTTTACATGATCTTTGTAATATTTGGATTACAAAAGTATTTATATTAAAAAAAATTTATAAAATAAGACATTAAAATTTTCCTTTTCGAAATAGCTTTTTAGCAAAATATCATTTCTAAATAAAAAAATAAAATTTTGTTTACTATACAAACTTCTATAACTTATCTATTAAAAAATAATCTTGTATTTACATGCTTCACCTCGAAAGTCATTTGGATTTTTAATTTTCTAAAATAAATTAAATCCTTCAAAGTATATAATTAAAATTTGAAGTTAAAATTAAAGCAATCTCAAAAATAATATGAATGTTTGTCCAATTTGTAAAAGTTATAATTTTATTAAAATAACCTCTAATTCAAAAGAAAATATTAAGCTAACAGATAATAATTACTCATATAACAAGTGCTTAAATTGTTTTGTAATAAGTCAAAATCCTCTACCAAACCACTCAACTTTAAATAAACATTATAAATTTCTTGATAAACTGCAAGCTAATAAAAAAAACTACCCTAAGAAGTTGTCAATTCTTTTTAAAATAAAGGATAGTTATCAAAAACATAATTTTCAAAATTTTTTAAGAGATTTTTTTAAATTTGGAGAAAAAGATTACACCTACTTTAATATTCTAAATCCAGGGAATATTTTAGATCTAGGAGCAGGAAATGGAATTTTCTCAATAGCAGCAAAACAAAAAGGGTTTGAGGTAATTTCTATTGAACAAAATGAAACATCAATTAATTTTGCTGAAAAACTTGGGGTCAAGATAGTTCCTGCAGATATTAATTCTCAAAGTACGATAAACTATGCTTCGCAAGTAGATAATATTACGCTAAATCATGTACTTGAACATGTTAAGCAACCAATAAACTTTTTAAATACTCTTAAGAAAAATATTAAACAAAAAGCCAAAATTGTTATTGTAGTTCCAAATTCAGACTCCATATGGAGATTCATTTTTAGAGAAAAATGGTATGGATGGGATCCCCCCGTGCATGTCCATTTATATAATCAAAGATCATTGAGAATAATAATGACTCAAATTGGAATGGAAATTGAATATTTAAAATCATTAAATCGCATTGATTCACTATATTCGGCTCTAATCCATGCGGGTTATAAAGTTAAAAAATTTAAGTTATTTTTAAGGGTAATATCCTTGCCATTATTACCAATTTTAAAAGTATTTAATATCTCTCCCGAAATAATTTGCGTAGTTAAAAAAAAATAAAAAAATTCGTCAATATTAAAAAATGCATTCGATTCATGCATTGTCATTAAACTAATCCATTGCTAAAAAGATAAAGCGGGCTAAAGTCCAATACTCCACGAGGATTTAGTCCGCTTTTAAAGCATAGAATTTAATTACCTTAAATAAAAATAGATTGTTTCTCAAGAGTTTTAAAAAATAATATTTTAAATAAGTATTTAAAGTATATATTGCTTTATTTAAATAGCTAAAAATATAGATTTACCAAAATTAAAATAATCCAATTCCTAATTATCAATTGACATTAATCTAAGTCAATCATTTGGGATTATAAGTTCAAAGTATCCATTTTTATTCAATAAATATTTATCAAACCAAAGATTCAAAAGATTATCTATACCAATACCACTCATTTTATTTAATTGAGAGGATTTATAGTCTGATAGTGCTAAAAGCAAATATGGAAAAATCATATTAGATACACCATCTGGAAGTCTATTAAGGGGAACTCCATGTGCTCTATCCCACAAAATTTGCATATCTTGAGAAAAGATAGAGCTCCAATAATTAAAATTGCAGTGAAGTTTTTCTGGAGGTAATAGATTAAGACTAAGAAGTGAAGCAGATGAATTCATGAAAAAAATTAATAATGTAGGTTTTCTTAAATAAGTTTTTTCTTAACTTTAAAAAATTTAAATCTTACAAAACCGCCAAAACAAACCTCCTTAATGCACTATGTATTAAAATAGTAACGCACTATTAAGCACTCATCAACACTTTATTTGTTAATTATAGTTTCTTGAAATTTCTTGAAATTTAAGGAAAAGGAGAAATTTTTCATAGGTTTGAATGTCCAATTTATCTTCGATTTTCGATTCATTCCTTTTAATTTCAAGATTTGCTGGATCTATTATATTATTATTTACAATTTCATCTTCTGGATTTAATTTGATTAATAAATTTGCATTTCTATTAATATTATCTCTCTTAATTCTATAAATACCCCTACTTGAAAGTGCTTCCTCAACTAGGAAATTAATAACTTTTGAGTTACTTAAATTATTCTCTAAACTTAGTTTATCAATAATTTTCATCACCTCCTCTCTGGGAATAAAACCCACTCTCTTTTTTTTTGTAGGCATATATAGATTAAATAAAGTTCAGCACTTGACTAGTAATAGTGTTGCACTATATTCTAAATAAGTCAATAAATTCATATGATTATCCCTTTTGCTTTTCTTCTCGGTTCGCTTGCATTCCTTTTTTACAAATCAAAAGAGGAGGTTACTCTAGTTAATGATTTATCTAATGAAGTAATCGAAGAGGAAAATGAAATCTATAAAGATTTAGAGGACCTTTTTATTTGATTAGAGATTATTATATTTGCTTTAAACCGCTTAAAAATAATTTTATGTTTTTATATTAATTTAGAATACATGACCAATAAAAAGAAATGTAAAAATAAGAAAAATTGTTTAAAGGCAAAAAATTTAGAGATTATGAGCTATTTAAGAAATGAATAACTATGAGTTTTTTCATCCAAAAAGGAACTATAAAGTATGTCAGATAAGTGAAACTTTTAAGTACAATTTTCTATGTTTTTATAATTATTTATTTAATTTAAGTAATCAAATGAAGACGTTTATGCTAATTCTTTTTTAAACTCTTAACCCAATTAAAAAAATTTTTCTCAATCGATTTGAATTCTTTAAACCAATCAAAACCAAGAATTTATTAATTAACTTAAAGCCATATTTTTAATAGAATATTTAAATATAAAACTTGGTTTGTTAACTATTCATATACAAAATATGAACAAATATTAGAATTTATATTAAAGATTTAAATTTTATGACCGTTCATAAAGATTACGAAATAAAGATCAACATAAACGAACTTATTGAGAAGAGGATACCGTGTTGTGATTTATTGCATCCAAATCATTGTTTGACAGAAAGACAAGTTTCCGAAATTGCTAATGTCATTCAAAGGGATTTAAATTTACATGATCTCTACAAACAAGTTGATCAACACATAATGAATTATGTAAATACTTCAGGTATAGATAATAAAGAACATTGGGTTGAAGGAAACTTGCCAGATTTAGATAGAGATTTAAAAGAAGAAGTTGGAATAGATTTTGACTGATTTTTCTAATCAATAAATATATTTCTTTTCTAATTTATCAATTAATTTATAAATACTTTTTGCAGATCTCTTTCTTTTTTTTAAAACTATAAAAATTGTAATCGTAATTATTAGAAGTAAAAAATGAGTAAAAATTATTGGTGCAATATTTGAATACATAAAGTATTTTTCTTCTTATTATTTAAAGTATTTAAATTTTTCTCTATTTTGAATAGGTACTTTATACAAATTTTGCAAAACTTAAAAAATCCTTTTTTTTGATATTTATCAATGTAAAGCTTTATAGTATTAACTTCTGAAAAAAAGGTAATGATGGAAATGATCAATTTTTTTGCTTTAACTTTAAAGGAGATAGGTATAGGAAAAATTGAATTATCTATAATTGGAATCGTCGTAGTAGTTTTTCCTATATTATTTTTTGTTGCATCTAAAAATCTTGATGCTAAGGGGGTATTCGAATGGATGATGGAGAAACCCAGTGATTGGATTGGTAGAAAATAAAGTAAAAAAATTAATTTAATTAAAATCCAATTTATCCAAACTATCTATTCTAAAATCATAAATTTGACAATAATTTTCAAGATTATCGATTATTTTATTTTTTAGGGAGGTGTAATCTATAAAATTATTTATTTCACTATTCTTAAATTCCTTATTTGTTTCTCCAATTGCAAATGACAATGCTCCCTCATTTGAAATCCCAAATTGAGTAGTATTGCAATAAGTCCTTGAAAATTTATTTGATATTTTATTTGTATACTTTTCTATAGTTTTATAGGTAAATTCTTTTGAATATACAGGATTATTGCAGATCAGTATAGATAATGTAATTAAGAAAAAAATAAATCTTTTAATCATATATTCACTAATTTTCTAAAATTTAGTGCATCTTACTACTATTAAAAAAATTATTTTTCATAACTTATTAAAAATTTAAAATGTTTGGAAATTAGTATCAATATCATAATGTTAAAATTGAAATTATTTATTATTCAGATTTATAAATGTCTAAAAAATAAAAATATATTCCAAGATTAAATAATTATAAAGGTTTAAAAGATATTTAATTAAATGCCTCAATTAAGAAACTTTAATATCCAAAAATCACTGTTTTTATGAAGAAATTTTATAAGACTTGATTTATAATAAATAATATTAATCTAGATATGATTTTTATGGCTTTACCAGAATTAATATACGCTCCTCTTGATGGCGGTACAATTCATAAATACGAAATTAGCGGCGGAAAAAGAAAATTCTTGAGATTTATTGGTTGTTATCTGGGGAAATGCTATTTCTACAAAAATTTTGATGATGCTATTGGTTATATTAAAAATCACAAGAAAAATCAAAATATTTAGATAAGTTGATAAGGTTACAAAATCACAAGTTAAATAAACAAATAATTTTAAGCTTTTTAAGTATTGCTACAAATAATAGAGAATTTCTTTTTTATGAGTAATTGATTATTCACTTGCGTTATAGTTCCGAAAGATAACTAGTCAATTAAAAAAAGAAATTGGTTTATGGAAAATAAGCAAATTAATTTTTTTAAATCTAAAGATTTTAATACTGTTCTAAAGCCTTTTAAAAAAGGAACAGTAGTAAAGATTGACTCGTTTGATATTAGAGAAAATCACAAAGAATTAAATATAGGTTTATACGGTTGGTATGCAATATGTCCCTCAAAAGAACTAAAAAAAAATAAACTTCATTATTTCTCACTTTTTGATGAGCCTTTAGTTTTATACCGAGACGAGAATGAAAAGGTAAGATGCATCAAAAATATATGTCCACATAGAGGTGCATCTTTTTATGGAGGTTCGATATCAAATGGAGAAATAACTTGTCCCTACCACGGAGCTAAATTCTCATCTGAAGGTAGTTGTCAAAACCTTGATAGAATAACCTGCAGTCATATTGTGGATAATAATTATGACAACTATGCCAAAAGAATTCATTTATATCAATTTAAAACCAAAGAAAATGACAATTATATTTTTGTATATTTCTCTAAAAAATCTGAAACTAATTTAAATGATATAAATGAAGAAGATTCTTCAATAAGTAATTACGAATTATCAAGAAATGGATTCTTTCCTAAAGAATATGCCTTTGAAGAGGTTTTAGTAGATTTTAGATGTGATTGGTCTAGGATAATTGAGAATCACTTAGACATCCTTCATATTTTTTGGGTACACGGCGACACCATACCTGATAAAGACGTTAATAAAAATGTTCTAGTTAGTTTTAATCAGAAAATAAATATAAATCCAAAATATATTGAAAGCATATATTTTTATAAAAATGATCCCAAAAAGGAGTTTATCAGGATAAAGTACATACCTCCTGGAAGGATATTAATATACAAAGGTGACCCCGGAGTTTCAAGATATTTACAAGTTCTTGATCATATACCCTTAGGAAATAATAAAGCAAGAGTTATAGTTAGACACTATAGAAAATTTCTAAAAAATAAATTACTTAATAACTTAATACTATTTAAAGAGACTCAAAAGAAAATATTTTATAGGATATTTCAAGAAGACTATATGATTTTAAAAACTCAGACTTATAATCATAAATTAGGATTGATTAAAAAAGATGAAATAAAACTATTAGGTGAGGATAGAATAATAAATTACTTTTGGAAGTGGTATAAGAAATCAGAGGATAAAGATTATCCTTGGAGAAATCTTAATAGTAATCTTGATGTTTATGATGAGGTAGTTTTAAAGTTTCCTCCTGAAATAAAAAAAATGGAAACAATAAATAATATTAATATAATCAGGAAGTCATTTATACGGTTTGTTGCTCCTCTTTTATTTTTTATGTTAGTAATATAATTTCAAATGAAAAAAGTAAAGAGGCCACCATGGCTTAATTGGTTATATCTTTTTATTTTTATTTTAAGTTCTATACAGTTATTTATATTTTGGAGCAATAAGTTTAGTGGATAAAGAAGTTTGGTTTGAGGCATTAAATATAAGTTGTTTTAAAAATGGAAATAGAGTACTTAAAAATTTAAATTTAAAATTAAAAAATTCAGAAAATGTATTACTTTTAGGTCCAAATGGTTCAGGAAAATCTTCCTTAATAGAGTTAATTAATAGAAATATTTACCCTGTCATAGAAAATGAAACAGTTATGAAAATTTTCGATAAAGAACTTATTAATATATGGGAACTTAGAAAAAGAATAAGCACTGTAAACAACGAAATAAAATTCAGAATTAATCCAAAATTAAAAGTTTTTGACCTAATTCTTAGTGGTTTATTTGGCAAATATTGTCATACATCAAATATTTCAAAATTGGATAACTCCAAAGTTGAAACTCTAATAAGACAGATGAAGATAGATGATTTATCGCAAAAATACTATTCATACCTATCTGATGGAGAAAAACAAATAGTCCTTATTGCTAGAGCCTTAATAAATAATCCCGAGATTTTGATCTTAGATGAACCAACTGCAAATTTAGACTATAAATCAAAATTCTTTGTTATGGATAAAATTGATCAATTATCAAAGTTAAAAACCATCATCTTATGTGTAACACATGAAGTCTCAATGATTACAAATATATATGACAGAATATTAATGTTAAAAAATGGAACAATAATTGCTGACGGAAGTCAAATGGAAGTTATAAATAGCTCTAACATTAACAAATTATTCAATATCAATTCAAAAGTAAAAGGAAATAAAGGTAATTGGGTTATTAGCAGAAATTTAGAGAATAACGATTAACAAAACTATTATGCCTATCAAATAAAAAATAATTTTATTATTACTAATACGAGTGAAAGGTTTATTTTTAAATGATGAGGAGCCACATCTCACACAAACGATCTTACCCCCCAGGGATCTGTCACTAACAAAGGATTGACTACCACAATTTAGACAAAATTTATTATTACGCATTTTAAAATAACTAATAAATTCAAATTATAAGTACTAATTCTAATGTAAAGAAACACTTCAGAAAATACAATGATAATGAGAATCGGTTGCAATAAACTAAGAAATGGTTCATAATTGATAATAATTCTCATTATCATTTCATCAAATAATGAACTTCTACGGTTATGGAGACTATTCAAAAACAGTAAGAGTAATAACTGGGCAGTCTGTTCTAATAGATCCTTCTTCAAGGCCAAAAGGTACTTGTTTAGAAGTTGAGAGTGGAATTGCCAGAGTATATTGTCCTTGCGAAGAAACTGAAGGAATGACACTAGCTTTTCTACAAGCAGGTGATCAGTTGAGAACAGATCTTTTATGTAGCGAAGGAGTTTGTGTTGAAGCTTTAACTGACTTAGCTTTTCATAGTAATGTTGATATTGATGAAAATTCTGGATTTGATGCTGTAAATGAGTGGACCTTGCAGCTCCTTAGAATTAGACATTTAGGTAATGCAGAGCAAAGACTCCAGGCATTATTGTCAATACTTGTAAATAGACTAGGAAGAAGATGCGGTCAATGGTGTGAATTACCCTTCAGACTCACTCATGAAAGAATAGGTGAATTGATAGGTTCGACACGTGTAACATCAACAAGATTAATTTCTAAATTGCGTTCATCTGAGTTATTAGTAGCTCCAGTCGGTTCTCAGACTGTAAGTTTAGCACCATCTTTTATTGAATCATCTCTAATTTAAAATTATGAAAATATCTGAATCAATAATTAACAACCTTTTTATGGAAGTTGATTCACTAACATACAGGCTTAGAAACATTAAACAGTGCTTCAAAAATACCTCTAACCTTAAATTAAGAGAAAGACTTATTTATGAAAAAAATATAATTTTCGAGAGAGTGAAAGAAATTAACAACATAGCTACATTCTTGAGTAAGAGATCAGCTGAAAAAATCAAATTTTCTTCTCTATTGAAAGAAAAATCAAAAAGGACCTTACTTGAAGCTAAAACAGAAATTAATTTATTTTTTATTTAACTCACCATCTATTAGTAATATTGCGGAGGGTTGGTTATTAGCAAATTTTACTTTTCCAAGTATGTGCGCAAATTCATCTTCAGATTTTGTTTGAGCCTCGACTATTGGATCAAGAAAAACATTAGTTCTTGTATCTGAATTTCTTTCTGAAATAGAATAAAGTTGTTGCAGAGATGAGGTTAAATCTGCTTCCATATTGAAAGAATAGGATACTAAATCCTCTATTGAATTCCAATTCTGTATTGGAGAAGGTAGTTCTTTGAGTTTTACATTTTGCCCTCTAGCAATTAAATAATCAGCAAATTTTAACGCGTGGTCCATTTCTCCTTGAGATTCACTTAAAAAAAATGATGCAAAACCGTCTAAATCACGCTCTTTAAACCATAAATATATAGAGAAATATTGAACATTTGCACATCTTTCCATAGTTAAATGATCAAAGAGGTTTTCAAGCAAGCCAGACTCTATTGGCTGAGCTACTGCTCTACCAGAGGGTCCAAAATTTACTAAATTTTGTGTTTTTAAATTATTTTCAGTCATAGTCTTTTAATGAAACCTATAGGAATAATACAACATTTTGTATTAATTAGTAATTATATAATCATATAAAAAATATAAAAGAATATGATAATGAATATCAATAGCAATACTTAATAAATGAATTCTATATACTGCTACTCTGAATTGTTATTATTCAATAAAATATACGCAAATAAAAGGAAGAAATGTAAAAAGAAAAAATGTTCAAACTGGAAGGGTGGCAAGTGTAATTGCTCTTAAAAGTTTCCTTAATTTGATATCTTATGCGATCCTGGAAATAAAAAATAAAAACAATTTCTTTCTATAGATAAAGAACATTTATCACCAATATTAAGTAATTTTTCTATATTAGTTCTAACTCTCAATGTTTCGCCCTTAATAGATAATTTATAAATAAAATATTCACCTAAAAATTCCTTTGAGACTACAATTGCCATACCATTTTCCGATTTATCTATAGAAATAAATTTCGGGGAAATAGACATAAATTTTATTTTTGAAAAAGATGCAACTTCAGGAGTTTTAACTTCTCCTAAACATGAAAAGTAAGAATATCCTTTTTTTGTGAGATTTAAAATATTATTTCCCAAAATAAAGCTACTTACAAAAAGTGTCCTGGGATTTTCTAAAAGTTTAATTGGGGTATCAATTTGATGTATTTTTCCTTCATTCATCACGGCAACTTTATCGCAAATTGACATGGCTTCTTCCGGATCATGAGTGACCATTAATCCACTAGCATTGCATCCTTTTAGTATATTTGGAAGCTCACTTCTCAATTTTAGTTTTACATGCATATCAAGACTGCAAAAGGGTTCATCAAATAAAATAAATCTTGTTCCAGGAGCTAAAGCTCTTGCAATTGCAATTCTTTGTTTTTGGCCCCCTGATAATTCATTTGGATACCTATCAACCAAACTATCAAGTCCAAGGATATTTATTAAATAATCAACTCTAGAATAATTTTTTTTATTTTTTAAACCAAAAATTACATTTTCAATAACAGTTAAGTGTGGGAAAAGGGCATAATCTTGAAAAACCATGCCAATATTTCTTTTTTCGGGATTTACAATTTTTTTACTACTTGAAATTTCCTCATTATTTAGAGAAATCTTACCTTTTGATGGGTATTCAAATCCAGCTATTAATCTTAAAAGAGTTGTCTTCCCACACCCAGAGGGTCCAAGCAAACCACATAATTCGCCAGTTTCAATCTGAAGGTCAATAGCATCTAAGATCCATTTTGAAGATCGTTTCTTATCATATTTATGATGCAAATCATCAATTATTAATGCATCATTTTTCACGAAAACCTACTTCATTAAATATATTAAATTAGCAGAAAATATTCATCTAAAATAACCCTTGTATAATTTTATACATCGGACAAACTATTTAAATTAATGAAAAAGGCTCAGAGAGTAGAAGTAATACTCAAGGAACTTAAAAAGCTATATCCATCGCCCCCAATACCTCTTGATCATACAAATGCATATACACTCCTCGTCGCCGTAGTTTTAAGTGCTCAATCAACAGATAAAAAAGTAAATGAATTAACTAAGAGCTTATTTAAGGTTGCAGATAATCCAGAAAAGATGGTGAAGCTAGGTATTAATGGCATTTATCAATACATAAAATTTTTAGGTCTATCTAATCAAAAATCAAAGAACATCTATAACCTATCTAAACTCTTGATTGAAAAGCATAAAAGTACAGTCCCAAATACTTTTGAAAAACTCGAGTCTCTTCCCGGGGTAGGCCATAAAACTGCATCAGTTATTATGTCTCAAGTCTTTAAAATCCCTTCATTCCCAGTTGATACTCACATACACAGATTGTCACAAAGATGGGGCCTATCAAATGGAGATAGCGTAGTTCAAACAGAAAAAGATCTAAAAAAAATATTTCCCATTAATGATTGGAATACCTTACATCTGCAAATAATCTTTTATGGCAGAGAATACTGCACCGCAAGAGGCTGTGATGGAACAAAATGTTATTTATGTCGGACTCTTTACCCAAAAAGAAAAAAGAAATTTATATGCAAAAAACCCTAAGAAATTTATATAATTAAAAAATTAGTTTTTTTATCATGAAAATAGCAATTACTGGTGCATCGGGGAAAACAGGTTATAGGATTTCTGAAGAGGCAATTAAGAAAGGATATAAAGTAAGGCAAATTATTAGAAAGAACTCAAAAGTTTCTGAAGGACTAGAAAATTTAGAAACAATTAGAGTCTCATTAGATAATAAGAAAGAACTTGATAAAGCGTTAAAAAATATTGATGCTTTGGTAATTGCTACTGGTGCTAGAGCATCATTAGACTTAACTGGTCCTGCAAAGGTTGATGCACTAGGGGTATACAGGCAGTTGGAGAGTTGCAAAAGAGTAGGCATAAAGAGAGTAATTTTAGTAAGTTCTCTTTGTACTGGTAAATTTTTTCACCCATTAAACTTGTTTGGTTTAATTCTTATTTGGAAGAAAATAGGTGAAAACTTTCTACGAAATTCAAATTTCG
>MDTE01048454.1_pt1 | contig 13988 bp, 9 predicted proteins | sample 811231 | NCBI WGS metagenome assembly MDTE01 (sample SAMN05326651, study PRJNA326480) | marine metagenome | isolation source: seawater | place: Indian Ocean: Red Sea | collected 2010 | reverse complement strand
CTCACGGTGTTGAAGGAGTTTCCGACACATGCAGAGGAAGTGATAACACGAAGAATTAACGAAGGTCAAGGTGCCCCTGATGGAGAGAAGAAGAAAAAGAAAAAGAAGCGCAACCGAAAGAGAAAAAAGAAAGACAAAGATGGAGAAAAAGCAGAAGAAGCGCAGAAATAGTTCTACTCGTATATCGAATATTAGCATTTAATAACCATAACAATATTGTTAATGATTTCTAGTGTAATATTGCCGTTTCTACGTTATTATTCTCTTGAAGAGGCTCCCTTGCATTTGATCCACGACCGAAGAAGTTGGCAGCTTTCCGAAAGACATAATTCAGAGGCGTAGCTAAACCGCTGCTATTTTCTTTCAATAACGTCTTCTCTAGCGTTTCGGGCGCGTAGTCTGGATCGTCATTATCAGTTGGTACCATTTCTTCTCCTCCGTCGCTATCTTCAGCAGAAGAAATGTACTGCTGAGATGCAGGAATCTTTGATTTTTCCTTGTTCACAATGTTGCCACGTTGCTTTGGAGTGGTTTCTTCCAATGCTGGGATATCTTTATACAACTCCTCGTTAATACTCAGTTCTTGTTCTTGTTCTTGTTCTTCTTTAGCATCCTTTGTTTTACCACTAACATGCGTATTCAGAGAGTAGTGCGCTTCTTTCGCAGAAATATCCTCGATTTTCAGAGATTTTGTCTCTGCCTTGACAGCTGCGTTAAAGACAAGCTGTAGTAACTGCCGAGCGTCACCAAGAGCTCTGACACCAGCCCAACGCCGTGCTCCACCGCCAGCCTTTTCTTCCATTTCATCTGCATGCGTGACTTTTTCGTTGATTTCTGCGATTAATTCGTTCGATACGGTCGTGTCTCCCTTTGTTCGAAGTGCATAGAGTTCGTCAAGTTTCTCTCGCATAGCTAATCGGGTCGCCGCAGTTTTAATCTCCGAATCGATCCATTTGCGACGAGTGCCCAATGACGCGGATTTGGCTAAATCATTTGCAGGAGCATAAATGTTATTTTTTCGTATAGGAGATCGGACGTTAGCCAAACTGGAAGCGGTGTGAGACTGTATTCTTCCTTTCATCTGAAGGTCATTCAATCTTTTCTTCACAGCCTGTGCTTCTTCCGTTCGTCTTTTCAACACCAGCGACTGCTTTTCGGACTGGTTCTTGAACTTTTGAGCTTCGCGCTGCATTTTCAATCCATCTTTCTTTGCCTGCATCAGCGCCTTTTCGGTCTCCCTTTGCTTCGCTATGCGCTCTTTTGTCTTTTCTTCCATCTTTCGAACCAACTCGACACGCGACCTTTTCAGTTGCAAAATGTCGTTTTTCAGTTGCTTTTGCATCATATCAGATTGTTCTTTCGCCCGAAGTGTCTCTTTATGCGATTTTAACTGCTTCTGTAATCCATGAAGCTTTATTTCCAACTCTTTTAACTTTCCGCCTTGCTCTTTCTCGACTCGTTTTTGCAAAACTTGTCCACCAGTAGATTTCGCTTTCAGGATGGCTTGATGGACGCGCTCACGCTCCTCCACGAGCAACTTTCTTTCATTTTCAACTTCTTCTACTAACTCTTCGTAGCGTTTTCGCAACTCATCCGCACTGCTATTTGTGCCAGCTTTCTTTTCGAGTTCTAGCATTCGCTTCTCTTTCATCCACAACGTCTTCTCGACAGAGTCAAGCTCGTTCTGATTTTGCTCTTCCTCGTCATAGTCATCGTCCGCTTCGTCGTCAATGCGCTCTGAAATGCATTCAGTGTTGCATTCTTCATCCTCACCCTCTAAATTGCGCGTTACTTGTCGTCTTAAAATCTTTACTTCCGCTCGTAGCGCATGAATAGTCGCGTTATATCCACGGAAAATTCCTATGTTATCCTCTTCAGTTTCTTTGTTTTCACTTTTACCAGCTGCTGTCGTTGGATCAACACCTCCAGCTTTCTCTAAAGCCACTCTCAGGGCATCTCGCTCCGTAATCGCCAATAACTCCTTCTCTGTTGCTTCTTTTTGAGCTTCTTCGCAGTAGACTAGTTCTGCTTTTAACCTTCGAACTTCTCGTTCAGATGCGGCAAGCTTCCCAGAAAGTTCATCGGAAACTACAACTACTTCATGCACTTTTACTTCGCCATCACCACCTTTCGCTTTATTCAAAGCTTGCGTTAACGCGATAACTTGCGACCGCATTGCTGCAAGTTGCGCTTTACACCGGGAAAGTTCAGCCGTTGACGCTTCCTCCTTGTTCTCCCGCACCATATTTTTAATATTTCGAGCCCGGTTTGCGTATTTCAGTGTATTGAGCGTTTCCTCGGTATTTGAATCTGCTGGAGACGCGCAAGCAATAAAGACGGTTTGCGAATTTCCTCCTAGTGAGTCTTGTAACACACGCGTTAACTTCGAATCTCTGTATGGAATGTGTCCATTCGCAGCTCGGCGCGTGTCATCGCCTAAAGCTGAAATCACATTTCCAAGCGCTAACAGTCCTTTATTAATATCGATACCCTCTTGTAATCTCTTCCCTTCTGCTTTTGTTCTCTTTTGCCTTTCTGACCCGGCAAGATCAACCAGGTGCAACTTAGCTAAAGTGACTTTGCTCGAGGACTCCGGTGAGGTACTCCTTCGCTCGAGATAAATCGTGAAAATTGCGTGACTTCGGCTTGATGTCTTGTTCATGTTCGTCGAACCAGTCACTCGTGTTTTCGCTCCGGACGAAAGCAGTTCAGCCATTTCGTTCTCGTCTTTCACCTCAATTTCGCTTCCTCCGTTTAAGCATATGGCCCCATCGGCATCTTCACGCAACGTGATCATAGTTTGTACCATTTTTTTCGCATTCGCTGAAGAAGAGAGTAAATCTCGAATCTCTTCCTTGTGAATCTCTATAAAACCAACGCGAATGGATATAGTATCCGTACTTCCATTCTCTCTGAGTTTATCTTTTTCATCGAATAAAGCTCTAACAACCCTCGGCACGACGCCAAACGTAGCCCCCGCACTCGTTCCCATCGTGTACGTCTTTCCGCTCCCAGTTTGCCCATACGCCAATACCGTGCCATTCAAGCCGTTGAGTAAACCGGAAACCAGAGGTTCAACGCAATTATCGTACAATTTCTTCTCCGATTTCTTATCTTCCCCGTTATAGACGTGGTCGTACGTGAACGTGTGGTCTGATGTTGCACATGATATGCTTTGATTCTGTTCATCTGCAAATATCGCAATGTCGTTACCGTCGACGAGTTCATTCTCAAGGATTGGTCGCACCATCACCGCGACTTTCACGGACATGATTTTTTCTCCTTGACTTTGTTGCTCTTCTGGTTGTTGCTCTTGCGCTTCTTCTGGTTGTTGCTTTGCGCGGTTCACAGCAGTAGTCACATCTTTCACGTCTTCGGTGTCACCAGAATCACACGAAGCATCGTCCCCCTTCATTTTGGGATGTTGTTTCGTATCAAATTGAATGGTACTTTATAAAATCGAGGGAAAGAGAAAAACTCGGAGAGGACAACAGAAATAAAGATATCTGTTTCTTTTCAGCGAGGGCTCTTTGTGCGCAACCGTCTCCGTTGATGTGCGAGTGTAACAAACCCAATGTTTGTGAATGTGTGAAGTATAGGTGAAGGAATTTCTTTGAAAAACGACGGTGGTTTAAAAAAAAAGACGAGGAGCACTAAATGGTGGTACAATTAGTAATGATATACAGTTGTATAAAACAAAAATCTATGATGAATATCTCTCTATTAGTAATGGACATCGAAAAGCGTCGAAAAATGGGAACTACCGTTCGCAAGGCGGATTACTCGGGGTCCTTCTCGACCGTTTTCTCCACCACAGTAGGGTCGGCTAAGTCGAAATTCTTCCTCGCTTCTTTCAAATATTCGTTCATTTCCATCAGCTCCTCAACTCTTCTCATTTTTTTCTCGTCGTTTCTTATCACGTACAGCAAGTCGTTATTGGAAAAGCGACCGCCTCTTCTTTCTGCGCACTCCATGGCTTGATGCGCGACGTTAGTGATAAAGTCTACCATTAAATCTTCCACTAAAGCGACAGTTTCATTGTTCGGGTCGCGAACGTCACCAAAACCGTACATCATGTATCTCAAGTCTCTGGCAAACATCCCTCGTTTCCTCTTCGCCCCCATCCCTCCCCTGGCGTCATACTCTTGCTGCTCGTCTCCGTCTTTATCTTTTTCCGCTTGTTCTTTCGCTTTTTCTTTCGCCTTCATCTTTGCAGTCATCTTTTTCCCTCCTTTCTCCAACTCCTTTTCGTCTAATTCCTCACCTTTCCGTAATATCGGTTTAGGAACCACGGCTTTCACCGCATCTTTCTTCGGTCGAGGTTGTTTTGGTTTTGGAGGTGGCGCGTTCGGGTCTTTCGGTTTCCTGGGGCCGTACGGGCCTCGTTTCTTCGGTTGTTGTTTTCCCAACCCGTCTCCGCTGTTGTTTTTGTTGGCGCTGCCTTTTAAATTATCAGTCGCTGCTTTCAACATCTTCTTCCAATTCTTCTTCTTCTTCTTCTTCTTCTTCTTCTTCTTTTCTCGCGTGAAAAAAGTTGTCTATCACCACTTTTTATGTATAAACTTTCGCAGTCGTCGTCGATCTGTCTCTTGCTTTTATCCCCTCGTTTTCTTCCGCGTTTTGCGATGCGCAAGAGAGAAAAGAATCGGAGGATCGGCCCAACTGTGGTACTACTAAAATTGGTTTTTTATTTTTGTGAAGCGCTTTTTTTTTCGTTCTTTTTTTGTCTCGTCTTTTTCAAGGAGTCTTTTTTTTTTGCTTCCCGTGCCGCCACAACAACAACAAAGGGACACACGTTTGGTTGTCGCGCGTTTTCGTGCCGCACAACGCATGTCCCGAGATGACGACGAGCGAAACGGAGAAAGATGGCGATGCAGACAACGGGGTGGTAATCCCAGACCATCTTCTTCATCTCGCCGATGCTAAAAATAGTACGAACGTGATGAAAGAGAACGATGTCGTTTTACTCCACATGAACAACAGTCGGTGGCAGTTTGTGACCTTGAAACCGAACAAAACGTGTGCGATTGGGAAACACAAGAACGTGAAATTAGACCCGTTGTTGAAATCAATCCCATTCGGTTCTTTGTTCGAAGTCGATCAGAAAGGGATATTAGAGCACGTTGGCGTGGAGATGTTGGAAGAGGATGAAATAAACGCACAAATTCCAGTCGAAGACGAAAGGTCGAACAAACTGTACGATGACTTGAACGGGAAGGCGCAAAAATTGAGCGATAAAGAGATACAGAGGATGAAACAGTCTGGGGTATCCGGACATACCATCGTAGATGAAATCGTGGCAAATTCCGCCACGTTTAGCCAAAAAACCGCGTTTGCACAGGAAAAATATAAGATGAAAAAGATGAAGAAACACTTGACGAAAATCATCGCGCGGTGGCCATCACCGAGGTATGTCTGCGAGGCGTATTTTTACAAATCACCACAAATTACGAATAGCTTGAGATTTGATATATTAGGATTGATGATGAATTTAGGAAATGTGATGGCAAATTCGCAGCCGCTGATTGTGGAGGATTGCGGAGGGGTTATTTTAGGTGCAGCAGCGACGAGAATGGGAGGTAAAGGCATCACATGCGCTGGATACGTGGGCGAGCATCCAAGTTCGATGGAAACAATCAAACAGATGAATTTGACGGACGAGGAAAGGAGCACAATCATGACGACGAGTTTGAGAGAGTTGGCAAAAGCGAAGAGGAAATGGGAGGAGGAATTAGAGAATGGTAGGGAAGAAGGGGAAGGAGGAATAGGAGAAGAAAAAGAAAAAGGCGAGAAAGATGCTCCTGTGAACAAAAACGACAAAAACAATACCAATGGTAACGGTAGTACTCCGATCAGAAAAAAGCTCGCAAAAGCTACCAAAGCAGACGTGGAGTATTTCATCAGAAAGGAAAAGTTCACCTCTTTGATACTCGCACACCCGCAGTTGGATCCGAAAACAACCCTACCGCAACTATTGGAGTTTTGTGCAAACTCTGCGCCTTTCATCGTATGGAGCATGACCCTCCAGCCTCTAGCCGATGCCATGCACGTTTTACGTAAAAGCGGTTTAGCCGTCTCAATGACCATTTCTGAACCATTTTTGAGGGATCATCAAGTGTTACCAGGGAGAACGCACCCGGTTATGACTACCGAGGCAAACAGCGGCGGGTACATTCTCAGCGGCACGTATGTGAAACAAGCGCAGCAAAAGAATAAGAACAACAAAAGAGATGGTGTCAAAGCGATAGGAGAAAGTGAACAAAAAGAAGGATTAAAAGTAGCAAAAGAAGGAAAAGATGATGATGATAGCACGAACAGAGGGACTAAAAAGCCTCGGTGCGAATAAAGTTTGTATTGTAATTTATGACTCGAGTGTTTTTTTCTTAGGTGAATTTTTTTACTCCCCAATCCAATAGCTTTCATTTTCCTCATTTTATTTCTCCTCCACAAAGAAGACGAAGGAAGGAGCGAAGGAGATCCACGCACAACAAAGGGTATGGTTTTTCTTCGCGACGACGTCTCACTTCAGAAGCTTAAACAGCAGCACAAAAGTGCAGACGAAGATGCTGACGACGAACACGCCGCGTTAGAGTTTGAAGTTTCTCTAGGGAAGAATGACGGTTTGGACGTGCAATTCGTCAAGAAAAAGAATAACACGAATAACAACAACGATGAAATGGAATGGTGGGTAACCAAATGTATTTGTCACGTAGAAAACACGAGTGAATCTATAGAGTTGCAAATGGAGGAGTCTGCGACTATCGCTATGTTGAAGATGAAACTCAGAGCAGAGATTAATAAGAATGCTAAGAAGACGATTTACACCTCTTCAACGGTTTTTAGTAGCGCAAAGAGAAACGAATTTACTGGTGCCACCACTTCAACGACTAACACGTCATCTTCTTCATCAACGACCGTAAGAACTGCTTTAAACGGAAGGGTTGATGGGAAGAATACGAGTAGTTCTGTGCATGGAGAACAACGGAATGTAAACGAATCAAAAAGAATAGTCTTAGGTGGAGGGGTTCCTGCTTCGACGGGAAAGAATACGATGAGGACTAACATGGATAGCAATAACGGTGATGACTTTAGAGGGTTTGACGACAATGAGGACGACGATGATGAGCATGAATATTTAGAAAGGAATATGAGTGGGAACAACCACCAACAGCAACAAGAGAAGGATACTAATAAGAAAAATGAAAATGTTTTCTTGCGCGATTTGAGCGAGTTCGCAAACGAGTTGGTGGAAGTTGTCGCTCCAAAGCCAAAGGAGCAGCCGATTAATCACGATACAAAGGTAGAAAAAAGTAATGATAGTAGGAATGATAAGAAAGAAAAAAAATTAGAAACGACGGGAAGTTGGGAAAAAATAGACGAATGGCAGGCATGGGGAGAAATCGGACAAGTTCAAGTAAAGCACAGAACGCCAGCAACGCGAGCAGCAGCAATTCAACCTCCAAACGTCACCGTGAATGTAAAAAAAGTAGAAAGAGGGAAAATGGAACCGGTGAAGAAATTGAACGCGACAAAAGTCCCTGGTCCGAAAAAGAAGAACTTGTATTCTTTGCCATCGCTGTCTTTCGTATCAAACATTCAGGACTCCTTTACAAACGTTGCGGCAGCTTCGACAAAATACAGCACCATGGTCGCACAGCTTGTGCCAGGATTCGCGGAGCACTCGCTCTCAGCGCATATCATGATCTTTGTCACCGTTGCTGCAATACTCGTAAAATTGATGGGATTTACTTTTTGGTTGCTGTGCGTTGTGCTCGTCTGCTATGCTCGAGTGCGATCGGAAGAGAATTTGAGAGCTCTTGCGGAGAAGAAAGCGCTGGATCTTCAATCGAAATTAACGAAAGTTCAGGATGACTTGGAGCAGTTGCAATTTGCAGCAGCAACCGTTGCTGCCAACACGGCGTCTCGAGGTGGTAGCCTTTCGAGCGGTTCCGCGAGCGTCGTCAATGGACAACCTGTAGCAGACGTTTTATGGATGAATTCGACAATAGCGGCTTGTTGGGATGGTTTCCTTCGAAATTGGCTTTCTTCGCTAGCCGGTAATTTACTCTCGGACAAGCTCTCTACCGCAAAACCGTCTGTTCTCGACTCTATTCATTTAGCTTCGTTTGAAATGAAGCACAAGCCTCCGAGTTGTAGAAACGTGAGAGTCCTTCGCTCGAGGAAAGTCTTTGAAGGCGTGATGTTGGAGTTAGGTGTCGAACTCTCGGACATTTCATTCAATATGACTATCCATTCAAAGCTTGCGCAGCTGAAAATTCCGTTGAAGCTTGCCGTCGAGCTCGACGCGACGAACCTATTGTTACGCACGAGTCTTTTACTCATCGATAGACCACCTTATGCGGGTTCGTTGAAAACATCATTCGCAGATTTACCAGAAACAAAACTCAAAATCATCCCTGAAGGCGTTAGCGGAAGAATGGGCAATATAGCTGAGTTTCCAGGGATTGATTTATGGATCAAGAATTCAATACAGGACGCATTAGTCAAGAATCTCCTCGAGCCAAATTCATATACCTGGAATATCGAAGACTTTTTCCAACAATATTACAAATAAAATAGTTCAACAGCATTACTAAAATAGAACCGCGAATAAACATTGTAAACTATAACATACTACATGGCTAAGACATCACTTGTATAAACTAAAAACTTCTCTATTTTTCTTTCTAAAATGTGTGTATGTTCATCTCCGCGTGAACCACCAAAACACAAATATGAAAAAGGTGATAACGAACATCCCGCCATAAACGATAATCGCATCCATCCTTTGCCGTCTATCGATAACTTTCAACACAGATTGTGAAACGCCTAAAGTATCTAACACGTTCAACACTTTTCTTCTCGCCGATTTCAATCTATCTTTTTGTTCGTGTAAACTTCCCAAAATGTTAGCCCCCGAGTCTAACAAATCGTCCACCATCTGATTGCTTCTGCGCATAGACATACCTGCAGAAGCTTCGGCGTCGTAACTCGAACCCATATTCAAAGTCACGTCTCCACCTGCGTTATTCATATTCCCTCCACCGTTCATTTTTCGCATCAACTCCTCTCTCTCTTGTTCCTCTTGCATCCTCCTCGACTCTCGCGAACCGAACCGGTCCAACGCTATTCGATACTGGTCGCACTCCTCGGAAATTTGACTCACTTTCCTTTTCCACGTGTCTCTTTTCGACGGATTCTCCTTCGCAATTAACACTCGAAACTGCGATTCCATCTGTTGGGATATTCGAGTCATCTCCTGTAACTTGTTCCTCTGCTCTCGAGCTTCTTGTAAAGTCGCGTTTCCCCCGTGCCCTTTGCCTTCTAAACGTTCCAAACGAATTAATCCTTCCTGTAACTCGAAGGATATTCGTCGAGCGACGGAGTATAAATCAGAGAGAGAGGAAGAAGCGGATTGTTGATGGAGAGGAGGAGGAGGAGGAGGATGCGATGACGACGAGTGCATGTGTGCCGCTGTGCGTTCGTTGTTTGCGGTAGAATGTATTATGAATCACAAAGAAAAGGGGAGGGAAACTTTTTTTGTGTCGTAGGCGAGCGAAAATAACAGAGAGGAGGACCCCGGTATGCCGGTATTTCACAGAACCCTGAAATTTCAGCTCAATTCAGCATCCCATTCTCTCTCTCTCCCTTTTCTCTCTCTCTCTCTCTCTCTCTCTCTCTTTCTTCACTTTTTTGGTTTCGAGAGCACAACCACGCGCACTCCTCTCTCTTTTGATACCGAAAAGAAGGAGACCGAGAGGAGTAAGTCACACCACGGCGAACAGAGAAGACACAACGACGTCTTCGCCCGAGTATATTCGTACGTAGACACGACAATAAGGAAAAATGGTGTTTCGTATCCCGCAAGAACAGAGACAAGATTTGATCGATAGAATGACCGATAACTTGAGTGCGATTGGGTTTCACTGCTTCGGCGATAGCATCGCGAACGCTCGAGAGGTGTGCGAAAACATTGAGAAGAAGGCATTTGGCGTGGCTGACGTTGCATCGACGACGACGGTTGAAGTTCATCACAAAGAAGGTGTTTCTGGAGAGCGACCGATGAAGGAGTCTATGTCTTTATATATCTCTAAAGCAGCGGAGTTGATGAAGGAGGAGTGCTTGAAACGTGCCGGCAACGCTAGTGGTAGCGGTGGCGGAGCCTCAACCTCAGAAGTGACGATTTCAAAAGCGGTGCGAAATAAGTTTGATTTCGACGTTGCTTTGGACTCTACGGATAGAGAGTTTTACACTGGCCCGAGAGCAGAAGAAGTCCTTGCGCCTTTGTTGCAACAAAACGCGTCGTTCAAGTTTGTACGATTATCAACGAAGAGTTGGGGGATTGATGCTGCTAAAGTTGCCAAGAGAGCATTTGAAAACTTGAAAGATACTTTGGAAGTTGTTGATTTAGCGGATACAATTGCAGGGAGACCAGAGGTGGAAGCTTTGAAGGCGATGGAAATCATGTGCGAAGGCCTCTCGGCATGTAAGCTGAAGGAGGTTGATTTATCGGACAATGCGTTCGGTGAAAAGGGTGTTAGGGCGTGCGCAAAACTTTTGCAATCGCAATCCACTTTAGAAGGGATTTCGTTTCTAAACAACGGTATTTCTGAACAAGCCGCGAGAGCGATTTCGGAGTTGTTAGCCTCGCCCACGACGCTGAAAAAATACCACTTGGATAAGAACATGACTGGGGACGAAGGAACCGTCCACATCGCGGCCGTTTTAGAACGAGCAACGGGAATAGAAGATTTTAAGATGGCAGGTTCGAGATTTACCAGCGACGGCGCGCTGATGCTCGCGAAGGCTCTGCTGCACGGAAGCTCGTTGAAAAAATTGAACCTGACTGACAACAATGTCAATGAAGAAGGCGGCGAGGCGTTTCTTGAAGTCTTTAAGAAACACACTAAACTGGAATATTTGAATCTCGAAGCGACAGCGCTTGGTGAGGAAGTTACTGGAAAAGTTACCCAAGTTGTCGCTGAATCTTGTCCTGACCTCGAAACGTTAATTTTATCTGCAAATGATATCCTTAGAGAAGGCGTAGATTCAGTCGCTGAAGGCATCTCAAAGATGAGGAAGTTGAAAGTTTTGAAAATCACGGATAACGAGTTAGGAGATGTCGGTGTAGCAAAAATATGCGTCGCTTTACAAACCTCTGCCGCGAAACTCGAAGAGCTGGACGTTTCATGCAACGAAATTTCCAAATCTGGTGCCGAAGCAGTTTCGAAATTAGCCACGACTAGTCTGAAATCAACGATCAAGAAAGTTAACTTGGATCAGAACTGGATTCAAGAAGATGCTATTGAAAGCATCCATAAAATATTTTCAGACGCGGGATTAGATTCTGTGTTGCAGTCTCTCGAAGATAACGACCCAGACGGAGAACCAGAGGAAGATGAAGCAGACGAAGTTGCGAATTTGATAGCGAAGTTAACGGTCTGAAAAAATTTCTTGGAAACTGCTATAACTATGTGTGAATTGACAATTATGAATGAACTACATCAACCCAAAAGCTTTCTTTGATCTCGCTTCTAACCGTGCTCGAGCAGCTTCGCGAGCATCCAACGCCTTTTGCTCCTCTTTACTCACACCAGTGGCTTGTGCTTTCTTCTTTTTCATTCTGCTGCCACCAGTATCATTTGCATCCTTGGAACGCGCATTAAAAGTTGAACCTCCAGCAGCTTCGTACGCTCTCTTTCGTCCAGCGCTTGTTTTAGCTTTTGCCGCTTCGTACGCAGGGTGGTTAGATCCATAACCCAAATTGAAATTGCTCGTAGTGATGTTGATATGCATTTTGTTTTGTTTCTTCTTCAGTTCAAATGCTTCCTCGACAGAAGTTGGTTTTAGCTTTTTTGCAGGTTGAGACATCGCTCCAACAGGAGCGACTTTTTGCGATAATCCTGCCGATGCAATAGCAGCTGCTCCTGCTTTTTGCGCCTCACTATACGCATCTTTATTGTTATTGTTGTTGTCGTTGCTACTTATTGGTTTCTTAAGACCAGATGCAGCGGCTGGAGAAACACCAGTTGGTTGCACGGTCGATACGAGGCGTTCCGGTGGTGTTGGTACCGACGGTGCGTTTTCTGGGCAGTTTCTCGACCATTGCTTGGTTATGTTATCGAAAAACATTCTACTCTTAGGATCGAAGTATGTTGAACTCATCCCGTGCCTGTTATTATGTGCGTATTTAAAAGGAGAAGAAAGAAAGAAAGAAAGAAAAATTAGCATTAATGGCACGTATTTACGAATACATGAAAACAACATCCAAAAACGTACCAGTAATACTTCGTGCGCTCGTCCCAAACCCAATCTCCGTATTTCTGTTTTAATCTAAACTCCATCTCCTCTTTTGCTCTCAACTCAACCGTTATCTCTTCCTCTAAAGCTTTTCTTTGATATTCTCCTTGCACTCGCGCTCGTTCGTGATTGCCCATCGGTCGGTTCGCATTTGCGCCTCCAACGTCCTTCTCAGCGAACGCTTGCATCGCTTGATTCTCTATCTCTTGAATCTGTCTCTTCAAACTGTCTTCGTCTGACTTTTTCTTTGCCGTTTTGTTCGCGATGTCTTTCATCTTCCTTTCTATCGCGTCTTTATGTTTTTGTGAACGTTCATGCGTTCGCTTCTGCGATGCTTGGACGAAACATTTACACAACGCGCACCAGTCTGCACTAGATTGCGCTGAAATGCTGTATTTCTGGTTGGGAGCACCCATTCTTAAATTGTGTGATTCTGAGTTTACTATATAATCTCTTATTCCTTATGATGACGCTTTATTTCTATGTCTACTTTAACTAATGTTATTCTGAAGGATTTTGCGTAGAATTTGGTTGTATCTACAAAACATGTTACCTACGTACGTGTAGGTACGCTATTATTGTACGTTTAGAAGTGATTAAGCAACATGTTAGTGGAATATTACACCATCAATAAAAATCATCGGAGTTCTATTTCTCTTCATTCTCGATGCTAAGAGCTAAAAACATTCGTTGGACTTCTTTACAGATTGTTTCCACGTCCTTTGCATCTATGAGCATGCACATTCGCATCGGCTTTGAGTCTTCAAACTCTTGTGGCTTGTCCTCGCCGCCGGCTTCCCACATGAAACTCCACTGCGACTCTTCGTAAAATATCTCATCTTCCAAATTTGGAAACACTAATTCGGTAACTTCTTCTTTTTCGTCTTTCTTTCGTTTATTATTGTTGTTTTTCTTGCCACCACTACTGGCGGCATCCATGGATAGCGGTGGCCTGAACGTATCTAAAAAACAACGAGATACTAATATGTACTGATCGAAATCAAACTCTTTCTTCTTTTCATCCTTCACTGCCCATTTGATTTCATCGAACAATTGTTTTACTAACGGTCCTCCAACATCTTGCGGCACGTTGACTAATCTTTCTGAAAGAATCAACCCAGTTTTGTTGGCATTCAAAGCGTCTCGAACCAACTTTGCTTCTTCTTTTGGCGCCTTTTTCGCAATGTGCGCTTTGATTTCCGCCAAACACTTGAACTCTTTCGCCTTGTCCAAACTGACCACCGTCAACACGCCCAAAGGGTCTTCCTCTTCTTCCGCGCTCACTCGAGAGGCAATCACTGAGCCGACATTGTCTTGCTTCAGTATCATATCGACCAACTCGGAAACGTTGTATTGACTTCCGTCGCAATAGGATGTTAAATAGGATTTCAAGTTTATGAAGTGTTCCTCCCTCGGAGTGACGAATTCAATTTCAACGTCTATGAACTTGTCGTCGTCGTCTTCGCCGTCGACGTCGGATTCATCCTCGTCTTCTTCCTCGTCTTCTTCTTCCTCGTCGTCGTCTGATTCCGAATTTTCGACGGCGCCTTTTTTCCCTCCTTTTTGAGAATTCTTTTTCGTCGTCGTCGTCGTTGTCGCTTTCTTCGTCTTCTTCTTCTTGCTCGGTGGCATCGTTGTTCTTATTTTATTACTCCCTTTCTCCGTGCGTGCGCGTATTGCGCGTGTTG
>MDTE01118013.1_pt1 | contig 13989 bp, 5 predicted proteins | sample 811231 | NCBI WGS metagenome assembly MDTE01 (sample SAMN05326651, study PRJNA326480) | marine metagenome | isolation source: seawater | place: Indian Ocean: Red Sea | collected 2010 | reverse complement strand
TTCTGATTCGCGAGATCGCGTTGATCTCCATGCAACACGATATTACCTCCGGAAAACAGAAACACAGGTTGACAGTGCCTTGTCGCGGTAATCGATCGGGCTTCCAGAATGCCACCACGCATCTCAACAATCGAGGACGGGCGGAAACCCAGCTCGGCACCCCATCCCAATTGCACAGGACCGTCAACCACACACCGGGCCTTATTGTCCATCGTGATCCGCGCGTCGCTCCTTACTCCCACATAAAGACCGCCGCCGATACTGGCCTGACTGCTGTCGAGCAGTGTCAGCTTGCCAGGTGCTACATCACGGTCGCCCAGCGAGATTGAGAAGTGAGTGCTCAGGCGGCCAGTCTCATTGATTGTGAGATGGCCGCCGCCGTTTGCGTCTCCCAAATAGCCCGACCCGACATAATTTGTCTGGGCGGTGGAAATTAATGAGCCATTTTTCCCGATCACTAGTGTCGCGCCATCAGCCAGTTGAAATCGATTGACCGTGGTTTCCTGGCTTAACGTGACAACCGCCGTGCCATGCAGGAAAACCGATCGACCTGCCGGAGCCGCTGACCAGTTCTGGCTGGCAGTCCAACGGCCATTTTTCCCTTGCCAGAGACTCACGCCACTTTCTTGTGCTGCGTTCCGTTTTGTGCGCTCACGGGCGGCAAGCTGCTCTGACGTAACAACTCGGACGATTCTGCGGCCAAAGAACGTCTGGCCATACATGTCCACCGTTCGTACCTCAATGGTATATCCACCCTCAGGCAGGTCTGCGGGTAGTTGTGCTGACCACATGTGCGTCACAATCGAAAGCGGGTGTCCAGGTGTAATGACTTTTTGCAGGTAGGGATCCTGCTGTGGGCTGCGTTCCATGGGACGCCAGTCGCCATTGTTAATGCGGAATGTCACATTGGACTTTTCCGTTCCCCAGTAGATGTTCGCCAGCACGGTCGTGTCATGCGACGCTCCCAGCAAGATCTCGTTGGGGACGAATACATGCATCTGGTCGTTCGGCGAGCGTCTAGGGGCGTGGAAACGGATCGAGTATTGATTGTCCTTGAAAGTCACCACTGGGTAGCCGTTGGGCGATCCACAATGAGTCATTGCATGCGGGATTCCGAATTCGTCCGGCTGGCCCAGCCAGTGGATTCCGCAGATGGCCCCGGCGTTGATGTGGTGATGTGCACCTGCGTTGGGCCACCCGTCTTCTTGCCCCATGAACCGTTGCTCGATGTCGTGGTGATGCCCCGAAAACGAAAGCGTATGCGGTCGGTTTTTCAGCAAGACAAGCAAGTCCTTGCTGTTCACCGTGAACAGTGGAGCATGCATCGCAATCACAACCAGTTTCTCTCTGGGCACGTGCTCTAAATCGTTCTCGACAAACGCGAGTGTTTGTTTGTCAAAGCCCATGCTGTAGGAGTTGCCCCGCCAGAGAATGTTGTCCAGCACAATGAAGTGGACCGAACCATAGTCAAAGCTATAGGTGGTCGGACCGAAAATGCGTTTCCAGGTTTCGGTTGACATTGCGTCGTTGGGCACGTCCATGTTCAGGTCGTGGTTCCCCGGCACGTTCCAGAGCGGGATGCCAAGTTGTGACATGACGCGATTGTACGGCGTGTATAGGTCGAGTCGATCTGCCATCAAGTCGCCTAAGGTAAGGCCGAAGGCGGCGTCCGTTCCAATCTGCTCGCTAATCACATCATTGGCCATGTGGTTTATGTCGCCGAGATTATTGGGTTGCGGATCTCCGAAAATCACCACCTTGAATTCATTCGGTTCGCTTTGCTTGTACAGTGGAAAGTCCACGGAAGATGGCAAACGCCCTGTCGGCGTTATTCCTGGATACTTCAAGCCGGGAGGTGACCCTGTCGGTTTGTGGACATAATGAAATTGGGGAAGATTGTCGTGGTTCGAAGGCGGTCGATAGCCGCGAGGCTTGATGACAAACACGATGGCGTCTTGATTGTTGATTGTCAGGGCATAGTGGCCTTGGTCGTCAGTTAACACCACGTCATAGCCATTCGACACCGGGACGTTTGCCAGCGCCGGTTCATCTTTTTCCCGTTTGCCATTACGATTCTGGTCGTGAAATACAACACCTTGTGCCGTGATCTGGTCCTGTGCCAGCGCTGGCATCGGCGTGAATGCGGTCAGCAGCACGGCTGCAATCTTCCATTCAGTCATAAATCGATCATGGATACGTTGACGTTGAAGACCCATTGGGCACCTGGGGGCAAATGCTCTTTGAAATGATCGTGCCGGTGGCAAGAGCCGTGACTTTGATGACTCGGCAGGGCAGATTATAGCATTCACGCTGGGGCGTTTTGCATGCGCAGAGGCGATTCGTTTTTCTGCAAGAGGATTCATGTGTAGGCTGCTGCAGGGGCAAGTCGTTGGCGATTTCTGGGATCCTGCGAGGAAGAGTCATGCCCGATCGAATCTACCGCGTTGTCGATAATGTTTTTCAGATTCGAGGAACCTGTAGTTCCTACGTCATCGTCGATGGCGACGCGGCACTGGTGATTGACCCTGGCGATGGTGACTGGTGGGACGAGCTGGCGCAGATCGGTGTCAAAAGGCTTGATTGGGTTCTGCTCACGCATGCGCATCGTGACCAATGCTCTGGCCTTTACCGGCTGGATAGGACGCGGACGAAGATTGCTGTTCCCGAGCTGGAACGACATCTGGTCGAGGACGTGGAAGCTTTCTGGCGGCGACGGCAGGTTTACCATAACTACAATCAAGTGGCGGATTTTTTTTCGTTGCCTCGTAGTGTTCCGGTTGACGAATCGCTGGAAGATTTTGCTTTCTTTCGTTGGCGCGATGTGGAACTGGAGGTGCTCCCTGCACCGGGTCACACACCTGGATCCGTTATGCTTGCAGGCGAATTTTCCGGCCGTCGGATTGCGTTCACGGGCGACCTCGTTGACGGTAGCGGTAACGTGCCGCAAATCCACAATCTGCAGTTTGGATACGGAGATGCGCTGGGGGCCGAGCTGTCCATCTCGTCCATTGCTTTACTGCGGGATTCCTTGCCGGATGTCCTTTGTCCGGGTCATGGCATGCCGATTGATTCTCCAAGCGAGACTCTGTCGTCACTTGGCGAGCGACTGTCTGCTTTTTGTAGAGAGCTGGATCACCCCATCGAGCCAGCTCCAGCCGAGGAGTTTTACGAGCTAGCACCACGACTCTTGCAGAGCGCGCGGCAGAGTTGCAGCTGGTATGTATTGCGATCTAATGACGGGCACGCTCTGCTAATTGATCTCGGTTACGCCAGTGCCGCGCATGCCAGGCCGTGCACGCTGGGCTATCGCACGCGATTTCTGCCGACCCATATTGATACTCTGAAAAGAGATTATGGGGTCGACGTGATCGACGCGGTGGTCATCACTCACTATCACGACGATCATGTCATTGGGGTGCCATACCTGCAACGCCGCTGGCAGGTCCCCGTCTGGTGTCTTGACCGAATAGCGCCGATCTTGCGCGATCCCCAACGTTACAATATGCCGTGCCTGCTTCCCAAATGCATCACTGTCGAGCGCACGTTCCGCGACCGGGAGCGGTTTGCGTGGCGAGGAATTGAGATGCAAATGCACGATCTTCCCGGGCAGACAGACCTCCACTCCGGCATCAGTTTTCAAATGAACGGAGTCGGATATTTGGCGATGGGTGATTCGGCTCATCTTCGCGCTGGCCGCCTCTCGCACGGTCACATCATCTTTGCGAATCGGGTTGCGGCTGCGAACCACCTCAAGGTCGCGGAACGCATGCTCGAAATCGAGCCAGATGTCCTGCTTCACGGTCACCACCGTCGGGAACTGCCAGCCGCGGACGGTAACACGCCACAGGGACGCGCGGATACACCGGTGACGCGGCAGGATCTGCTTGACTTTCGGGAGAGTGCACGGCGTCTGGAAAAGGTTTTGTCGGGCCTGGTCGAAGACGCAGTAGAAGAAAGGTGTCGGGCGGATTGGGTTCGTATCGAGCCGTACCGTGTGCGGCTAGCCGCCGGACAGCGGGCGACGATTGATGTGATCGTGGAGAACGCAGGGCGCGAGCCGATCCAGGTTGCGTTACGGTTGATCATGGTACCAGGTGTGATCGTCGAGCCACCTGCTGCCGACTGTCTGGTCGCTCCTGGCGCGCTCCATCGATCCAGGCACGAGGTTCGAGTTTCGCAACTTGACCGAGCGGGCCCTGCCATTCTCTGTGTTGAGGTAACCCGCAACGGCGAGCGGCTGGGATGGCTTGCTGAATGTCAGTTATGGCATGAAGGAACGCCGTGTTGACAGGTGCCGGCCTGGAATGGATAGATCGCGATTCTCTTTCTGCGGGTCCGTGAATTGAAAATGCATCGATGCACGTTCTACCGCGGGCCAGATATGACAAACAGGCTACACAGCGGTATTCGACCGAATCCAATGAGTTGTATATCGCCGGTAATCGGCAGGGCCGCGATGCATCGATGTTGTTCTTGCATCTGTTTATAGGAGTTGGTGCTGTAGACTAGCATACATTCGCGTGGCCAATTCGAGGGAACGTGAAATAGTTACCATCGACAAATTGCGGCGAAAGATATTGTGGGACGCCCTCGCTGGAGCGGGAGACTCGGTGGTGCCGACAGTTGCCGGGCACAAATCATCACAATCACATGGCAACCGAGAGAGCAAGTTGAAATGGATCGACCAGCAGACGGTGGTGTCAGATGGCAGTGGCTGCCAATAGTAGTTGGCTTTGGTAGCTTTCTTTTTCCGGTAGTTGTTAATGGAGCGTCGGTTACAGTCATTTCTCCGAGCAGCCCTCTTCCCAGCGTATCAAGCGCCGCGGGCCAGGTTCATTCAGATGCGGCTGCTGATCTATGTGATTATCTTTCCCGGGTGAGCGGCAGGGAAATCACGCCTGGCCGTGCGGCGGCGGATGGTTCGGTAACCATTCATGTAGGTCCTGATGCGTTTGTTTTGAAGCACGTACCCGAGGTCAAGGACTTGTATGCTGACGGGTTTCTACTCAAACACCTGGCAGTGGATGGAAAGCATCACCTTGTTCTATCGGGTATCCGATTGAAATCCTCGCGGTGGGCGGTTGAAGAATTCCTGATGCAATTTGCCGGAGTGCGATGGCTTTTCCCTGACGCAGTGTACGGCGAGATTGTGCCTTCCGTGCCGACGGTCAGGGTTGACGATGAGCTCAACCAGAAACACGAACCGCATTACCTCAGTCGCGGCAACCTGGGCATGTATTACTTTGACAAGAACCGCAGGTATCTCAGGCGCAGGCCTGAGGGTGGAGGGTCTTTCGGGAGTCACGAATTCCAGACGATCTTCAGTAGAAAGGATTACCAGCAGCACCCGGAGTGGTTTGCCTATTTCACGGTTTCTGAGAGCCGTGCACAGAGCTTGATGAGAGGCACCCACCCAGAGCACGCCAGGTTGCGGCAAGCCCTGCAGCGGGGCCAACGACAAGGGCGATGGCACTGGGACTACGGCAACGGCTGGCAAATCTGCATGTCGAACCCGGAGACCGTTCAACACGCTGTCGCATATGCGCGTGAGTACTTTGCCAGCCACCCCGATGTCCCTACGGTATCCATGGGGCATAACGATACATCCGGCTGGTGCGAATGCGACTTGTGCAGGAGATTCGCCGCTACGATGGACCCGCCCTACACCGTGTCGGAAAGATACTGGCATTGGGTCAACCAGGTTGCGAAGGAGTTGGCTCGAACCCATCCGGGAAAGAAGATTGCGACCCTCGCCTACGGTGCGCCTGCGGCGCCGCCCCGTTTTAGCCTGGAGAAGAATATTTCCGTCATGGTCACGGTCTATCTCGAAGGGCACCTGAGCCTGGCCAGGAAATGGCAGAAGAAAACGGACTCGGTCAGTTTGTATTCTTACGCCTACGGCAACTCATTCGTCGGTTTCCGTCACTACCCGCGCGCGATACGCGATTTTCTGCAATGGGGACACGACGAACTTGGAGCCATCGCCCATGTGTCAGAAGTCGGCGGCAACTGGTCGTTTGACGGTCCCAAATACCACTACATGCAGGAGCTGATGTGGAACGTGAATGCCGACCCCGACGAGATCATGTGGGCTTACTGCCGTGATTGGTTTGGGGCCGCCGCTCAACCTATGAAGGCATTCTGGGACCGGCTTGAGGAAGTCTATGAGCGCAGGGGCACCAGACGCAGATTTTTGGGCTACCAGTGGGTGGGCTGGCTTGAGGGCCATGATGAATTTGATCACTATTCCATCGATGACGTCAGGTTTCTGGATAAACAGATTGCTGCGGCGGAACAGGCGGCTGACACGGAGGCAGATGCATTCAGACTGGCCCGTGTGGCAGACGCATGGAAGTATTACCGGACATTCCTGCTGGGCAGGTTCAAATACACACTCCGGCAGGAAAAGATCTTTAGCGAGGCCGCGGAATCACTTGCACGCGCAACGGAATTGGCTGAAGAACTGGCGCAACTGCAGGCCATGAAAGAGTCATTCCTGAGGCAGTTGCGCTCATATCCCCAGGTCAACCAGGTAGTCACGGGCCCTAACTACATGTCGTATTTCGCGCATGTCACGGAATTTAGCGATATGCGCACGATGCTTGACGGATTGTGTGACCAGATAACAAAGCATCTGCTCGGTCAAGGGAGCGGGACAGATGCGCTTGCCTTCTGGCGGAAGTTCGCGCGTGGGACCCCTCTTCACCAGTCCGCACGGTCGCAGATTTTTTCGTTGAACCATCCTGTACGGGCCAACCTGCTGACCAACGGCAGCTTTGAAACGGGGGACCTCTCAGCATGGAAAACGACCGGAGAACTCAAAGTTACCCGAGAGAGCCCTCGCAACGGCAGTTATGCCGCGCAGGGTACGGGAACACTCTCTCAACAAATCCGAGTGCAGCCAGGGGCAAGATACAGGCTGAGTGTGCGCGGCAGATATGCGGCTTCCCCTGAAACTGGAACACGCCTTTTCAGCACCGATGTTCGTTTCCAGAGTGCCGGTAAAGCCCTCTGGCCGGAACCCAACTACCGGCGTCTGAAAAGCACGTACCCCGAAGGCGGCTGGACTTCGTTGGAAACGACCTTCACAGCGCCACCCGGGGCTGATACGGCGATTGTTTCCATCAGGACCACTCTCAACTGGCCGACCGCCGGCACAGGGACCCCCGTATTCTGGGATGACATTGCCCTGGAGAAGATTCTGAATGAGCCGGAAGTAAAGCAGGGTGTGCTCACAGATGAGTTTGCCGGCGAGCATATCGATAACAGTAAGTGGTCTGAGGCGACCGCCGGCAGCAGTGGCATGCTCCCGAAGGTCAGTGACGGCTGGCTGATTCTTGCTCAGAGACCTAATGCCACGCTTGTTTCAAGGAGTCGGTTCGATGACCTCCTCAGCGGTTCAGGTGACCGGCGTTACCGACTGCGGGCACACATCGCCGTACTTGCTGCAGGTCGGAAAGCGTCCTTTGACTGTGGTATCAGAACAGGTTTAGTTCCCATCAGCATTCGCGATTCGGGGTTCTGGTTTACGCATGTCTTTTCGGCTAGGACCGAGAAAACCGATCTCCTGCGGACCTACTGGCATCAGGATAGTAAACAGCTACCAGCCGGGTGGTACGATATTCCGCTGTCAGAAAACGGCAGCAGGGATATCTGGTACACGTTCTATTTCGACACCCAGCAAGTTGCAGTGTATGCGGGGTTTGATGGGTATGATGAACGGGAATCCGCACTGGTCGGAAAGTATGAACACCACATGAAGAACATCGCTTCCGCTGGACCGGTTTATTTCAAACTGGGTGGTCACAATGTCAAGGTTGGTGAAATAAGCTTGCTGCGCCCTGTTCCGTAATCGTCTGGCGCGCGCCTCCCCGAACTAAGGCAGCTACTACCCGGGGCCACGAGAGGAAAACTGACCCGATGTGGGCGTCGTTTCCGCAGGCTATGGCTGGCTGCGGACGCTTTCTTGCCGGCGCCCCGCCTCGCCCCAGAGAAACCAGAACATCATTGCCAGCGACGCGACTGAAACCGCCATCAGGACCGCCAGAAATAACTGCCAGCTGTTTTCTGCGATCCTGCCGGCAAACAGTTGGAACAAGGCGTTCCCCCCAAACGCGATCGCGTCCAATAGAGCGATCAGGAACCCCGAATGCGGGCCTCCAAACTCAATCGCAAACACACTCATCGGGATGTAGTAGCAGGGCGCGACACAGACGCCAAAGAGAAATAGCAAGAAGACCGAAAGCCCTGTCAGACTTGCTGACGTGAGCCCGAAGTAGGGCATTGCTAGGAAGGTGCCGATGCAGCCCGTCGCCACGGTCAACAGCAGGCCAAACACTCGGGCCGCCTGTGTACGGGTGAGTCGATCAAACACGTAACCACCGGCCAGCACCGAGACCAGGCTTCCCAGAGGAAAGGCCGATGCTGCCATCGATGCCTGTGCCACGGTCAGGGAAAGCGTATCTTTGAGGTACAGAGGTACGAACAATAGGAAATCCCAGAGGATGGTCATCCCCATCAGGCTGCCGGTGATCAGCCAGAATTGGCGGCTTGTGAAAAATACTCCGAGCGCTGTGGGGAGGGACAGACCGTCCAGGGGATGGGGCGCATGTGGTGAGTCGCGGTCGCCGTGCTGGCGGGTGAGCGAGCCAGGCAACGGGTGTTCGCGAAGAGTAACCGCGAAAAACACGACGGCCAATATGCCGGCGCCGGCCGCGACCGCTAGTAAAGAACGCCAGGGCATCAGCGCCAGCAACGCGCCCAGGGCCATGGTCGCCACCAGCGTCCCCACACGGGAACTCGTCGCCAGCACTCCCCAGACACCCCCGTACTGTTGCGGGGAAAACCAGTTGGTGATGATCTTGGCCATCGCGGGCCAGCCAAACGACTTGGCCAGCAGCGCCAGGAAGAACATCGCCTGGAACATTCCTAACCCGTTAGACAGCCCGAACAAACCGATGAACACGGACGTCAGCAACAATCCCACCGTAAATGTCCATTTGCCGCCAAACCAGTCCGCTGCTAGGCCCCCGATAAATTTGCCGACCACCGCTCCCCACGTCCCCCAGGCGAAGATCAGGCCCAACTCGGCCAGGTCGATGTCGAGGGTGGGATCTTCTCGCATCGACGCGCCGGTTACCGTGGGGATCATCCTCAGGACCATAAATGTCGCGTAACCGACGTACATGCTGGCGATCGTCGCCCAGCCTCCCGGGGTCCCACCATGTACAGATCCACTTGGCGGTTCGGTCACGACATTCTCCTCAGCGGGTTTCAGCGCGAATCTGCGCCGCTGGACGGGTTGTAGAGGACCGACTCCGTCGACAAACTCTCGAGCATCTCGCTCAAGCACCGTTCCAGGTGCGATAAAACAGGGTCCTCACTGACACTTCGATCTCGTTTGGCAGCTACGGCTAACGGCTCGCCGACCTCGACAACGGCCTTCATCGGTGAATGCGGATCTTCCTCTCCTGCAAGATGCTCCATAAACCGCTCGACGGTCTCGAGAATCCGGTCGACACTGGGGCGCGAGGCGACGTATTTGGCGGGATACAGGCTCAGTTGCTGGGCAAGCTCCATATCCTCCAGTTGGCGCCAGCGACGCGCCAACTCGCCTGCGGAGAGCCCACTGTCGATCATTTCAGGTAATACCGCCTTGCGCAACTCTTTGACCCGGCTGATCACCGAATCGGTAGTCGCTTCTTTGAGCCACTCCCGTTCCAGCGGTTCTAGCAGATGATCGATCATTCGTTCCAACCGTTGCTCGAGCTCCCCGGTCTGAGTCTCTCCCAGGTATTCCATTTCTTTGAGCGCCAGCAGCGCCGGCCCCACGCGCAGGATCCGTTGTACGAGGGGAAGATCCTCACGCGTTCTCCACGACAGGCGGCGTTCGATGCGGGTCAGCAACGGTCCGGCCGTCTGTTCAATGTCTCCTTTGAACAGGTAGCGAATCGCAACCGGTACCACAAACACACTGCGTCCCTTGGCTGCCTTCTGCTCCGACTCCTGACGGCCCATCTTCTTGGCAGCGCTGCGTGCGATCAACGATACCCCTTCCATTAATGCGTTGAGCCGTTCGTTCGCCTGACTGAGGGCCCCTTCGGGAAACAGCACGAGGGGACGACGCGCCTCGGCCACGATGTCGATCGCTGTCTGCACTGCCTGGCGATCGACGCCCTCGCGATAAACACTAAACGCACCCAGTCGGCGCAGGACGAAGGCCTCCCATCGACTCCCCCGAAACAAGTGCGAGCTGGCCATCACAAAGAACGGTTGTCGCAATCGCCGCGCCAGACACTGCAACACGATCGCGTCCGACATGCGGCAGTGATTCGGGGCCAGCAACACTCCGTGCCGGCCGCGCAACAGCTCCGCAACACGTTCCGCACCGCGGATCTCGACTTCGGTGACCCCGCTTACTCGTCGCAAGTAAGCCGGCACCAGATAATTCAACAGTCGCGGCCACAGATTGCCACGATGCGGAGGAACGAACTGGTATGAGGATTCGGTAACCAGAAGCGGAGACATAACTCTATGCTCTATGCGGATCCTGCACCGGAATATGGCATGCACAGGGGAGGAAGGCGGTTCAACAAGCAGCCAGCGCGCGTCGTTGTCGCCGGGGTTGGGTAGGTCGCCCGCGAGGCCACCATCATAGCGAATCCCTACGCGGGGGCACGCTGTGAATCGAACCAGGGGCCGATCGTCTGGCGTCGCCGAATTGCAGCAGACGTTGTCTGAGTGCCTGGGCGAAAACTAGCCCCTCCTGCTACGCGTCCGGAGTTTTCCCGGGCAAGCCGAACTGTCCGCTCGGCCCAGTCGGTGGGGGAAATAGGCCGGCAACGTGGTAGAATCTTGCATTAGGATGGGGGATATTGGTAAACTTACAGCGTGATCCGGTTCGAAACTACAAGAGTCAGTATCAGTTCACCCGCCGGCGGGTGACTGGCGGCGGATTCCGGGGAACGATTTGGGAAAGCTGTTGCGACGTGACTGCGAAAGACGGTCCGTATTAGATCCAGTAGAAGAGGCACGCCACTTATGTTAACCATCCTCGGCCCCGCGACTTCGGGAAAATTTTGTGACGGCGTCTCGCGCCGTGACTTTATTCGAATCGGTACGTTTGGGTCCGCCGCTGCCGGCCTGTCGCTTCCTGCGTCGCTTCGCGCCGAAGCGCGTTCCCGTACCGGATCCTCGCATAAGTCGATTATCAATGTCCTCCTGCCAGGCGGAGCGCCGCACCAGGACATGGTAGATTTGAAGCCCGACGCGCCTAAGGAAATCCGTGGCGAATTTCAGCCAATCGACACCAACGTAGAAGGTGTCCAGATTAGTGAGCTCATGCCACGTTTGGCAAAGATGATGGACAAGTTCACGATCATTCGCTCCATGGCTGACTCGCAGCCGAGCCACGATCTCTACCAGTGCGTAACTGGGTATGCACGCCGAGAGAACAGCCCGCCGGCCGGTGGTCGACCTTCGATCGGCGCTTGGATTTCGCGCTGGGCCGGTCCTGTGACGCCAGAGGTGCCACCTCACATGTCACTGATGTACCCCACGATCGAAAGACGTTGGGGGGATCCTGGCACAGGTGGTTTTCTGGGACTCGCGCATGGTCCGTTTCGGGTCGTTGACGGCAAGAAAGGGCGGGACGGAAAAGGACTGGCCGAATCGGCTCAAGATATGGTGCTTAAGGGCATCTCGCTCGATCAGCTTCAAGATCGCGACCGGCTGCGTGCTTCGCTCGACCGCTTTCGACGCGACGCCGATGCTGGCGGCAAGATCGGCGCTATCGATGAGTTCACCGAACAGGCGCTGGGGATTCTCGCTTCGTCGAAGCTTGTCGATGCGCTTGACGTCTCGCACGAGGACCCGAAGATCGTCGAGCGTTACGGGCCTGCCAGCAGCGACTTCGTCTCGGACGGTGCCCCTCGTGTTACGACCAACTTCCTGGTGGCTCGTCGCCTCGTCGAGGCCGGCGCCCGCTACGTGACACTCAACTTCAGCCGTTGGGACTGGCACGGCAATAACTTCGGGCGTGCCCGCCAGGACGTGCCGCTGTTGGATCAAGCATTGACAGCTCTCGTGAGCGACCTCCACGAGCGCGGACTTGACAAGGATGTTTCCGTGGTCGTCTGGGGAGAGTTCGGACGCACACCGAAGATCAATGGCAACGCGGGGCGCGATCATTGGCCCAAAGCGAACTTTGCGATGCTCGCTGGTGGCGGAATGAACAACGGTCAGGTGATCGGCTCGACCGATCGCCAGGCGGCCGAACCTGATGATCGTCCGGTGAAGTTTCACGAGGTCTTCGCGACGCTCTTCCACAACATTGGGCTCCTCAATGCTTCCGCGCGCGACCGGCTCTTTGACCTGCGGGGCCGACCGCAAGCGCCGATTGAGGAAGGGGTCGCCCCTCTGCGGGAACTCGTCTAGCGAGGATCCGCCGCGCTGACGGATTCTCTGTCGACTTCGTAGGCAGCAGGTCCAGGCGACGCCGGTCCAGCCGCACGCAATGCAGTCCAGCCACGCACTGGATTCCAGCTGTCGGTGTGCCGTTCGCTGTCGTTGTCCCTTTCACAGTGCCGCGATCTCTGGGGAACCTGGGCGTGTGGCGCGCGTTCAGTTTAACAAGATCCAAATCACCGCCGACGGACTGGTTCACCTCAAAGAGATGGCCAAACGGAAGATTCTTAGCTTCTGTGGCACCCGGGTCACCCACGCCGGCGTTGCCGAATCGCGAGGTCGTCCACGCCGCCGGTGCGGGCCGGGGTAGCGTCACATGCCGCCGCTTCAGCCTCTATCCTGGTGGGGGCCGTTGCATTCTCCTGCCCGCTGTGCGGCCGGTGTTCGCCAGTAGACCTACTGCCGAGCGTTCCAGAAGAGTGGGGACCAGTCCAATGCCTGTTGGCGGACCTGGTCGCTGATCGTCTGGTCGTTACGAACCACCTCCTGGAGTGCTGCCAACGATACCACCTGGCGGAGTCTCAACGTCAACAGACCATACGCCTGCGACTGGGCGCGGAGTGCGGGCGTCCAGGGCCGGGAGTCCCACACTTTCAATCCCCCGACGCTCGAGGTGGCCAACCGCTTGCCGTCCGGGCTAAAACTCGCGCTGATAACGGGAACGACGTGGCCCTGCAGCGTGAGCACCTCCTGACCTGTGGCTGCGTCCCAGACCTTCACCGTGTTGTCATAACTGGTGGATGCCAGCCGGCTCCCGTCCGGGCTGAAAGACACGCTGCTGACAGCATCGGCGTGCCCTTGGAGTGTCAGCGTCTCCTGGCCCGTAGCCGCGTCCCAGACCTTCAAGGTGGTATCGGCGCCACCCGAAGCCAGCAGTGTCCCGTCCCGGTTGAAGGTGACACTTTTGGCATGCCCCGTGTGTCCTTTAAGCGTGAACGGCTCCTGGCCCGTGGTCGCGTCCCAGACTTTCACCATTCCGTCCTCACCCGTGGTGGCCAGCCATTTCCCATCCGGGCTGAAACAAACACAGGTGGCGCGGTTCGTGTGCCCTTCGAGCGTGAGCAGTTGCTGACCCGTGGCCGTGTCCCAGACTTTCACCGTGTTGTCATGACTGGCGGAGGCCAGCTGCTTACCGTCCGGACTGAAACGCACGCTGCTGACAGCATCGGCGTGCCCTTGGAGCGAGAGCATCTCCTGACCCGTGGCCGTGTCCCAGACTTTCACCGTCTGGTCCCAGCTGGCGGAGGCCAGCCGTGTCCCATCCGGGCTGAAACTCACGCTGTAGACCGATTTGGCATGTCCTTTGAATGTGAGTAGCTGCTGGCCCGTGGCTGCGTCCCAGACCCTCACGTTCGTATCGTTGCCGCCCGAAGCCAGCCGTGTCCCGTCCGGGCTGAAAACCACACTGTTGACAAAGGGGCCGTGCCCTTTGAGCGAGAGCGTCTCCTGGCCCGCGACCGCGTCCCACACAATCACCTTCTGGTCCGCGCCGGCAGAGGCGACCTGTCTCCCGTCCGGGCTGAA
>MDTE01189767.1_pt1 | contig 13990 bp, 4 predicted proteins | sample 811231 | NCBI WGS metagenome assembly MDTE01 (sample SAMN05326651, study PRJNA326480) | marine metagenome | isolation source: seawater | place: Indian Ocean: Red Sea | collected 2010 | reverse complement strand
AGGTGGGACCATCTTGAGTGTCTTCTTCTGCGTATTACTGGGTAGTATTGCCTTGGGACAAGTGGTGCCCCCTATCTCTGCTTTCATTGGTGCCAAGACTTCCATTGTACCCATGCTGGCTGTCATTGACAGACAACCTGAAATCGATGGAATGAGCAGTGAGGGAAAGACCATCGACAATGTCAAGGGCGATATCAGTCTAAAGACAGTAGACTTCTCCTACCCTAGCCGCCCCAACATCAACGTGTGCAATCAGTACAGTCTAGACATTAAGGCAGGTGAGACGGTAGCATTGGTTGGTGCTAGTGGAGCTGGTAAGTCGACAATCATCAACCTCCTCTTGCGTTTCTATGACGTACAGAGTGGTGCCGTCATGCTCGATGGCACCAATGTGAAGGACCTCAATATTCAATGGCTGCGCAGTCAGATTGGACTCGTAAGCCAGGAACCCATTTTGTTCTCTGGTAGCATCGCTGATAACATCGGTTACGGCCTTGGCCCCGACCACTCCTTGTCTACTGCTGGGAGGATGGAGCGTATCGAGGAGGCTGCACGATTGGCAAATGCCGCCGAGTTCATAACGGGCTTCCCCAAGGGTTACGATACCGATGTGGGTACTGGTGGTATTTCGCTGTCTGGTGGCCAAAAGCAGAGGATTGCTATTGCTAGAGCGCTTGTGAAGAAGCCTTCTATCTTGCTGCTGGATGAGGCTACCTCTGCTCTCGATGCGGCCAGCGAGAAGGTCGTACAGGCCTCGATTGACGAGCTCCAGCAGTCGAAGGCTCAGACAACCATCGTCATCGCCCACCGCCTGACTACCATCAAGAAGGCAGACAAGATCGCCGTGATTGACAAGGGCGCAGTGGTTGCCACTGGTACACATGATGAGCTCCTAGCCGACGAGAAGGGCCTCTACTACCAGCTGTGGATGAAGCAGCAGGGCAAGATGACGAAGAGTTCAGACGACCTGGCAGGCCTCGCCGGAGCCTAAAGCATGAAGAAAATGTGAAATGTAAATATAAGACAGGAATTTGCACGATTTACTCTCTACTATTTGCCCCTTGCCTTCTTATTTAGGCTAGAGTACCTATCCGTGGTGGGTACAGACCCATAATGAACCACCTTGACGTCAACCGGCAAGTGCTTGTATTTCTCAGCAGCCCTCTCAATGGCGTGCACGATCCACGCATCGCTATTGCCGAACACCCCCCCACCCAGCTTGGTGAGATACAAAGTCTTACGCGTGCCAGCCTGTAGCGCGAGGATACCCGCAACCAGAAAGGTACTCTCATAGGCGCTCTCCAGCACTGTGACTGCGAGAGGCTTCCATATATCTCGTACAGGGACAGGCTTGTCCACTCCTAGCAGTAGCTTGCTTGCATTGACATTGGTCCTTTTATCGTAAGAAATGGGGCACGCGCTACAGTAGACCTGTGCTACTTCGTGTCCAGTTTGTGTCTCAGTCGACCACATCACACCTTGTCTAAGAACTCCTCTTGCTTCCTCCAGTACTTCATCTCTCTTTGACTCATCGAGTGCCTGTAGACTCTGAGAGAGCTCCACCATGCTAGTTTCACTGGTTACGAGGAGGTAACCATTCTTGCTGGTCGCAACCACTTCTTTCGCTTTGGTTGCCTCCTTCAGAAGTTGTATCATGTCCTTGCTAGTGTCGATGGACTCACGCGAAGTTTGGCCGGGTCCGCGGTGCCCAAGTTCAGGAAAGCTGGCAAAGTAGTTTCGGAATAGTGTCCCTGAGGGGCATGCCATGGCACATGCTGGGCCCTGTGTCCTATCTGCAATGTAGTTCTCGATGCCGTCTTCGGGGGAAACTTGCGGGTTGATCATCTCGAGCGTGTTGAATTGACTCGCAGCCTGGAAGACACTGCCTTCATTGGCGGGATCCAGAATCAAAGTCCTCACATCCCCAGCTATGTTCTCCAGACTCATTAGGTCCTCAGTACTCTTGTTCCCCCCTTGTAATTCTTCGAGCTTGGACCGCAGCTCCTGCTGGCTGGGAATTCCGAACTCCCCTACTCTAAACACCCTTCCATTAGCATTGCTCTTCAGTGTGTGCGAGCTGGGGTCATACTCCATGTGCTCACGGACCTTTTGCATCGCATCTTGGGCATTTCTCGCACTTTCTGAATACTCTTCGAAGCCAAACGTCTTACTAAACCAAGATCCACTCTTGGGCCCACGAGATTTCAGCATATTTCCAATAACCTTCACTGCACAAACTTGTCAGCCCTCTAATTTAGTCCTTGACATCGAAAAAGAACATATCATGGCTCAGATACCCGGCTCCCACAACATCGCGTCTTTATATCACCATGGCGCATTAGGACGGCTTATACTGCTACAACAGATGAGTTGTGAGGATCTTATAGAGGGAGATTTCCCTGGACCGCTTCTGGAGGTCAAATACGTGCAAGGTTACTGCGAGAGTTCGGCGCCGGGCCTCTATTCTCTGGCGCTGCTAGTGTGGGTGCTAGCGCTCATCACGTTCTTGGGCAGCACAGCTAGCACCTATTTGAGCCCTACTCTGACAAAGGTGTGTGAGAACCTGAATTTGAGCTACAACTTCGCCGGCGTGACCTTCTTGGCTCTCGGGAATGGAGCGCCTGATGTCTTCAGCTCTCTGTCTAGCTTTGTGACGAGCGAGGCGACGACGTCTATAGGCATCAACGCTTCTCTAGGGGGCACAGTCTTTATTTGCACTGTTGTCGTGGGCTCGACGGCCATATTGTGCCCGTGCTATGTCTCGAGCACGGTCTTCGTCCGCGATGTGTCGTTCTACCTTGTGGCTATCATAACAGTAGCCATTGTGGCAGCAGGCAAGGATATCTATGTAAGTACAGCTATGGCCATGTTTGCTCTGTATGGGTGGTACGTGGCCGTGGTTTTTGTGATATCATGGCTCGAGCACAAACGAGCTCAAGAGGCTGCTTCCAGCGGGCAGGGCAGACAGAAGAATATCCGCAAGATAAGGGATGACAACCCTAAGGCCTCGGCGCCGCTACGTAGCTTTGGAAGCGATCTGCAACAGGCATACTGGTACAAGGCTGACAGCGCCATTTCAGCCGCTGCTGCTGCTGCTGATAAGGGAGCAGAGAGCCACGTGAAGGTGCCTGCTGCTGTGAGTAGGGACTCAAGCCCGGATATCAAGGGGGTAGGCAAGACAGGCTATACATTTCTGATCCTTGACGAGGCAGAAACAACAGAGGAGGGGCTGGGGCAGGGGCAGAAAAAGGAGGCCAAGGGGGGCAAGTACGACGATGGAGACGGGGACGAGGACGAGGACGAAGAAGAGGAAGTGATTGTGAATCTCTCCGGCGGCCTCATCGGTGGCACTTTCCAGGGCCGCATCTTCGACGACTACATCACCCTGCCATCAGAGGAGGAGGTGCATGCTGCTAACAAGAGAGGATTCCGTGGAGTGTCTCGACGGGGTGCAGGAGGAGCAGGAGGAGGTACAGGAAGCGTCATGGCGGAGTTGATGAGTGTGCTGCTGGGGGTGACCACTGGGCCTCTCTCACCACATTCTATTGTCAACAACCCATTGACAGATGGGCTACTGGAGGAAGAGGATGAGGAGGAAGCAGTATGGGAGAGGGCTGGGGCAGGCTTCAACAGAGCCAGCGTAGACATCGAACTACAGCCAGCAGGGGCTAGAGGCAAAGGCAAAGGAGGAGCCTCGTACGCGCCCCTGGCTACCTCCGAAGAGCTCTCTCCTAGCAATACTCCCCCACGACGCACCATCTCCATGTCTGCCCGCGAGGCAGGGCCACTGGCGAGCAATTCCTCTAGTCAAGCTACTGACGATTACTACCGCCGCTGGTATCGTGCCCACCGCATACGTAAGCATTTCCAGGCAAGTGAGGTGTGGAGCTTGCCATGGTATCAGCGCCCTCTATGGTTTGTAGAACTTCCAGTGACTTTGTTAAGGGATATGACTGTGCCTACACTTGAAGAGGAGGCGTGGAGCAAGGTGATAGCCATGGCACACCCAGTGTGCATTGCTGTGATGTGTCTGTGGGTCTTTGGAATACCTTTCACCTTCACACACCTCTTTTTCACACTTTGCATCTGTATTCTGCCCACAGGAGGAATCTTTCTCATTACTCAGAATAGCAGACCGCCAGACCAGCTACCTGTACGCATCGTGTGGACACTGTGCGCGTTCTTCTCCTGTATCGTGTGGATATACATGCTGGCAGGAGAACTGATAGTTTGCTTAGAAGCATTGGGTGTGATCTGGAAGCTCCCTAGTGCCTATCTAGGCCTCACAGTGCTTGCTTGGGGCAATTGTATTGGCGACCTGTTCTCAATATGTGCCCTTGCACGGCGTGGCCTCGGGGAGATGGCACTCGCGGGTGCTTACGGCGGGCCAGTCTTCAACTTATTGTTTGGACTAGGCTTAGCCATCGGCTATGCATGCTTGGATTGCTATCCTGCCCCTTTCCACATACTTTTCACACCTTCCAGCTACATCTCCATGGCCTTTTGCATGGTAGCTCTAATGAGTGCCTTGATAATCGTCCCATTGAGGGGATGGAGAGTAGAGCAGGGCTTTGGCTGGTTCCTCTTGGCCCTGTACGCCTTTTACATGATGGTACAGGTCATCTATGCCGTGGAGGCCGTGGAGTAACTAGAAGGAAGGGGAGTGAGTAGTGAGAGGGGAAGAACTCGAGAGAGCCGAGAGCCAATACCAATGGTGACAGTAATGCGTGATTCTGTCGGAAGCATAATTGAACCTCCGGGGTTAATATTAACCCCAGGAGAATCCCAACCGGTAATGACTGTAATTACAGCAATGTGATGTGATAGTGTGACTAAATTGAATTGAATTGAATTGAAAGTATCTAAAGAAAGGGAGGACGATGAATGTGTTACCAATATGGCGGCTGTCCCTCCGGGGTTAATATTAACCCCAGGATATCCAAATCGGTAATGTCACTACCCCCACACACATTCAATAATGTACAGGATACAGGTTAGAGGGTGATTTTCATGCTCACCAGGGAGGTGACCTCGTCATAGCTCTCAGCGTGGGTGCAGCCAGGTGTGTCGCTCGAGGGTATGACCCAGAACTGGCGTCCATCCAGGGCAGAGATGGTGATAGTGTCGATAGCCTTGGCCTCTTTCGCTTGTACAGCCAAAGCAGCCATCTTCATCAGAATGTCCTTGAGCTTGGTGTCACTTGTGATCGCATCACTATTGTCAGCAGGGCCCTCAGGAATCATCCCGTTCTTTTGGCATTCGGCCCATAGGGCGATGTATTGCTGCAAAGGCTTGGCCTTGGGATTCCTCATCAATGTCTGAGTAGCTTGTGCCTTTGTGATGTCCAGAGCAGGAATGAGAGAGTAGTCCAGTATTGGCTTCGGTGGATACACACTTGCTGTGACGGGTGACTCTGATTTCTTCCCCTCGCTCTCCACATTTTTTCTCCCGTAGATGAAGTTCCAATTATCCATCTTTAGCTTGTGCTCTGACTCTAGCCACTTGGAGAACTCACCTAGCGTCATGTTGCCATCTACGACCATCTTGTCCCACACAGTGTGTTCCTCTGGGTAAGCCATGCGTGTCTCCTCTGTAATATACTCAGGCTTCACGATACCTCTCTCGTCAAACGCATCAGCAGGGACATCAGTAGCAGCAGGGACGATTTTTTCAACGGTGGTCTTGAACTTCTTGGGCTCCTCCTGAGTGAAGCTAGTATAAGCATTCGTAGCAAGTCCAATCTGTCTGTTCATGAGCTTGTCGGTAGGATGGTCCAAGACCAACTTGAACAGCTCGAGGATCACCAGTCCACACACTGCTGCAGTTGTAGTCGCAATCGCTGCAATGATCTTGCCGGCAATGATCTTGCATGATTGAAAGTCTGTGCGCTTGATAAAGTAGTTGTCACAACGCAGGTTGGCTGCGCTTGTGATGAACGAAATGTGAAAGTTCAGGTCGTCGTCTTTCTCGAAGTCAGCAGGCTCTAGCGTAGGAAGCTTCAGGCCATTAGCCTCAGCACGGAGGTCAGAAAACAGACGGTCAACAATGGCGTCCATGTTGGCTTCCTGGTCTTCAGGGGCCTCCAGACCAGCACCACTGACAGGAGCTTGGATATACTCTGGGGGGGTGAGAGACTCACACACCCCTATGATCCACTCCTTTGTCCTCCACTCCTTGAGCCAAGTGTCATCGCCCTCCTGCTTGGGTGCTATGAGGGTTAGGAGAGAGGAGAACAATGCTGTGCAACTCAACATGAAGTTAGTGTGAGCCTCATCCTCGCTGTCAAAGGCCACTACTGTGGGATACCTCTTTTTCTCAGACCAGAAAGGTCCAATATCATTCTTATTCTCGTCTGTCATACGAGCATCACGAGGGAAGGCTGACTGGAGGTCCAGGATGCGGTCTCTGAACAAGTAGTGGAACAAATCGAATGCAAGCTGTGCAGCAGTGCCTACTGTAGGAGTCTTGGCAGCCCTCAATAGAGAGGTAAGGCAACGGCAGTCAAAGAAGGCCACGCCAGGCTCACTCTTGGACATGTCCCTGACCTTGTCTTCAAAGGCCGTGGGGTTCTCTAAATAGTTCTCAGCACTTTTGCCGAGCTTGACAAATAACAATTCGAATTGGTCCCTGGCCCACTCGATGCAGTGGTCAGTCAGATGAGGGAAGTTGCGTAGAGTGCACATTGGGACACCTCCTCCCTCTGCTGCTGCGCCACCCTCCGCATAAGTGCGAGTCTTGAATGGTGCGATGGTGTCCACGTTACCACTCGTGCCCATAGTACCACTTTCTAGAAGAGACTTCTCGTATTTGACACAAGCACCGTCGACGTACAGTCTCGCCTCCATGTTGTCCAGCGCATTGCACACTCCGTCCAAGCCTAGCCAGAACGCGTCGTTGAAGATGTCTTCAGACTTCACCCCCACAAAATGCTCTAGTGATTCTACCTTAAAATCAGGATTCATCAAAGTTGCCATAGCACCTGCTGCCTTGCTCTTAGGCTGGCCAACATTGTGCTCACGGAATAGAAATTGTCTGGAGAGGTTGCTGAGTTCGATGCGATCGGCATCTGTGACTGTCAGCTTGCCCTTTGGACCACAGAAAAGGCCATTTAAAGCGAAATTCTTCATGAACTCACATCCTAAGGCGCCACAGCCTACCATGAAGTAGTTAAGGTTGCCAATCTTCTCCACAAAGGGCCAGCCATACACTGCAGCGAGCTCATCGTTGCGATGATTGCGAGGTGCAGTGGCAGGTCCAGCTGTCAACATTTCTTCCGGAAGAGCGTCAGGACAGCTGAAATGCATAAAGCCAGGCATAGGGGTGAATTTTCCGGTGACCTTGACTACCTCCTGTGCCACTACGCCTCCTAGAAAGGCACACATAGGCTGCAACTCGACACTCGAAAGCATGGCAGCCCGCTTAGTGATTGCCTCTTCGAGGTCGAGTTCCATCCCCATGTCCTCTTTCATGGTGGTACCAATGAAGTCTTTAGCTATAGCCACTACAGCAGCTGCCTCCTCCTCATTGTACAAGCCAGGAAGACGTCCATGCTTCGCACTGAAGCTGGCTACAGCCACGAAGGCCACGTGCTGCTGCAGCTCCGTGAAGCCCAGCAAGTCTGTCATCACGAGTCCATCACCAGGGAATCCAGGGTTCTTGATCTTAGCGGCCATAGGCTCCATAGGATGCTTCCTAGGGAGCTTTTTCTGTGTCAGAATACCACCTGTGCGGTACTTGGGCAGAGAGCTGATGTTGATGGGCACACGAACTGTCTTGACAGGATCTTTCCAACTGTGGGTCACAGTGTACAATTGGTCGTTGATGCCATCCACGCCTTCTACTTCGCTCACTTCGTAGCTGCCAGAGTCAATGCCAACAGGAATCTGGCCTTCAGGGGTCTCGTAGCGTACTAGGCACGCGTCCTCTCCTTCAATAGGCGTGATATCCACGATCAGCTTCTGCATAGGACGCTCTCCATCGGGGTCGTGGACAGTGTGGTTAGGGCCATGGTCCACAAACACAGTGGAGTTAACACCACCAGTGAACGTGTAGAAGAAGGACACACCGTTGTTCCTGCACAACTCATCCATACGCGTCAATTCGCTTAGATCGGTGCCTTGGGTCACCACAAGGGCAGAATGAGAAGTGATCAAAGTGTCCGTGAGAGCCTCACCGGCACTCACTTCGCAGATGGGGTTAAGCTCTTGCAAGTGAGGAGCACAAGCAAAAGCCCTTGGCACTCCATTTGTCACGTCCTTAGGGGACAAAAAGAAGTTGCTGCCGAGGTCGGGTGTCTGAGCAGGCACGGGATCCACCAAGGTGATGCCTCCAGCACCTTGCAAGGCCAAATTTTTGGCAATCTCAATTCCTGTACCTCTACAGCCAACGATTAAGACACGCATCTTGATCAGCTTGGCCGTCGTCTCGGCACCTGTGGGGATAGAAGCATGTGGGCATCCGGAAAATCGAGTTCGAGGCAGAGAAGGTCAGTTCCTGGTCAGGAAAAACAAGAGTAAAAGACACACTGCGACACTCTAATTATCCCTACTCACCTAGCGCAGCATTCTGCCTGCTGAAGCGGTCAAGCTGATTGCTTGTGAGCTCGGCCACCTTCTCGTCTCCTTCTGCGGGTTGATTGCCGCTCATTGTTCTGCTTTTCTTCAATGGAGGGGCTCTTGGCGGTGTTGACATCAATAGTATCTACTACTTGACGCGTATCAGCTTCCAGCGCGATCAGTTATCTCTAACCACCCGCGAAATAGCACGTTTCTGGGAGAAATTCTAGCTTTCAGATTTCGAGGGCGTAGATGATGGCCATGTTGCATGTCACATTAGTTCTGGTAGCCCTGGCTATTACTCATGTCGCTGGATTCATCAGAGGCACAGTCAGGCATCGATCTAAGGCGCTGAAGCACTCTGTTGGATGCGAGGTAAGAGTTTACGAGGACAGTGCCTTGTTGGAGGAGGCTGTGGCTAAGGATTTCGTGGATGTGGCGCGTACTAGCATTTCTGACAACGGAAAGTTCACCGCTGCTGTCCCTGGTGGGAGCGTGCTGAAGATGCTACGCGCTCTTGTGCCCATCAAGGACGAGATAGATTGGAGCAAAGTGTTTCTGTATTTTGTGAATCACAAGATCGTGCCTGCTTCTGATGCGGGCGGGACGCACACAAAAGGACTTGACTTGTTTATTAATGCGTGCGGTATTCCGGGAGACAATCAATTCGCCCCGAGCTTGGAGGCGGATGGCCTCTCAAAGGAAGAGCACGCTGCGATTTACAGTGCCCATATCAATAAGCACGTAGCGGTGAATGCAGAGGGATTACCGGAATTCGATTATATGCTAATTGGGTCCGGCAGCGATGGCCATATTGGCAGTCTGTATCCGGGTAGGGACGAAGTAAAATACGAGGGAAATGATGAGTGGACACTGGGGGTCGACAAGAAGGACCCTCCAAGTATTAGTTTGAGCCTGCCCGTCATGAACGCAGCAAAAAATATCCGTGTGGTCATGACAGGTGAGAGCAAAGTGGAGACGGTGACCAAGGGCGTCATGAAGCTCGAGGCGAAGGAGGACTTCCCCGTGTGTGGAGTGAAGTCCGAAGTTTGGCTGATCGACGAGGCCGCCGCTGGGGGGCTTGACGAGCATCTAGACGACACGTGATAGAGGAAGAGTAGAGTAGAGAGTAGAGAGAAGTGTAGTTGTATTGAATTTATTTGAACATGTTGCACGCAGAACAAGAGACCCAAAAATAAGGTCCCTTTTACGGATGTCGCAATGTATTTTACAGGTGTTATAAGGACAATAAAAACGCTCGCTCGCTCGCTCGTAGTGAGGGTTTTCGGAGTTTCTCGCCTTGTGAGCAGGTCAATTGATAGATTTGTATCGATTTTTGAGCACTCTCGTCTACTATGAATTTAGAGGAGAACTGGGCTTGGCAGTCCCGGAAGCTCAGCTGTCGGGTGCATCCCGAGAGCGGTAATCCTTCTGGGGATGACTTGCGCGCTCGTTTTGTGGAGCTTGCTGGCAAAGATTTGGAAGAGATGACCCGTATGTTCGACACGCTGGGCATGATGAAGGAAACAAAGAAGAGGAAGGAGGCGGAGAAGAAGGGCGTGCACATCGATCACAAGGCGGACAAGAAGTTCAACGAGGTGTTGACACGTAAGCATATTGTGGGCGCTACTCAGTTGGCTTTGGATGAGATGCAGAAGAAGGAGGACTTTTTGGAGCATACGGTGACGCAGAAGAACTTGAAAAAGCAGTTCAATAGGTTGCCCGTGTCCCCGCCTCCTCGCGTTTTGTTGGAGATTCAGCGTGAACGAAGCAAGCCTCCTACGACGGTGGACACTGAGGACATTGCTGCTAAGCAGGCCAAGTTGGAGAAGAAATTAGAGAAGCAGCGGTTGAAGCGTATGGCTGCAATGAACGAAGATGATAGCTCGCATCTGGCCAGGGAGGCTTCCAAGAAGTTTAGTGAGGCTATGATGAAGTCTACGTTCAAGGAACAGCAGACAGGTGACTTATTCAGTACACATGGGGACTATCTTGACTCGATGATGTACATGTCGCGTATGGCTGGCAATTTGGACAAGAGTACGAGGTTCAACAATCGCAAGAGCCAGAGTGGCACGGATGCGTTTGACGTCAAGCCTGAGGATCACGAGAACGACAAAAAGGAGGAGAAACAGGGTGATGGTGAGGACGAGAATAGCAATACAAACAACACAGTGACAGACTTGAATGCCAAATTGAATTGTGTGATCTCATTGGCCAACTGGGCGAGAAATCCGAGCAATGCTGCTCGTTTGGCTCAAGAGGGGGGCATACGTGCAATTATCACGTTGACACAGGAGCAGGATACACGCATTTTGAAGTATTGTTCTGCTGCTTTCAGGTTTATGTCGGAAATTCCTCTGCTAGCTAACGCCATGATCGACGAGGGCGCCGTGTCGGCAATATCTGACGTTGTCAAGGTGCCGGTGGATGAGTTCGCGAGCACCAATCTGGCCGTAGCATTGGTGAATCTGACACGTATTAATGGTAAAGAGGCTTACTTGGTTGAGGGAAGCATGGTCTTAGCTCTACAGAACATTATTATGAATAGATCAGAGCTCAGCTCGTTATGCAGTCGGGGGCTGTACAACTTGACTTGTGTTGATGGCATGTACCCCCTGATGGAGAGACTCATTCGTAGCGTCATCTCCGTGTCTAGCAGCAATGTCAGCAGTGTCAGACACATTTGTGCTGCTGCTTTATGTAATCTTTCTGACTTGAAGCTTATGAGAGCCAGATTGGTGGAGGAAGGCACCATCAGTGTCCTGGGTACCATCGCGAGACATGCACCTACACGTACTCGTCGTGTATGTGGTGTAATCATGCAGAATCTAAGTGCTACTAAGAGTTGCCGTGTTGAGATGGTAGTACGCTCCTGCGTCCATGTCGCTCACAATTTGAGTTCTGATAAGGATCCGATCATTTTGCGTTGTGTGGGTCTCACGCTTGCACGCCTGTCTACGGAGCATCAAAACAGTCAGAGAATCATCCAAGAGCTGGGTGTGGGAGCACTTTGCAACATTGCTATGAAATTCCCTACTATTCCCGGCATCACACAGCCCGTATCTACTGCCTTTCAATTGCTTGCCCGCCAGGAGAGTGTCAGGCGGCCTATAGTGGAAAAGGAGAACTGCGTGACGGCCTTGGCTCAACTGCTCCATAATAGCGAGGACAAGTTCACCCTGCAGAACTCGCTGTATGCCCTGTGCAATCTTATGCTAGAGCCCAATAATCACTTACCTGTGGTGCAACAGGGCCTTATCCTCACACTTATCAACATGAGCAGCAGTGAGGACGACATAGTCAGAGATCTGTGTGCCCTCGGCTTCTACAATTTGAGCCGCTCAGATGACAGCAGGAAGCACATTGTCAATGCTGGCGCTGTGACAAGCTTGATTAAATTGACTAGTCAGAAGGAAGCTGCGACCAAACAGCGTTGTGCCCATGCTTTGTGTAATGTCTGCAGCTATGAGCAAGGTGTGCCCAGGATGGTAGATGACGGTATCATTCCTGCCCTAGTCCGTCTACTGAGCGAGGACAACATCACTATCCACTACGCTTGTGCCGCCTTGTGCCGTTTAGGTAGCAATCTGGAGAACTCTTTAGTAATTGCTGACAGTGGTGGCATTCCTAGCCTGGTCCATGGCACCCTGCAGGGGGATATGATCACAAAGCAGTTCTGTGGTGCGGTGTTGTCAGCTCTCAGCCTTCATGATACATGCAAGGTCACCCTGATTGACTCTGGTGCCATTGGTGCACTCAAAAGCCTTGCAGAACTCAATGATGATGCCAGTAAGCAGCGTTGTCTGGTGGCCTTCGCCAATATCTCCTGTGAGGAGAGCGCGCGGACCAAGATGGTGGAAGAGGGGGTAGTCAGCGTCATTGCCGGCTTGATTGGCAATTCATACCAAGAGAAGAACTACATCTGCTGTGCCAAGGCCTTGTGTAATCTGGCTTGTGCCGAGTCCACGAGAATGGCTGTGGCCCAGCAGGGTGGCATGCACACACTCTTGATGATCTCCATGGTGCACTCAGTAGACCGCCACACAAAAGCGTTGTGTGTCAATGCACTTTGCAACTTATTAGACGACACCACAGTCCAATACATGGTCGATGAAGGCATTTCCTCGAGTGTAGCGAACCTCTGCAAGCTTGATGATGACCAAGTCGTCCACCTGTGCGCCAAGATGTACAATTATTTGACAAAATTCGGCTTTGCAATGACGAAGATGATGGAGAAGACAAACTTGAGCTTCAGTGCCATCAACAAAATGCTTGAAAACAATGATCCTGACACCAAAATGGTGGCTGCACGCACTACAGCAAATCTAGCACTCTGTGCTGATGCGCAAGTGAGCAGTGCGATCATCGATGCTGGGGGTCTTGATATCCTGTCCAAGGGCTCTGTCTTGACGGCTAGTCACGCTTCTATGCAGTGTATTGCTGCTTTGTTTGCTGTCACAGGTCATGAGACACGCTTCCTTACCATGATGGGCAAGTTGGGCGTCCACGACAACATGGTGCACCTGTGCCTCGAGAGCATCAACCAGAATGAGCCGAAGAGCATCATGATGTGCAAGATTCTCGCCACATTGAGCAATTATGAGGCTAGTCGCAAGCATTTGCAGAGAGGCGAGCAGTTTGCCTCTAATTTGCTGCAATTGATCAAGGCCAACACCAGCCTCGAATGTGGCCGCTGGCTTGCTCAAACTCTGCGCTTCTTTTGCGATGGCACGAACCAGCACTTGGCCATGGTGAACGAGGGTGTGATCAACGCATTGACAGCTCTTCACAAGCTCGGTGACAAGACACCTTTGATCAGCTCTTGCATTATAGAGAGTGTGCGCTTGCTTCTAGAGGGCGATGAGGCTGTACGCGAAGACATTGCTTCTCCAGTCTTGGTGACCATGTTCGGCGCTGCCGTCAAGGACCAGGCCAAGGCCAGCAGCAAGCCAAACAACGTCTTGTACAACGTGGCCAAAGCAATGCTTATACTCGTAGAAGGCAGTAGCAAGGTAAGGCAGACATTGTGCCAGAATGAGGGTATTGCACAAGTGATGATTAGCCTGCTCAAGCATCAGTTCAGCTCAGACTTGGCAGTGCTGGCTTTGTTCCATATCATGCACGACGGCAAGACACGCCCAACACTCTCTACGTTTGAGATTGGTGTAGCCTTGAGTGAAGTGATGAAGAGCAAACCTAAAAAGGACACGCTTTACAATGCTGTGAGTGCTATCTATGCTATGACCAAGTACCCTATCACACGTGGCTTTTTGGCCGACGACCCGATCAACTTGGACACGTTCCTCAACGGCATCAACGTCGAAGATGATGCTAAGATGAAAGCAAATGTGCAACGTGCTATCAAGAACCTGGCTGCAGATAGCAATGAGGCTATCGAGGAGGGAGTTGTAGCGAGTTTGATTGCCATCTCT
>MDTE01157252.1_pt1 | contig 13991 bp, 13 predicted proteins | sample 811231 | NCBI WGS metagenome assembly MDTE01 (sample SAMN05326651, study PRJNA326480) | marine metagenome | isolation source: seawater | place: Indian Ocean: Red Sea | collected 2010 | reverse complement strand
TTTTGAAAGTTTATTTAAAATTATTAAAGACCACCTTATATAGATGATAGGCATTAAATACAATATTCTATTAAAAATCTCTTTATTATTATTAAAAAATAAAACTTTATCAATAATTTTTCTAAATAGATCCAATTTAATATTTAATTCTGGTTGTAAAAAAAAAACAGAATAAACTTTGGCAGGATCATCTAATCCTGAATATTCAAAATCAATAAAGTGTATTTTTTTAGAAAATAACATATTTTCTGAATGAAAATCACAAGGTGAAAGAATTAATTTTTTAGTATTTACTAAATTTTTAGAGAAATATTTTTTTTGTTTAAGTGTATCAAAGCAAATTTTAATTTTATTTAACAAGTCTCTATATCTCTTATCTTTTTCAATTAATTTTGATTTTTTATGTTTTGTAAGCCTTCTATTTATTTCTTTTTTATAATCATTTGAGTTTTTACAAAAATCAGTCGCTAATTTAAAGTTTTGTTTTTCAAATTCTAATTTATTAATATTTTTAATAAATTTAAAACTTTCTAAAATTAGTTTTTCTTTATGCTTAAAATAAAAATTTTTATTATAGTTTTCTATATATTCATATTTAATCACTAAATTTTTTTTTGATATATCTTTTATTTTGGGAATATACTTTATATGATTATCATTTAAAAAACTTGAAAACTTAAGCTCTCTTTTAAAATTTAAACTTGAATTGAGAAACTTTTTAATAAAAATATTTTTATCAAGAGTATATGATTTGTTGTTTCTTCCTTTTAACTTCTTATTTTCTTTTATTTGATTTTTAAAATAAGAAATTATCATTTTCCAGGAGTCAAAACTTTTAATTTTTTTGTCGTTTCCTTTGAAAAGAAGCTTTTTAGTTAAAAATGGAAAATTTTTGTTTAAGAAAATTTTTTCTAAATCATCTATAAAATAATCACATTCAACCTCTTTTATTTTTTTTATCTTTTTATTAATTGTTCTCTCAAAAAATAAATTTTTATTAGGTTTGAAAATATTTTTTTTTGTATTTTTATTTAGAAAATCTAATGCAAATTTATGTAGATTGTATTTTTTTCCAATAATTGGGAATTTTGTTTTATGACTTATTACTATTACTTTGATATCACTTTTTTTTGCAAATTTTAAAAATTGTAAAAATCCTTTATATATTTTTGCATCAAAAATTCTATTCCCATAAATTTCTCCTTGTAATTTTGTCCATTCCTTTTTTGATTTTTGGAGTAAAAATTTTTTTAGATTTTCTTTTAAGTTTTTATTTGTATTTAACCTTTTCTCTCTAGAAATTTTTAATAAAACATTTGAGTAATCTATAATTGTATTATCTAGATCTATTCCTACAATCATTTCATTTTACTGATTCGAAGAATACTTTTTTTTATAGAATTAGCATCAATTCCAAGTTTTTTACGTGCGTTGTTATTATCTCCACCACCTACCAAGAAATTATCTCCAGCATTATGATTTATAAAAATATGTTTTAATTTACTTTTGGCTGATATCTTCATAATGATACTACTTAAGCCTCCCTTATCAACATGTTCTTCTAAAATAATAATTTTTTTAAATTTATTTAAAAAACTTAAAATTTTTTTTTCATTTATTGGTTTAATAGTATGAACATTAACTATCTGTGGATTTATTATTTTATTTTTAAATTTATTGACGGCAATTATTGCTTCATTTAAAATATTGCCAGTTCCAAAAATACATATTTTTTGACCTTTTTTAATTATAATAGGTTGTCCTAATTTCGAATTGCATTTATTTTTATATATTAATACCTCTTTTTTTTTGCCAATTCTTAAATAAGTTGGTTTCTTTGAATTAATGATTTGTTTCAAAAGAACTTTCAACTCTATTGAATCTGCTGGACAAACAATATTTAGATTTGGTATTGAATTTAATACTCCTATGTCCTCTATAGAATGATGTGTTGTTCCTAAATTGGAATAAGCTAATCCCGAACCTACACCTACAATTATAACTGGTAGATTTTGATAACAAATATCTAATTTAATTTGTTCTACTGTTTTGAATATATTAAATGATGAAATTGTATAAGTAATAGGCTGAAACCCAGCATAGGCAAGACCTGCAGCAACCGTTGTCATATTAGCTTCTGCCACTCCACAATTAAAAAAATTTTTTTTATGTTTTTTTTTAAAATTATCAAAAAGTTTATTACCAATATCACCTGATAATAAAATAATTTTTTTATTTTTATTTGTTAGCTCAGTTAACTTTTCTGCAAAAGCATTTCTCATAAACTTATTGATTAAGCATTTTTTTTATAATTTTCAATTCATTGATAGTTGGTATCCTATAGTGCCAATTATTATCATCTTCCATAAATTTTATTCCTTTACCTTTTATTGTATTCGCTACAATTGCAACAGGCTTATTGCTTTGCTTGCTTTTATTTAAACATGATTTTATTTGTTCAATGCTATTGCCGTCGATATTATAGCTTTGCCAGCCAAATGCTTTCCATTTTTTTAATAACTTACCGCCACTAATTAAGTGAGATCTTCCTGTAGCTTGCCACTTATTGCTATCAATTAAAGCTATTAAATTATTAAGTTTTTGTGCGGACGCAAAACTAGCCGCCTCCCAAACTGATCCTTCATTACACTCTCCATCACTTAATAAAACAATTGTTTTAAATTTTTTATTTTTTAATTTTTCTGACAAAGCAATTCCTGCTCCGAAAGATAATCCATGCCCTAAAGAACCAGTTGAGCATATTACACCTTTAATTCTAGAATTTGGGTGCTCTTCGTAAATACTATTATTTTTTCCATACTTTTTTAAGTTTTTTTTGGGAAAATATTTTTTTTCAGCTAAAACAGAGTATAAAGCTGCTGCAGCATGACCTTTGCTCAAAATAAATTTATCGCCCTCCAAATTATTTTTAAGATTAAATTTGAAAATTCCAGTAAAGAAAATTGAAATTAAAATATCAATGCATGACAATGAAGATCCCAAATGAGCAGCTTTAGAAGCATGACTCATTTGACATACAGAAAATCTAATTTTTTTTGCAAGTTCTGTTAATTTCATTATCTTTTTGTGGATATTATTAACATATTTTAATAGAAAGTCTTGATGGAAAAAATTTTAATTACCGGTGGCTGTGGATACATTGGTACAAATTTAGTTAATCATTTATTAAAACAAAATTATAAAGTTACTGTTATTGATACTCAATGGTTTGGAAATTATCTTCCTAAAAATAAAAACTTAAAAGTTTTAAAGATGGATATTCGATATTTAGAGTCGAATATATTGTTTGGCCATTCTACTGTAATACACTTAGCTTCAATTTCCAATGATCCTTCATCTGATTTAAATCCAAAATTAGCATGGGAAGTTGGTCCTCTGGCTACTTATAATTTGCTAGAGTCTTCAAAAAAAGCAAAAATAAAAAATTTTATTTATGCTTCTTCTGGGAGTGTATATGGCGTAAGTAATAAAAAAAGGGTCAATGAATTAACAACAAAAATACCTTTGTCTGATTATAATAAACAAAAAATGGTAACAGAAAAAGTAATAGAGAGTTTTTCTAAGAATTTCAGAACTGTTATATTAAGACCCGCAACAGTTTGTGGAGTTTCTCCTAGATTAAGGTTAGATGTTAGTGTTAATTTGCTTACTTACCAAGCTTTTAAAAAAAAAGAAATTACTGTTTTGGGAGGTAAACAAGTCAGGCCAAACATACATATTGATGACATGATATCATTATACGATTTTGTATTAAAAAAAAAAAATTTAAGAGGCATTTATAATGCAGGTTTTGAAAATATATCTATCTTAGATATAGCAAAGAAAATAAAGAAATCTATTAATTGTAAAATTAAGATAAAACCTTCTAATGATCCAAGATCATATAGGCTAGATTCATCTAAAATTATTGCAAAAGGTTTCAAGCCAAAAAAAAATGTTGAATTAGGGATTGCTGAATTATTAAAATATTTTAATTTAAAAAATTATAAACTAAGCACTAGTAATGTAAATTTAAAACTTATGAATAAAATTAAAGTAAAATGAAAATTTTTATTATTGGATCAAATTCTTTTATGGGCGCAAGTCTCATAAATTTTATTCAAACTTATAATAGAAATAAATTCAAAATTTTTGGTTGCAGCAGATCTAAAGAAAAGTCAAAATATTTTAATATTTATAAAAAAAATAAACACAACATATTCCATTTTTTTAAAATAGATCTTAATAAAGACATTAAAAAGTTGATAATAAAATTAGAAAAAATCAAGCCTGAAATAATATTTAATTTTGCTGCACAAAGTATTGTTGAGTATAGCTGGATAAAACCAGAGCATTGGTTTGATACAAATTTGAAATCAAATATAAAGTTATTGGAGTATTTAAAAGATGTAAAATATTTAAAAAAATATTTTCAATCATCTACTCCAGAAGTTTATGGATCTGTGAATAAAAAAATCTTAGAAAATTTTTTTTATAATCCAAGCACACCATATGCAACTTCTAAAGCTTCAATCGACATGTTACTTAAAAATTATCATGATAATTATAAATTTCCTGTTATTTTTACGAGAGTTTCAAATATCTATGGCCCTGGTCAGCAAGTATTTAAAATAATACCTAAAACAATTTTGTCACTAATGGAAAAAAAAAAAATACCTTTACATGGAAAAGGTCTATCAAAAAGATCCTTTATATACTCTGATGACGTATCAAGAGCTATGTTAAAATTAATTCATAAATCAAAAAATGGTCAAATTTACCATATTACAAATGAAAAAATGTATACGATAAAAGAAGTAGTAGAAACTATCTGTAAAATAATGAATAAAAGTTTTGAAAAAAGTGTTAAATTAGAAAAGGAAAGGCCTGGAAAAGATTTCATTTACAATTTGTCCTCAAAGAAAATTAAAAAAGAGGTAAAGTGGAAATCAGAAGTTTCACTCTCAAAAGGTGTAACGAATACAATAAACTGGTTAAGAAATGATTATGGTTATTTTAAGAATATTGATTTAAATTATTTGCACATTAAATAAAGTGTGATGAATAAAAAGATACTTAACTTTAGCGATTTAAAAAATATACGAAATAAATTTAATAAAAAAAAAATTGTTCTTGCTCACGGAACGTTTGATTTTTTTCATTATGGACATTTGAAGCATTTTGAAAAATCAAAACAAAAAGGAGATATTCTTGTAGTTTCTCTAACGGCGGATAGATTTGTGAGAAAAGGACCTGGAAGACCAGTTTATAATCAAACTAAAAGGGCAGAAATAATTTCATCAATAAGTTTTGTAGATTATATTGTAATTAGCAATTCATTAAGTGGAAATGAAGTTATAAAAACATTAAAGCCAAATTATTATTCTAAAGGAATCGAGTATAAAAATAAAAAAAATGATTATACAAATAAAATTTCAAAAGAAGAAGAAAATGTAAAAAAAAACGGAGGCATGATATTTTATACAAATGAGGAGGTATTTAGCGCTTCAAAATTAATTAATGAACTATCAACAAATAAAAATTCAAAAAGAAGTAGCTTTATTCAAAAATTTAAAAATAAAAATAATTTCCTTAATATTTATAACGATTTTAAGAAAATCAATAATAAAAAAATTTTGATTATAGGTGATGCAATTTTAGATGAATATGTTTTTACGACAGCTTTAGCAAAGTCTCCTAAGGAGGAATTGATCTCAGTCAAAGAAGAAAAAAGAAAAATTTATTTTGGAGGAATCTTAGCAACAGCTCAACATATTTCTAACTTTGTGGAAAAACCTACATTACTTACTGTTGTTGGTAATGAAACTAAAACAAATTTATTAATTAAAAAAAACCTAAAGCACAAAATGAATTTAATTTTATTTGAGGATAAAAATAGAAAAAATATAATTAAAACAAGATTTCTTGATACAAATAAAAAAAAACTTTTTCAATCCAATGAAGTTCCTTTTAAAGATATTAATATTGATTTAGAAAAAAAAATTTTTAATTATTTGAATAAATCATTAAAAAATTTTGATTTAGTAATCATCAATGATTTTGGACATGGCCTTTTAACATCTAAGTTGAGAAGATTGATTGAAAAAAAATCAAAAAAATTAGCTATAAATGTACAAACAAATAGTGCAAATCTTGGTTTTAATTTTTTTGATAAGTATAAAAAGTGTGATTATCTTACGATGGATGAGCCAGAGGCTAGAATAGCAACAAAAGAAAGATTTGGAAGCACAGAATTATTATTAAAAAAAATATTAAGTAAAATTAAAGCTAAAAAAGTCGCTATAACATTTGGACCAAATGGAACTAAAATTTATTCAAAAAAAAAAATTTTTTATGTACCATCATTAACTTCAAATGCAGTTGATACATTGGGAGCAGGGGATGCTTTTTTTGCAATTTCCTCAATTTATACCTTAATAAATAATGATGCTGAAGATATAGCATTTATAGGAAATACAAGTGGCGCATTAAAAATTCAATATGTCGGGCATGAGAAATATATTAAACCTGATGTTTTCTTTGAATATTTAAAATCTTTATTGTCATAATTAAAAAAACAAATAAAAATTAATTTAATGAAATATTATTTCTGTATTTTAGCTCTAAACGAGGAAAAACATTTAGAGAATACATTTCAAGAATTAAAAGATGTTATACTAGAGTCTCAAATTGAAGATTTTGAAATAATTATTTATGATGATGGAAGCACGGATAGAACTAAAGAAATAGCAAATAAGATTAAATTTGAGGAAGATTTAAATATAAATGTTATATCTCATAAATTTAATATTGGACCAGCAAAAACTATAAAAAAATTTATAGAAAACCATAAAGAAGGTAAGTTTTTAGTTATCAGTGGTGACAATGACTTAGATAAAAAATTAATTAAAGATTTAATTATTGCATCAAAAAAAGCAGATTTTGTTTTAAGTTATTATCTAAATAGAGAAAAAAAAGGATGGTTTAGAGCAAATTTATCTACAACATTAAATTTAATCTTGTGTACTCTCTTTAACGTATATGTATTTTATCTTCAAGGACCATTCGTATGGCCTTTAGATAAAGTAAGTAAATTTAAAATTAATTCAACAGGAATTGCATATGCATGCGAGGTAAACATTAAACTTCTTCATTCTGATCTAAAATTTATTGAAGTATCAGGTATTATGAACACAGGAAGTGAGAATAGCACTTCAATAAAGATTAAAAATTTTTTTGATATTTTACGAACAATATTTTTTTTACTAATAGATATAAAAATCAAAAAAATTATGTTTAAAAAATCTAAGAGAATTTATTGAGCAAGAGTTAGTTTTTAAAAAAATATTAAAATATGAAATTCTACTTTATTCTTTTAACATTATTTATAATAATTGATATTTCTATATACAGAATATTTAAAAAAAATTTTTTAATAAACAAAATCAAAATCTCTTTACCACTTTTTTTAATTACGCTGTTAATAATTTATTTTTATCATGATAACGATCTAAAACTAATAATCTTAATATTTACAAATTATTTTTTGATAATTGTATTTTACCATCTTATATTTTTGGGCATTAAGCAAACAAGTCCATCTTTATTTATTTTGAATGAAATTAAGAGAGGAAATTTTTTGTATTCAAATATTAAAATCAAATTTTTAAATAAAAATTCTTTTTACAATAGAGTAAAAGAAAACTTAAGATTGGGGCTTATTAAAAAAAATAAAAAAAATTTAGTTATCCAAAAAAAAGGTAAAAATATATTGAAAATATTTAATTCTTTTAAAACTATTTTGAAGATTTAATTTATGCTACTTATTTTTATTTTTTTTCTACTTTCTTTTTTTATTATTCATATTATTTTACAAAGAATATTTTTGGATAATTTAATATATAATTTCATTATAGCATTAATTTTGAATTGTTTTATATTTTTTCAACTTTTATTTGAACTACAAATTCCAAACTTGTATAAATTAATTTTAATAATAAATATTATTTTATCTCTACTAATTTATTTAATAGTAGTTCAAGCAATTAGAAGCAGTATTCAAATTTATATTTTACAAAATATTTCTAGAATAAATAACCATAAAAAATTTAAAGATGAAGATAATAAAATATTTGAAAAAAGAATAAGAAATTTAACCAAAAATAATATTATTATTAAAAAAAAAAATTATTTTTTTGATAATAGTAAATTAACTTTAAATTTAGTATATTATTTTTTTTTAATACTAAAAAAATTATATAATGAAAAATATTAGAAAAAAAAATTATGTTCTTGAACTTCAAAAGGATGCCTTGTTTAAACATAATCTTTTGAAAAAAATTAGTAACGCTAATTACTCAAAAATAATTAATCAAATAAATAATATAATCGATAAAGGAAAATCAATTTATGTTTGCGGAAATGGAGGATCATCTTCAACTGCAAATCATATGATATGTGATTTTCTTAAAAGAGTTAAAAATAAAAAAAAAAATATAAAGATATATTCATTAAATTCAAATATTGAAATCCTTACTGCAATTGGAAATGATATAAATTTCAATGATATTTTTTCATTTCAGGTAGAAAAATTATGCAATCCAGGTGATATGATAATTTTTTTCTCTGTATCAGGAAATAGCAAAAATTTAGTCAAAGCTTTAAATGTAGCAATAAAAAAAAAAATTATTGTAATATCTTTCACTGGATCTAATGGTGGATATTTAAGTAAAAAATCTTTATTTAATTGCACAATAGAGTCAAAAAATTATGCAGTAGTTGAAGATTTGCATTTATCAATTATGCATAATATTTTAGATAATATAGTTGGAAAAAAAAATTTAATTAAGAATTAATCTATAATACTTTTGATTTCAGATAGAAGATTTTTTCTTTTATATTTGAATTTAATTTTCACTTTTGTGGCTGCAATTTTATCGGTGATTTTATCACCGATCATGAAACTTTTATTAAAGTCTATATTCCATTTTTTTTTTGCTTTTAAGAATAATCCAGGATTAGGTTTTCGATCAAGATATGAAAAATTATTTTTGAATTTTGGGTGATAGTACGCATAAAAAAAATCATGAATTTTACAATTATTTTTTTTTAACTCTTCATTAATTTTGAGATTAATTTTTTTACAATCATTTAATGTAAAGTATCCTCTTGAAACACCAGACTGATTAGAAATTACTATTATCAAATAGCCTTTATTATAAGCATATTTAATAGCTTTTTTTGAATTCTTTAACCAAACAAAATTTTTATATGTTCCTATATAACCATAATTTTTATTTATCGTGCCATCCCTGTCTAAAAACAAACATTTATTCATTATTTTTTTTCAATATAAGGTTTATAGGATAGTTATTTACAATTATTTTTTGAAAAATTTTAAAATTATTCTTTAAATAATAATCTTCTTTTTTTGAAGTATTGAGATTGGAAATATAGTAATCAATATCCTTGTTATCAACACTATAATATTTAATTCTTTTCTTTTCTTCATCACTCAGCATATTTAATGAAAAATATAATCTGTTATCATCAACACTACTTACTTTAATTAGACTTTTTTTATCTGAATTTAAAATTTTTTTTAATGATCTCAAATTTGCAAGACCCCAATAATCACCTTCAAAATTATAATGATATTTTTTTGAGAGAGAATTAAGAAACACATTTTGATATGGATGATTGTTATATGACCATATTGTTAAATAAAAAAAATTTAATGTTAAAAAAAAATAAATTGTAGTTTTAAGATAAAAAAATTTATATTTAATTATAATTTGATATAATCCAAATAATGAAAAATATATTAAAGCTGGATAAAGAAAATAAAAATGCCTCCAACCATTAAAAAGATTTGTGTTAAAAATAATTGCAAATGTTAATGGAATTAGAAATAATAGATTAAATAAAAGTAAGCTATTGGAGAATTTATTATTTTTAAAACCATGAAACAATATTTTAAAATTCATTAAAAATCCAATTATGAACAATAGATTTATCATTAAAGGCATTGATATACTCATCCATAAAGGCAAGTAATACCTTGGGGTTTCAGATGAATTTATCATATTGCCCATAAATAATATTTGTGGATCAAAATTTTTAAATCCGAGAGAGAGATAAAAGGTTTTAAATATTCCAAGGGGGTCATACCAAAATTGTGGAGTTATCAAAAATAAAATAAAAATTAATAAAATAAAGCTAAAAGTTAAAATCTTAAACGCATGAATATCAAACTTATTTTGATTCTTAAAAAATAAAACAATGAATATAAAATAAAGATATATTCCTACAAACCTTACATTAATAGCTAAAGCAATAGCAAAAATAATAAGTAATAAGTATTTTATTTTATTATTCTCAAAATATTTTAAAGATGAAAAAATGAATAATATTATAAAATTCATAAACCAAATATCATTTGGGTTGTATATAAATTCTGGTATCATTTTTGGATTAACAGCAAAAAAACTTAACCCTATTAAAGAATATTTCCAATCAAATTGAAGCCTTAATATTTTATAAAATAAAAAAAAAGATATGAAACTAAAAATAAAGTTTATGTAATGTCTAAATAAGTAAATATCTTTTTTTTGACTATTTTTAAAAAATAAAAACTCAACTAAAGCATTCAAAGTATGTTGAATTTTGAATGTATTTACACCAAATTTATGGAATTCATTAATTGGTGGGTATTCTATGCCACGTTTTTCTTTTAATTCTTGTGTTTTCTCTGGAATTATTTTTTCACCAATAAAATTTAAAACAACAAATCCTTGTCGTCTATACTCTTGCTCATCATAACTAATGCCGTAATCATTTACAATTGACAAACCGGTAAAAAAAAAACTTATGAAAAAGAAATATTTGATTAACTTTTTTTTATCAAAAAAATTGTTCATATTTAATAAATGTTGTAATTTTTAGCCAAATTTATAATTATAGCAAAACTTAAATTACTTTTGTTTAATTTAAGAAATTTTTTTTAAGATTTACAACTTTAAATGCAATTTATTGTAGATTAATTTAAATTTTGATTATAGTTGTTTATTTTATGAATAATTTTTTGAAAAATAAATCCATTTTAGTCACTGGTGGAACAGGATCATTCGGTACAGCTTTTGTGAAAAAAATTTTATCTGATTACAAATCAATTAAAAAAATTGTTATTTTTAGTAGAGATGAATTAAAGCAGACAGATATGGCTCAAAAAATTAGTAAAAAAGACCAAAATAAAGTAAGATTTTTCATTGGTGATGTCAGAGATAAAGTTAGATTAAATAGAGCATTAGATGAAATAGACATTGTTATTCATGCTGCTGCCTTAAAACATGTGCCAGTTTCAGAGTATAATCCTACTGAATTTATTAAAACAAATGTTATAGGAGCACAAAATATCATTGATGTATGCCTCGATAAAAAAGTTTCCAATGTAATTGCTCTATCAACCGATAAAGCTGTTTCACCAATAAATCTATATGGAGCCACTAAATTAGCATCTGATAAACTTTTTATATCATCAAATAATATTAAAGGTAGTAAAAGAATTAAATTTTCTGTTGTTAGATATGGAAATGTTTTTGCAAGCAGGGGATCTGTGGTTCCTTTTTTTTTGAATTTAAAAAAAAATGATTCAATCCCAATTACAGATTTAGATATGACTAGGTTTAATATATCATTAGATGACGCGGTAAAATTTGTTTTATGGTCTTTAGAAAATAATCTTGGAGGTGAAATATTAATTCCAAAAATGCCAAGTTATAAGATTACGGATTTAGCGAAATCTATAAAATCTAATTCTAAGTTTAAAATAGTTGGCATAAGACCAGGAGAAAAATTATATGAGGAATTAATATCTAAATTTGATTCTTTTAATACATATGATCTTAAAAATTGCTATTCAATTATCGAAGATAATAATGAATATTTAAAAAAATTTTATCACAAAAAAAAATTTAAAAAAGTTAAAAAGCTTTTTGAGTATAATAGTTCAAATAATAAAGCTTTTTTAAACAAAAATGAGTTAAAAACTTTAGTAGAAAATTTCAAGAAAAAAAAAGTTTTAAGTAGTAACTAAAATTACTAAATTAAAAATAGATTAATGATACCTTATAATAGACAAAAAATATTTAAAGAAGATATTAATGAGGTTTTTAAATCTTTAAAAAATAAATTAATAACAACTGGACCATATGTAAAAAGATTTGAAAATCAAATTCAAAAAAAAATAGGTGTTAAATATGCCACTGTCTGCTCAAGTGGGACTGCAGCAATAACATTAGCAATATATTCTTTAGGTGTTAAGAGGGGTGATGTTTTTATTTTACCAATAATTAACTTTGTATGTGCCAGCAATATATTAGATAAAATTGGTGCGAAAGTATATTACGCAGATGTCGATCCTTCGTCCGGGCAAATAACTCCAGAAACTTTAGAACGATGTATAAAAATTAACAAAATTAAAAATATAAAAGCTTTCTTTACTATGTATTTAGGTGGAAATGCAAATAATGTGGAGAAATTTTTTAGATTAAAAAAAAAATATAAATGCTATCTCATTGAAGATGCATGTCATGCTCTTGGTGCAAAGTATAAGTATAAGAATAAAAAGCATTATATTGGAAATTGTAAACTTTCAGATATATGTACTTTTTCTTTACATCCAGTCAAAACAATCACATCTGGTGAAGGCGGTATAATCACTACAAATAACCTTATTATTAAAAACAAAATTGACTCTTTAAGATCACATGGAATTGTAAGATCAAAATATCATTGGGATTATGATGTTAAATCGACTGGATTCAATTTTAGATTAAGTGATATTAACTGTGCTTTAGGGCATTCACAATTTAAAAAGTTAGATAAGATCGTAAATTTAAGACGTAAGATTTATAAAAAATATACATTAAAACTAAAAGATAACAAATACATTAAAATTTTAAACTCAGATAAAAACTCTTCGTTACATTTATTAATAGCTAAAATAGATTTTTCTAAAATCAAATCAAATAAGAATAAATTTTTTAAATTTTTTCTTCGAAATGGAATATTTTTACAACAACACTATATTCCTATATATAAATTCACAGCATATAAAAATAAGATACCCCAAAAAAACTTTTTTGGTGCAAAAAAGTATTATTCAAGTTCTTTTTCATTACCAATTTATTTAGGTTTGAAAGATAATGAAATAGAATTTATCTGCAAAAAAATTGAACAGTTTATTTCTAATAAAATTTAAAAAAAATGATCAATATTTTTAAAAAAATTTTAACAATTTTAAATCAAGCTCAAAAAACAAAAATTTTATTTGTGTTTTTTTGTACAATATTTATCTCAATTTTTGAAACAGCTGGTATTGGTTTATTGGCATATTTTGTTTCACTTTTAAGTGATATGGATCAAGTAATAAGTAAATTTCCAAATAAAGAGTTACAGTTTTATCTATCAAATTTAGAATCTTCTCAAATAATCATTATATTTCTAATTATTATAATATCTTTTTTTATTTTTAAAAATTTATTTATTTTTTTATTTCATTATATTACTTTTAAAATAAAGTTTTCTACTCAATTGAGTCTAGTTAATAAATTATTAACAAAATATCTGCATCAAAACTATAATTTTTTTTTAATAAACGATAAATCTAAAATAATAAATTATGTAAAAGAAGAAACAACCAGATTAAATAACGTTATATTTTCTGCAGTATATATTATGAAAGAAATTTTCTTAATATTATTTATTTTAATTGGAATTTTATTAGTAAATTTTGGAAAATCTTTTTTAATTATAATTCCAATGACAGTATTTTCATATTTTTTATACAAAATTTTTAAAAATATTTTAAAACTTTATGGTAAGAAACAAACAGAATATAATAATCTTCTTTACAAAAACTTGTATGAAAGTTTTGATGGAATTCGTTTACTTAAATTAAGAAATTTAGAGAAAATTTTTCTTAATAAAAT
>MDTE01152438.1_pt1 | contig 13991 bp, 8 predicted proteins | sample 811231 | NCBI WGS metagenome assembly MDTE01 (sample SAMN05326651, study PRJNA326480) | marine metagenome | isolation source: seawater | place: Indian Ocean: Red Sea | collected 2010 | reverse complement strand
TTGTTGCCATCATATTCAACGAGGCCCAGATCTGGTTTTAGCCAGCTCAAACCGTCGCGGGAAATAGCGTAGCAGATGCCCATTTCCATATTTTTCAGACCCTCATAAGGGGTCGCTCGACGTTCCTGAAGGCTCATTTCGGGCAGACATCGATTTGATTTGATGAAGGGGCTGTACCAGCATTTGTAGATCTGCTCATCCTGGTCGAACAGGATATTGCCGTACAGGTTGTCGAAGCGCTGCTCCCAAGGCTTGTCTTCGATAAACAAGGGATTCGCCGGGTGTTTTTGTGCCGTACCAACGGATAACTTCATGTTACTGGCCACGTCGATATTCCGATCATCCAGTAAAAGAAATCTTTGTTCTCTTTTCTTTGCCATGCTTATCTTCTGCTTTTCCTGGATTTATTGCTGGAGCGGCGATCGATGCCAATGGCTGGCTGTTGCTTGAAAGAAGCCAGCCGTCATGCAGCCCGAAGATAAGCTGCGAATAGTGATACGTCCTCAAATCTTAGACCCGTGAAATCGATACGAATTCGTATTGAGCCTCCGATGCTTTCGATCAGTTCTTTAGCGGTCCAGGAGACGCTTGCATTAAAACTACTTGAAATTTGCTTGCAGTCCTCTCGTCCATAGCCTGGCAACGGTTCAAATTTTTCACTGAGTATTTCTACTGACACTCCGCAATGCTGGTTGGGCATGTCGACGTTAATTTCCAGGTATGCGGATTGTCCTTCGAGGTCAATCGGAGCAGAAATAACATGAGAGGAGTCCTCCATCTCGTTGATTAGGGGTCCGTGGGTGTACGCTTTGAAAAAACCGAGTCGGTCTCGTGGCCAAGACGCGATTCGGACGCCGTCACTTTTCTGCTCCGGCCAGGGGGCATACCAGAAAAGTGTTTCATCACCACTATTTTCAAATCCCTGGCCTTGCATTAAGGCAGGAAATTTGCGTAGGTCCGGGGAGTCTGGCAGAGGCCTCCAACTGTCTTCTGCAGCGGAGACGATAGGGAAGTCGGCTATTGGTTCCCGGTAATGCAAACCGTCCTGGCTGACAATCAGACCTAGATCCATATGGACCATGCGTCGATCATTTGACGGATGACCATTCCACATGCCGTAAAAGCCGACAATGACATTCCCTCTATTCCATAAACCTGCTCCAAGATGTGTCTGCTTCCCGTCGTTTTTTCCTGAAGTCTTCTGCCCCAAACTGCCTGATCTTTGAAATCCGAGGCTAGAGGCGAGTGTCCAGTTCTCGAAATCGTAAGACATGTGAGTGGCAAATTGCCGGGCCGCTTCTTTCAGGTGTTTGCCACCTTGTCCCGAGAGATACCAGGCGTCATCTATTCGCGTGCCCCCGCTCATTTCGAACCAGGGTCCGACCGGATTTCTGTTGGACTCGCGCCAGGTTAGGCCATCAGCGCTGAATGCAACTGCCAAATGGTTACGGTAGCGCCTGTCCGCGAAAGCCATTTTGAATCGGCGCTCCGGGTTGGGATCTTCGGGCTCATAGAAGACGACGCAGGCAGATATATGGCCGCATTCCGATCCCATGTCCACCAGGTTGTTTGCCTTGTCGCCCATATAGTCAACCAAACCTAGTTGCGGCCGCTGCCAGTGGTATCCGTCTCTGCTTTTCGCAAGGCACACGCGTTGAAACCAGGGGTATGCCTCTTCTTCGTTATCTAAGGATCCCTGACCCAGATACCACATCCAGAATTCATCACCAACTTTCTTCACGGTGCCGTAGTAAGCGATGTGGACACTATCGGGGCCATCTGTCATACCTGGTGCCAGAACGATATGTGCCTTGTCGGCACGCCGCTGATAGCCTTTCAGGTTGAGCTCAACACCCCGATGCAAAGGAAAGGCTTCGTCGTCAAAAGGGAACAGGACGATTTCATTCAAACCAGCAGAGGTCTTACTGCCAACGATTTTCATTGTTTTTCATGGTTATCCGTGGACGGCCATTATATCGGCGACCGGCTTGGCGTGCACTTCCGTGTGGCCAGTTTTCACCCAGATAAGTGGGTGAATTCTCTTACCCTGAATTTGATCTTGACCCATCGGGGGTTGATCATGCTGGCAAACGGGTTGAGAGTGCCTTGAGTGGCCAAAGATAAGAAGATCGGTGGAGTTATTTTTCCACTCGCGACTCCTCTTAATGGGCAGAATGATCTCGACCTCGAGAAGGCCCAAGATCTTATTGAGTGGCATATAGACAACGGTGTCGACGGATTTTATGTGGAGGGCAGCACGGGAGAAGGCATCTTACAGTCAGTGGATGAGGGTTGCCGGTACCTTGGATATGTTGCCGATGTCGTGGATAACCGTGGGCTTCCGATTGCTCAGGCCGACACCGCTGAATTTGAAAGGTTACCGGGTGCAGCATCATGACCGCGGTACTTGGCGTCGATATTGGCACGCAAAGTGTAAAAGCTGTAGTTTACGATGCTGAGGTCAAAGCCTGCCTCGCTACAACAGCAGCGCCACTCGAATTGCATCAGACAAGTGACGGCGTCGCCGAGCAGCGGTCCGAGTGGTGGGTCACCGCGTTGCAGCAAGCACTTGCTCAAATAGATTGCAAAATTCGGCAACGGGTTTCGTCTATCGGCGTGTCAGGTCAACAGCACGGATTTGTGCCCCTTAGTCATGCTGGTGAGGTATTGGCCCCAGTAAAACTCTGGTGTGATACCTCTACCGCCACGGAATGTGAAACGATCATGGCTGAATTCGGCGGGGTTGATCGGTGTATTGAAGAAACCGGCAACCCGATATTGCCCGGCTACACAGCGTCGAAGGTGCTCTGGTTTAAAGATTTGCATCCTGATTTGTACGCGCAGATGGCATGTATCCTCCTGCCTCATGACTACATTAACTTTTACCTGACCGGTGAACGGCGCATGGAAGCAGGTGATGCTTCCGGTACCGGGTTCCTTGATATCAGCAGTCGGCAATGGTCACAGAAGATGTTGCAGGCGGTTGATGCGTCAAGGGATCTCGGTGAATGTTTACCGGAAGTTGAACTGAACAATGTCGCTATAGGCAGTTTGTTACCGGTCGTTGCGAATGAGTTGAGTCTGCCGCCAGGAATTCCCGTCTCCATCGGCGGCGGCGATAACATGATGGCGGCGATTGGTACCGGCAACGTTGACCCGGGGATTGTCACCATGAGCCTCGGTACGTCCGGGACGGTTTATGGATTTTCAGACAAGCCCGTTGTTGACCCCAAAGGTGAGTTTGCGGCGTTCTGTTCATCTACCGGTGGCTGGTTGCCCCTCGTCTGTACGATGAACTGCACGGTTGCCACCGAGTTACTGCGTGATTTGTTCAAACTCGATCTCCCATCGTTTGATGCGCACCTCCTGGCATCGAAACCGGGCGCCGGTGGTCTCTTGACTGTGCCGTATTTTACCGGTGAGCGGACGCCGAATCTGCCTGCGGCCAGGGCGGGTATGCTTGGTATGGACAGCGACAACATGCAGGCTGAGAATTTTGTTCGCTCTGCTGTCGAAGGTGTGACGTTCGGACTACGTCATGGACTGAGCAGGCTGGGGGAAGAGGGCGTCAAGGCCCGGAAAATTATACTGAGTGGTGGCGGAGCCAACAGTGCAACCTGGCGGCAGATGGTTGCCGATATCTGTAACGCGCCAGTGGTGATGTACCGCCAGGATGAAGGGGCAGCCTTTGGTGCTGCGCTACAGGCGCTCGAGATTGTGAGTGATTCAGAATTGAGCGAACTGGTCCTCGATCACCTCAATGAAGACAGTGAATGCTGCTGTGAGCCCGATAGCTCTGCAGCAGAGTTCTATAATGACGCTTTCAAAGCATACCAGCGTGCCGCGTCACACGTGGCAGGTTACTATGGGAAATGAGCCATGAAGAGCATTGATACCTACCTGCTCGACGATGAAGCGATGCAACGATTTATCGTTGAGGGATATTTGACGCTGAATTCCGAGCAGCCCCGTGACTACCACGATCGCATGTATGATCAGCTAGAGCCTCTCGAAGAAACTGGTCCACTTGGGCACAACAATCTGCTGCCCTGCGTGCCTGACCTGAGGGCGGTATTGAATGAGCCGATAGTGGTGGGCGCGTTAACTTCAATCCTTGGACCTGATTATTACCTGCATTTCCATCGTCATGATCACGTTAACTACCCGGATGGTGCCCAGCCGCTGCACAAGGATGGTGACAATCATTCGCACCACGCCATCGACGATCTCAGGCGATACCACAAAACCCGCTATGTCATGCTGTTTTATTACCCCCAGGATACGCCGGTGGAAATGGGACCGACTGGTATCGTCCCCCGCAGCCAGTACGTCACCCGTCGGGCCGTGGATAAACTGAAAAAGCAGAGCGACACTTTAAAGGGTGAAATCCTGAGAGAAATCCTGAAGCCGATGGATGCAGAAGCCTTCCAAGGCACTAATCGCTTTCAGCGTTACGATGAAATGGAAAAGGAGTTTATTGCTAGATACCCGGAACTGGTTGAGGAAATCGAAAAAACCAGTGCACCCTGGGAAGAGGCGAAGATACCGCTGGTCGGTGATGCAGGTACCGTGACTATCGTCCACTTTGACCTTGTGCATGGTCGTTATGCGGCCAACCTGGTTGGCAAGCAACGCCACATGGTGAAATTTCTGTTCAGCCGCAACAGTGAGCCCACCGAGCCAAGCTGGAATCACCGCTCCACCGAGTGGCAGGGCATTGAACAGGATTGCCAGGAACCCATCTGGCGAAACGTCTGGTCCTGGCACCTCGGTTCCGAAGATACGACTTCTTCGACGCGTTCTGTCGAGGACCTGTCTCAATTACTGCTGAGCCCGGAGGATGACATTGCTATAGGCGCAGCATACGAATTGGGCTCCATGGAATCCGGGCTGGACGTGTTGTGGCAGCATTTCATCTCGGACGACCCGGAGATTCGATCTATCGCTGCCTATGGAATTGTTAGGGCAGGCAGTGGTGCCTTGCCGAGATTAAAAGAGAAAATTGAAACAGCGGATCCCGAGCTTCAACTGAGAATAGTCGACGTCATTGGCGACATCGCTCTCGGCGCTAGTTCTGCCTCGTCAGCGCTGGTCTCCCTGTCAGCAAGTGAAGATGTGAGGGTTCGCAGGGCAAATTTTGAAGCGCTGGGTATGACGACCCAGGCTGCGGAAGTCCTGGCTGATGGAGTTGTTGAGGCACTGGGAAACGGCTTGGATGATGAGGATGCGATAGTCGTCCGAAATGCTACCTTTGCGATATCGCGCCTTGGCGCTAAAGCCTGCACAGACAGCATCATCGATCAGATCGATCGCAATCTCTCCCACTGGCACCATCACGTCAGGGGCTGGAGCATCGAAGCGTTACAACGCCTCGACGACCCCAGGGCCATGGGACTAGCCCTCGATTACCTGATGTCTGCACGCTGGGATCCAGCGTTGAAGTCCGGTGATCGTGAACCAACGGCGAAAACGATGCGCGAGGTCGATTAAATCAGTAGGGGTTGGATGGTGAAATATGCCAGGATTCGAGCCGCCTTACTGATGCCGAACCGCCCCTGGCAAATAGTCTGACCTCGGTGCTGTCCGATCGACCCGGATAGATGCGCCGCATGATGGCTTGCCGGTTGTTGGCAAATACCTCGACCACTGATTTGTCGACAAAAATACGCAATTGCAGGTTTTCGTTGGCGTTCAGTTCGAGCGGCGCTGATTCAACATGTTTTGGGGATTCTTTCGGACCTGAGTTTCTCGTATCAACTTTTAGTGCAGCTTCACCGGGGTTGTACGAGATCACCGTTTGCTCTTCCCCATCAGGGGAACAACAGATTTTGATGCCAAACTCCTCTGCTAAGGGCTCCACAAACTCCACCTGGATTTCGATGCTTTTCCCACGGATCCTTTCCAGTGTAACTTCGGCGTCAGATTGAATCTCGATGTTCTGCTGTAGCTCAGGTCGGTATCTGAGTAACTCGATTTCTTCCGGGACGTCCATTCTCATCTCGCCGTCTTCGAGCCAGAGAACCCGCGGTAGACTCATCGTACCGGACCAGCCCTGTTCCAGTCGCACGCCAAATTCACGAAAATCGAGCAGCCAGGACCACATGATGCGGCGGCCCTTGTCATCCAGCATGCTTTCGGGGGCAAAGAAAGTGTTGTCGACCCAGCTCATCTGGGCATGTGATTCGGGGTAAAACTGTTCGTTTTTCCATTCACCAATGTAATAGCGGCATCCCATGCGGTGGCTGATACAGAGCAGGACGTCCTTGCCATCGAGGCTGAACAGGTCCGCACAGGAAACATCCTCATCAAGCGCAACGCCATCAACGCCGTGAGCAAACAGGTCACCAACGTAGCGCCAGGGTTCGTTAAGGCTGGTCGATTTTGCGATGGCCGGATGCTCGCCGCCAAAAATTGCGTAATAGGTATCGCCGTCATACCAGCCGAACGGATCCCAGGACCTGTATTTCCCATGATGCTCATCACCTTCCCGGGTCTCTGGTGTGATGGGGTTAGAGTTCAGTTTCTCCCACTCGTTCAGCTCGTCGTCAAGGGCCACCGCCATGGCATTGCCCTGGTCAACCTGGTGGTAACACATGGTGGGGATACCATCCTCGTTGAGAAAGCAGTTTCCGCTGTACATGCCTTCGAGAAGACCAGTTGGATGATGGCGCCAATGGAAAAGGTCGGTGCTTGAGACATGGCCCCAGTGATCAGACTTTATGCCGGATCTTGTATCCTGGAAGATGTAGAACAGGTGGTAACGGCCCTGCCAGAAAATTGCGCCGTTGGGATCAAACGGGATCGCAACGCCTTCGGGCACCGTAAAGTGATAGCCAGGTCGCCAGGGGTCGGCCAGTAACTGTTCCCGGTGACGTCGAACCGTCATGGCCAGGTGGTCGATCTCATCTTTCATCGCCTGAGTTGTTTCATCCATGGGAAAGGGTTCCCAGTTGACCGTCTTGGTGAAGATCAGCCGCCAAATTCCATCCTGTTCCTTCCTGAGTTTGTAGCTGTAGGTGATGCGACCTTTCTCTGTGTCAATCACAACCGGTCCGAAGTTGGCGTGGTCTTCGTCAACAGTAGTTTTGGCTGTATCGAGATTGATTTTAACCTCTGCTTTCATGGCGCCTGTAGTGAATTCCAGATGGCCTTCCCTCAGGGAGTCTTTCGTGAAACCCTTGCTGTCCCGCCAATCTTCGGAGTAGGAGGCAATAACCGTATCGACGTCACCCGCAATCCTGGCAGTGACGTGGGCCTGCATGGCAGCCAACACCTCTGTTTCTTTTGTCATGTTCTGCCTTTCCGAATCAATAAAGTGAATTTACCTCGCATGATGACAAGTGCGTATTTCATAAAATTGGTTGTCCCCCAAATTATGGGGTAGGTCCTCGCCGGTATATGGACCTTCATCTTGTTCGGTTTGACCGGTACGTTTAGTCTTCTGGCTGTGTGTACTCTGCCGAAGGTTGCAGTTGGAAACAAAGCCAATCATTCGATCCCATCAACTTGCCGATGCCTTACCTTTTTATGGGGAAGGTGATGCGATTCCGGCGAACCGGGATTTGTCAGCCAAAGATGATAACAGTGGTTTCCGCGCGGTAATTCAGCTGTTCCTTCGTAGCTGGCCCTATATCGCGCCACAAGTCCTTGGCCGGTGGTGGCTGCCTGGCAAGGGCAGTGAGGACCAGGTAGCTGAACTGCGCGGAGGGCGTGGATTCAGCTTTACCTACATGCCTTTCGTGGTCACATTGTTTGCCATTGCCCTGCCTTACACGGGGCTGATTTCATTCACCGCGGAATACCCGTTTAATCTTCTGTACGCTCTGGTTGCTGTCATTGTCGTCAGTGCATGGCCGTTACCTTTCTTCGAAGGCAGGCTGCAGGTCATTTCTCTGGTCTCGTTACTGACGGCGGTCCTGCTCGCGAATATGGTCTCGATCGTTCTGATTGAAGATGAAGGCTACAACATCTATACAGGCGTGATTACGTTCGCCTGCCTGCTCGGTTGGTTCGTCCAGGTTGGTTACAACGCACGAGGACTTAAGTATCGCGTGCGCGTTGGGACACATCTGATCTACTACCCGGCACTGCAGTTGATCACGGGGCTCGGGTTCATGCTGGTCACGCTGCTGGTCGCGGAGATCATTAATCAGTCTGTCCTGCAGAACGAACCCCTGATGCCCGGCCTGTCAGCATTGATTGGTCACCCGGAATTGTCGAGGGAAGTCACACAAACCTTGACCGAGGCGGATCGCATGGAGTTGCGCTGGGCACCGGTGCAGGTTGAATTCCTCTGGTTCCTGGTCCTGATCCCGCTCGAGGTCTTCATGCTCTGGTACGTGGTCTGGATTTTTCAAAGAATTAACCATGACCTGCGGTTGGCGCTGGTTGACCGCTGGCACCGGCTGTCTTTGCGTCACCATGTCGACCACCGCGTCGGGGATTCTATATGGCGAATACAGGCCGACTCGGAAACAGTGATTTCTGTTGTTAAATCTCTTCTGGAACTGGCCGTCCTGCTGGCTAACGTAATTGGGGCTCTGGCTTTTATATCAATCCTTTCACCGACGCTTGGGTTGTTGATTCTGACGGTGTTGATCCCAACGCTCATCCTTGCAAGGTGGGCGATGCCGCGATACCGGACCCGGTCGCTGGTTGAGCGAAGGGCAAACGCAGACCTGATGTCGAGGATCCAGGAGTCATTCCGATCGATAAAGTTAAGTAAGGCGTACCAGGCCGGGCCGCTTTACCAGGACCAGTTTGAGCAGGATGCAATGGTTGCACTCAACGCGGAGTATCGGCATACCAGGCTAGGGTTGAGGGTTGGCGTGGTTATCGACGCCTATTCTGAATTTTTTATCTTTGTGGGTTTTTTCCTGATGGCCTTCTGGGTCAATGGCAGTGAGCCAACCTTTGCCACGGAACTGATTGCGCTTGCAGGAATGACCTTTGTCGTGTGGAACCTGTCGGCTTTTCGATGGGCAAGCGAGCGGTTTGAAGTATCGATCGGGTCGCTGGGCGACGTGATTAAAACCTGGGGCTGGATGCAGGATGTAGCCATGGGGTTAAGGCGGGTTTTCGACATACTCGACCTGCAACCGGAAGTTGTTGATCGACCAGGTGCAGTAGATTTCGAGGGGTTTTACAACGAAATCAGCTTCAAGGACGTCAGGTTTGCCTACACAGCAGACCGACCTGTCCTGCGGGGCGTCAGCTTTACCGCAACGCCGGGGACCATCAACGCGATTGTAGGCAGTTCCGGGGCCGGCAAGTCGACGTTAATGAGCCTGCTCCTCAGGTTGTTCGATCCGGACGAGGGCACGATTTCAATTGACGGAAAGGATCTGCGGGATCTCAAAGTTGACTCCTTGCGCCAGAATATCGCCATCGCGCTGCAGGAAAATGTACTGTTTGGTATGACGGTCCGGCAAAACATCTGTTACGCCGCTCCTGACGCCGGTTCGGCACAGGTAGAGGAAGCGCTCCGTATCGCTTGCCTCGGGGAGGTTGTTGCGGAATTACCTGACGGTCTTGAGACAATGCTCGGTGATCGTGGTGGTCGTCTTTCTACAGGTCAGCGGCAGCGGATATCGATAGCGAGGGCAGTGGTTCGTGAGACACCTGTCCTTATTTTAGATGAGCCCACGGCTGCACTAGATGCGGAAACGGAGCGCCAGGTATTAACCAACCTCGGTGCCTGGGCGAAAGAAGGTAACCGGGCAGTCCTACTGATTACCCACCGGATATCGACGATCCGCCAGGCTGACAATATTGTCCTGCTGGAATCGGGAGGTGTCGTCGAAAGTGGTGATCATGATCGCTTGATGCAGATTGATAACGGTCGTTACAAGGCGTTTGTGCATTCGGAGTCAGATAATAAGGACGATGCCGATGGCTGACAGTTTCTCATCGGAAGACGCGAAGTCGTTTTCATTCGAGCAACTGCGCGAAGAGGAACTGGCCCTCAATCGAAAGGCCAGCCTGGTTGATACCCGAACGGATATCGATAACCGGCAGACAGGCGGCCTGATCTGGCGAATCCTGCTCTTGCTGAGGTTTTTCTGGCAGAGGTTTGCCGTTGTCCTTTCGATGGAGTGGATATTAGCTGCGGTGGCTGCAGCAGTGGCGCCCTGGGCAGGTAAGGTACTCATTGATCATGTGGTACTGGGACAACCGATTCCTGATGATGGCAGAGGTTACCCCACTTTCCTGCTGCCTGCCGTTGAGTTCCTGACCGGATCCTCAGCACTGACTATTCTTTTCTGGCTCGCCATCTGGACCGCCGTTGGTGTTGCCGCGAGGTTGGTTTGGGAGTACGTGCACGATCTGGTTGAGGAACGTTTGCAGCATTCGATGATGTATATGCTGCGTGCCCGCCTGTTCGAGAGCATGCGTCGCTTACCGATAACGCAGCTGGACAATCAGCCGATTGGCGATTCCGTGTTTCGCACCATTTACGATGTCAGTTCAGTGACTCATGTCATTCGACTGGTGTTCCAGGTGACGGGTAACACCCTGGTGACTTTTACCGTCGCCGCCCTGACAATGCTGAGTGCCTATCCTGATTCACCGATGGTGGTCTGGCTTGCCCTGGGCGTCATGCCGGTTTATGTGCTGGTAACACTGCCATTCTCGCGCATGATACGTCATCGCGCTCAGGCAACTGTTGCTGCTGGCACCGTGTTCACCAGCGCAACCGAAGAAGGTATGGACAATATTCAGGCAGTCCAGAGCCTTGGGGTTAACGACCTGGAAAAAGAGCGATTTGGCCTGACCAGCGCTAATGCTTTCAGGCGTGAGCGATATGAAATGCTGGCCAACGGTGCGATTGAGGGTCTGGGAGAATTTGCCGGTAAGGTCCTGTACCTGGGTTTTATGTTGTACATGCTGGGAGTGGTCATCTCGGGTGAAATGACACCTGGTGACTATGCCGTCATTCTTGGTTACTTTCTGACCATGAGTGAACCTGCGAAGTCCTTGGGCGGGTTGTGGTTGAATATTCAGGGACCCGCTGCCAAGGCACGTCGCGTATTTGCCATGCTCGATATGGACAGCGAGGATGATGTTGGAACAGTGGCAATGGAAACCGTTTCGGAGGGTATCGAGTTTCAGGAGGTTGGTTTTACCTATCCGGATGGTCGAGTGGCACTCAGTAATGTCTCATTTGAGGCCAGGCAGGGAGAGATGGTTGCGCTGGCGGGACCCACCGGTGCCGGGAAAACCACTTTGGCTTACCTGGTACCTCGCTATCACGTGGCAACCCAAGGTCGTATCCTGGTAGATGGTCGCAACATTAACGAATTTGCCATAGACAGTTTGCGCAGCCAGGTTACCTATGTGTTCCAGGAGGCGGAAACGCTTGCCATTTCTGTTGCTGACAATATTCGGTTTGGTAACCCTGAAGCGACACAGCAAGAGGTCGAACGTGTCGCCCGGCTGGTTGGAATTCATGATTTTATCGCCGATCTGCCAGAGGGCTACCAGACGCTGCTTGGAACGACTAGCAGCAAATTGTCTGTCGGGCAGAAACAGCGTCTTTCGATCGCCAGGGGATTGATTCGCGACACAGCCGTTTTGATTCTCGATGAGCCAACGTCAGCCCTGGATCCGGAAACTGAAAACTACCTGGCATCTGCACTCAGGGAGGCGGCGAAGGAAAAGCTGGTCATAGTGATCGCACATCGGCTGTCGACAATCCGTCAGGCCGACAAGGTTGTATTCCTCGAACATGGCCAGGTAGTCGAACAGGGCACACATGATGAATTGATGAACCTCACGTCGGGGCGATATCGAGAGTTTGTCAACCTCCAGGAAGGAGCATCGGCAAATGACTAAAAACTGGGATTACGAAAAATGGCGGGAACTTGGCGATTTTAGTGATGCCTGCCTGGCTAGTAACTAGCTTGAGATGGAACGTATCGCGCAAAAACCTACGACTGGTACGCAAATGAGAATCCCGAAGGCCTGTCCATGCAGGAACTTGCCAGCATATACCAGGCCCAGTGGTATGCGCTCAACGCTGAACTCCAAGCTTTGCAGCATGTGATCGAGGAAAATCCCTAGACGGTCAACAAACCCTGGACTCAGCAAGGCTGGCTCCCTATCACCCGGGCGGCTTAAACTCATGGCAACCTAGCGATTATCGAATACCTTATCGAGCAGGGCGCTGATCCAACTTTATCTGTTGGTTACGTGGATGACAGGGTCAGCGCTGTTGAGATGGCGCGGTTTGGTAAAAATCCAGAGCTGGCCGGTTGTTTGGAAGACATCATTCGTCGCCGCTCATGACCTTCAATAGGCAGTCTACAGCAACTGGGCTTCTTACTTGGTCAGGGCGTCTTCCAACCGACCCAACAGGCCAGTCAACTCGTCGCTAGTGATCGACAGTATTGGTGATATTCAGGTTGGCAGGCCGCGACGAAAAGCCGGATATCGATGAGGGCCATTGAGTGCACCGTAGATCACCAACCCGTGTTTCAGCGTGATGCCCTGGTAGCGTTCCTCGGCTTCCTGTTTCCTCACTGTGAGTTTGAACCAACTGCTTCAAGATCGAATGCCGCTGCCATCAACGCCCGGGTGTAGTCTGTCGTAGGTGTTGTAAAAATCCTTTCTGAAGGACCTTGTTCAACAATCTCGCCATCTTTCATGACGATAAGTTCATGAGCCAGTGCCCGGACAACCTTGAGGTCATGGCTGATGAACAGGTAGGCAAGATCATGGTTTCTCTGCAAATCGCGCAGTAGGTCCACCATCTGCGCCTGGACGGAAAGATCCAGCGCCGAAGTGGGTTCATCCAGGATCAGTATCTTGGGCTTCAGTATGATCGCCCTTGCAACCGCGATGCGTTGTCGTTGGCCGCCTGAAAACTCATGGGGATATCGGTCCCGCACACCAGGATCCAGGCCAACCTCCTCGAGCACTCTGGTCACCATTGCGCGACGCTCGTGAGAAGTGAGTTCAGGGGAATGAATTTTCAGTCCCGCTTCAATGATCTGGTTGGCAGACAATCGTGGCGGCAAACTTCCGAACGGGTCCTGGAAGACGATCTGGAACTGGTTGCGAAATGATCGAAGCTGTCCTGATTTCAGGTCATGGATCGGTGTGCCACCCAGGTGGATGTTACCGCTGCAGCCGACCAGACGGACCAGCGCCATGGCGAGTGTGGTTTTACCTGAGCCCGATTCACCAACAATACCCAGCGTCTGCCCCTGGCGGATTGCCACTGAAACCTGGTCGACAGCGGTAAAGATTTTCTTCCTGGCGAACAGACCCTTTGCCAGGTTGAACTCGACGCTGAGTTTATCAGCCTGCATCACAACCTGGGAGCTGGAGTTCGCGGCAACTGGCTCACCGCTTGGCTCTGCGGCTATTAGGTGGCAGGTATATTCATGTTGCGGGTCTGAGAAGATGGTGTCGGTGGTTGCTTGTTCAACCATTTTACCGGCAGTCATGACGCAGATCCGGTCAGCCATTTTCCGGACGACTCCGAGGTCATGGGTAATCAGGAGCAGGGCCATGTTCAGTCGATCTTTAAGTTCATCGAGAAGGTTAAGAATCTGAGCCTGGACAGTGACGTCGAGCGCGGTGGTTGGTTCATCTGCGATCAGGAGATCAGGCTCATTGGCGAGAGCCATGGCGATCATGACGCGCTGCCGCTGGCCACCTGAGAGCTCATGCGGAAACGCACGCAGCCGTTCTTCGGCCCTTTGCAGGCCAACGAGTTCTAGCAGCTCAAGCGATCTCGCCCTGGCTTCACTGACACCCATGCCCTGATGGACATAGAGAACCTCGCCAATCTGCTTCTCGATGTGATGCAGCGGGTTTAATGAAGTCATGGGTTCCTGGAAGACCATGCTCACCCGGTTACCTCGAATCTTTAACAGTTCTTCTTCGGCGAGACCGATGACCTCTATGCCATCTACGAGAACCGAGCCAGTTGGATGAGAGGCATATTGATAAGGCAACAGCTGCATGACAGACAAGGCAGTAAC
>MDTE01041234.1_pt1 | contig 13991 bp, 15 predicted proteins | sample 811231 | NCBI WGS metagenome assembly MDTE01 (sample SAMN05326651, study PRJNA326480) | marine metagenome | isolation source: seawater | place: Indian Ocean: Red Sea | collected 2010 | reverse complement strand
AGCAGACCCGCACAAAATGACTGCGGCGTACATTGGCGCAATTTCTGTCGCGACCCAGAGCGGTTCCTGTCGCGACATAGAGCGGTTTTCAACTAAAAATTGTAGAGCCCATTTATTGATCTCGGATTTCTTGGGTTCTTGATCCCGGAAACCGGGGAAATCCTCAAGAAATGCGATGTTGGGTGCCGGTGAAGTTGATTTTCTGTGTGTGCCATTTTGGTCTATACCGCTGTGATAAGGAGGCACAGGCCTCTGATCGGTGAGGGGAAGGTCACGGACCCGTCTGAGGGGAAGGGGTCGTGGTAGTTGAGCGAGCGTGAAGAGTTAGTTGCCGTAAGGGTCGCAGAGGACGGCGAGCCCATAGTGGTGCAGATATCGTCGGCGGACTTCGTCGCGGCAATCTGTCAACACGAGAAATGCGTTCGCGGCATGAAGGACGGCACCCGCGCCGTTCTCAGCCATCAGGACCTCTCTGGCTTGCGTCTACCCAATCTCAATCTGCGCGGCGCCATCCTTGTCGGTACGGACTTCAGCCGGTCAGACGTGAGTGGAACTGATTTCAGTCACGCCGACCTGTTCACGGCAAACTTCGAAAACGCCAAGGCCGAGGGGACGAATTTTCGAGAAGGCCGACCTTCGCGGCGCCCATTTTCATGGCACGGCGCTTTGAGGTTTCAACTTCCAGGGCGCCGACCTGCGTCCAGGTATTTTCATCCGGGATCCGTCCGGTGGGAGGGAGCCGGATCCTGTCTCCATGAACATCGCGATCTCTCGGATCACCGAAGACCCGATCGTCGATATGTACGGAGCCGATCTCGAAGGGGCGGAACTGGGTGGAGCGTTGATGCAGCGCGCCAATCTTTCGGCGGCGAATCTTCAGGGTGTGAAGGCGGACGGCGCCCGTATGAATGGCGCCAATCTCCGCGGTTCAATCCTGGCGGATGCGGATCTTTCGAAGACCGAACTTTACGACGCCAAGGTGAGCATTGGGACCACCAAACTGGATTTCGACCTCCAGCGCTCATTGCGCGATCATGCCATGTGGGTGGATACGTCTGGCGAGTTGGGAAGCCGTGCTGTCCTGACGGGGATGGATCTCAGTAGTGCTGATCTGGAAGGCGTCTATCTGAGTGGTGCCGATCTCTCCAATTGCAACCTCGAAGGCGCCCGCCTCAATCGCAGCGGGTTGATTCTGGCGGATTTGACGGGCGCAGAACTCAAGGGCGCCAACATGATGAACGCGGACCTGAAGGGTGCGCGTCTCGCAGACGTCAACATGGAGCCTCTGGAGATCAAGGGGCGTGGTGGAGAGGGTATCGGCCAGTTCAAGCGTACCGATCTCAGCAATGCGAATTTGCCCAAGAGCATGCTCAATGATGCCAACCTCAATAAGGCCGTGTTCAGCGGAGTCAATTTCCGCAAGGCGACATTTGTCCGGGCCAACCTGTTTGAGGCCGATCTGTCAGATTGCAATCTGGAGAAGGCCGACTTCACGGAAGCCACGCTGGACAGCGCCAACCTGGATCGGGCCAATCTCGAAAAAACCTTGTTCCGAAATGCTTCATTGAGGTACGCGAACCTGGCCAACACTGATACAACCGCCTGCATTCTGACGGGTGCGGAAACGGCTGGAACGGTGCTTCAATACGTCGCCAAACGCGCCATGCCGCAACGACAGGCACCAGGCCCGGTGGATGACATCGGCGGTGACTCCGTCGTTTCGGGTGTGGAAGGACACGTGAGTGACCTCGAAGAGGCCCGGATGGAAGATATCAACCTCGCCGACGCTCTCGAGGTTGGTGAAGAGTTCGAGATCGGCTACGCCCGCTAAGCCCCTCCCAAGAATCCAAATTGGCATATCGCCAGGCGAGTTCTCCGGAATTCAGCCACCGGCATGTTTCGGGCATTCGTGCGATGTCGCTAAAGCGGCCGATCCGATGTACAGGGCAAACCCTCCAGTGGCTTCCAGGCCTGCCTACCGAAGGTCTGGATTGAGCGTGTACGTCCCGGTGTATGATCCTTCTGCAAGCACGTGTCCTTCCATTGCCTGCAGGGCCTCCCGGCAGCTGAAGGTGCCGTTCAGACCGAGACACGCCGTATCGAGGGCATATACCGTGAAGACGTAGTGATGCAGGATGGTGTCATTCCATGGGGGGCAGGGACCATCGTAGCCGCCGTAGCTACCCGCCATCTGTTCATCGCCTTCGAACCATTCAGTGTAGCGGTTGATGCCGCGAACCCCAAGATCGGTCGGACCAGGCGATTTTCCGCCAGGCGTGATGCCATCCGAATCGGCGCCTTTTTCGAGGGACGTTACACTTGCCGGGATGTCGACGAGTACCCAATGGCAGAAATCCACGCGGGGCAGGTCCGCGGGAATGGTCTTTCCTTCCTGATTGACATCGTCAATCACAGAAGGGACGTCGGGATCGTTACAAATGATGACGAATGATTCGGTGCCTTGTGGGGCGCCTGTCCAACCGATTGCCGGGCTCATGTTGGCGCCCATTGTGATATGGCCTTCATCGGCCGGATTGCAGAACGAATATTCATCTGGGATCGGATCCCCGTCATTCCACGCGTCGATGTTTACACTCAGATTTGCAGCCATGTTCTCCTCCCTAGTTGCCCGCAGCGATCACTGACCGCGAAGAAAATTACTTCCGCTTCACGCCGTGACCGCAGCCTGCCTCGTTATTCCGGATTTCTTGCCCTTTGATCGTTTCGCTTCGGTCTTCAACAGCTTGTCCACCGCTTCTTCGACCACCGTGCCCTTGAAGAAATTCGGATTCCCACGGGCATGCAGCATGACGGGGTTGGTGAACATGAAATCGCGGAAATCGTCGGCCCCGACCAACCCGTCTTCGAGCAGTTCGTAAGCCTCCTCGAGGACTTCCCGCATCTCCGGCACATCCCAGTGACCAATGTCGGAGCCGAACACGGCATTGAGTTTGACGCCGAACGGCAGTCCTTTGCCCCGCAATGCGACGGCAGCCATAGGATCATCGGCCTCGCAGCCGAAATAGAAAGGTTTGACGAACAGGTCGATGATATCTTCCGCCTTCTTGATGTGGCAGGCCGCAAAGTCGTCCAGCAGATCTAGATCTGCCTGATTGGTGGTGCCGTCGGACGAGACGTTGACGTATCCGAGGCGCTTCGTCTCATTTGTCGCCCGGTTCCTCAATGCTCGTGCGAAAGATTCGCCACCGTACTTGTCGAAGTACTCGCCGAGTTGGTCGAAATCGATCTTCGAGGGGTCGAACTGGTCGATGGCGTGTGCGCCTCGCTTGTTCCATGCGCTGACCAGTGTCGCATACAGGCTGCACGCCCAGGCGACGCCTCCCTCGAGAAACCCGAAATTCAGTTCCGGAAATCGCCGTGTGACACCGCCGAAAAACATCGCCTTCGCGGAAGCTTCTCCTGCGTCGGCAAAGTGGCCGATCTGGTTGTAGAGGTAATTGTTTACCGAACGGCGATGCCCGTGGCCTTGTATGTGTGAATGGGCGGTGGGTGCTATACCGAGTTCGACACACTTGGCCCAAAACGGATCGTAGTCGTACTCGCTATCCACCGCGAGATTGTCGATCCAGTAAGCATGGAGGCGCGGGTCGTCCTCGACGCGTGGTGCCGCTTTGGTGGAGCGATGGAACAGGCTGGCCACCATGGCCACCTTGAGGTTCAGCTCCTTCACCGCGTGTTCGAGTTCATCAATCGCCTCAGCGGGCGTGCCGGTCGGGATGCATGCAGCCGGTGTCATGCGGTCGGCATGCGGACCGAATATGTCTGCGACCATTGTATTTTGAGCGCGACAGCACGCCCGACGCAGTTCCTCGTCGGGTTCGTCGATGAGAAAAAAGCCGAACGTGGGATAGACGATGGTGTAGTCAAAACCGAGTTCATCCAAGCGGTCACGCAATAACCCCGGCAGCATGGATGTCGCCCGATCGAGTGTATGAGCCGCGGCAACCGCCCAGAACGGTGGCCGAGAAATTCGATTATCCAACACCTGCCGCCTGGACATCTTGTGCCACAGGTTGGCGCGTGCCTTCTTTGACCGGGATGTATAGCGCTTGACCGTTTGGGCGCCGGCGACCTGCTTCAGAAAGTCGAGGAAGACGGGGGCGTACTCCAGCATATGCCCATCGGCATCCACTACGGGGTGGTCGAGGCTCGCCCGGATATCAGCGGCACGGCTGGTGTTGGGCTGCGGCTTCCGTTTCTTTGGCGGCGCCATGATTGGCTCCTTAAGAGCGGGTCAGGACTGAACGATGTCGATTAGGCGCGACGGTTTCAACTGACCGGATCGACGGGCTTTCGGTGCATCGTCATTCGACGATCAACGTACCGACTGCGACGATGAGCAAAAGCCACGCAGAGGCGCGGCGATAGGTCTTTTCGCCTGTGGCGTGGAAGATGCGGTTACCGATCTGGGTCGCCACCAGGAAGAAGGGAAAAATGGCGACAATTCGCCACAACCCCACATTGTCCAGGGTTCCATTCAGGATAAGGATGGCGACCGTGGGGATGCTGACAACGAAAACATTGGCGATCAATCCGGCGCGCGCGGCTGCAGTCGTGCTCGGACCCATCAACATATAGAAGATCAGGGGCGGACCACCGAGGCTGGTCGATGAGTTCAGGGTTCCACTCAGTACACCGACACCCAGGTTGGACATGAGCCGATGGGGGCCGTGATAGCGCCAGCCCACCATCAAGAGAATGGCCATGAAGGCGACAATCAACGAGATCACTCGGCGCATCACATCCGCATCAGCGATAAGGAGGATCCATGTCCCAAACGGAACCGCAATCCATGCCGCAATCCATATCGGGATCATCGTTCGCCATGGGATGATCTTCGCAACCCGCGTCACCGAGTCGACCGAAACCATGACTTCCAGGGCGAGTGCCGTGACCACGCTCACTGCGGGCCCGTACATCACGGCAAGGATAGGTGTCATGATGAGCGAGGATCCGAACCCCGTGAAGCCACGGGAGACTCCCGCAACGACTGCGACAATGAGGGCAACGACGGATTCGACCGTGAGCAGGTCGTCCATTGGGAAGGACATGTCAGTGGTCAGTACTGAGCATCAATGAGTGGCGTCATGAAGAACGGCGCCGCATCTCCTCGCACTCGTTCTCTCGAATTCCCGTTACGAGCTTCAAGTCACTGTTCGTTAACTCGACCATACGTTCGACGCAGTAGTCACCGAAACGTGTAATGCCCACTTTGCTGTGCTGTCCCCCGAGGACGAGGCATGTAATCCCGGCTTCGTTGATCGCGCCGAGGCACATCGGACAGGGTTCGCAAACCGTATAGAGCGTTGCGCCGACGAGTGCGGCGGGGCCTGCATTCCGGCAGGCATTCCGAATGGCATCCACTTCTGCGTGGGCCGTTACGTCTTTCTCACTCTCCACACGGTTTTGTCCGCGTCCGATGATTTCACCGTCACGAACAATGACGCTTCCCACCGCGATGTTCCCGGCATCGATTGAGGTCTGCGCCTCGTCGAGTGCGTGGCCGATGAAGTTGTCATGATCCATGCTGTTTGCCTTTCGCCTCACTCCGAGCCAACGATGACCCCGGCTTTCGACTCCAAAAATTTGACGATGGTCGAGTTGTCAGCTGTTTTGCCGTTTGCGGCCATACTCTCTTCCCACATGTCGACGACGGCGGGACCCAAGATTGTGGGCGCATCGACCGTCCGTGCCGCCTCAAGGTAGAGATTGAGATCCTTTAGCACGATGGCGTGCATTGAACCGAGATTGAACGTTCTTGGCAGTACCGCATCGGGAAATTTCTCCAGGGTTGCAGAGTTGCGTGCCGTGCTGGTGTTGAACACATCGATCATCAAATTTGGATCGAGGCCTGCCTTGACACCCATGACCAGAACCTCGGCCGTGACCGCGGAGGCCGTGCTCGCCATCAGTGTATTGGCCACTTTCATGGTCTGAGCCTGTCCCGGCGTATCCCCAATGCGGAATATGTTCTTGCCGAACGTTTCGATGAGGGGTTTGACCTCTTCGCACGCCGCGTCGGGTCCTGCCATCATCACGGCGAGCGTACCTGCAATCGCACCGCGCCGGCCGCCGCTGATGGGCGAGTCAACAAGGGTGATGCCGGTGCCCTCAAGGCCGGCAGCGACTTCAATTTCCGTAGGTGGACCCGTAGTCGACAGATCGACAAAGACGCGCAGCTTTTCACCCTGACACGCACCGTTTTCCCCGAGAACGATATCAATCAGTGCCTGCGGTGTGTTCACGCATGCGAAAACGATCTCCGCGCGACCCGCGACGTCGGCGGGCGACGTTGCCGTCTCGGCGCCATCTGCTTTGGCCTCATTTACGGCTGCATCATCAAGATCGTAAACGATAACCGTGTGTCCGGCCTTCAAGAGATGCTGTGTCATCGGCATTCCCATGCTGCCGAGACCTATGAAGCCTAGTGGAACCGTCATCGCATCAGTCCTCCGGTTGAACGTCTTCTGGCCTGCATCCTGGCTCTAGCCCATGGCTTCGGCAAACAGAGCCTCGTAATCATCGGCGTCCGCCGGCCGCGGATTTGTTGCCGTACTGTGATCGGCTACGGCGCCTGCAACCATGCGAGGCAGGACATCGTCCGTGACCCCCATATCTCTCAGGTTCGCGGGCAGCCCCAGACGTTGATTGAGACTTTCGATGGCGTTCGCCACCTCTGTACCCGGCGGCAACTCCATGGCAAGACGCAGATGCTCGTATTTGTCGCCAGCATGATCCGCATTGAACTTGAGAACCGGGGGCAAGATCACTGCGTTGAGAGTCCCGTGATGAAGTATCGGCTCGGCCAGACCTCCCAGGGGGTGCGACATGGCGTGGACCGCGCCAAGGCCCTTCTGAAAAGTCATCCCGCCCTGGAGAGAGGCCATCATCATGTTCCAGCGTGCATCCCGATCGGAGCCATCATTGACGGCGCGCTCGATGTTCCGCATCGCGCGCCCGACGCCGTCCAGCGCGATGGCGTCGGCTGGGGGATTGACCCGCGGAGACAGGAAGGTCTCGATACAGTGAGTGAGGGCGTCCATTCCCGTGGCGGCGGTCAGTCCGGGCGGCAGGCCGAGTGTCAAATCCGGATCGCAGATGGCGACATTTGGGATCATGTTTGGGGCCAGAAACCCGAGTTTCCTTCCGTCACGGAGTGTGATCAAGGCAGCGCGCCCGACCTCACTCCCGGTGCCTGCTGTCGTGGGGATGGCGATTACGGGCGCGACATCGGACGTGATTCTCTCTACACCGCCCAGTATCGCCGCGTACTGTTCGAGGGGCGGCTGGTGCGTTGCCAAAAGCGCGACGCCTTTGGCCAGGTCTATCGACGAGCCGCCACCGACCGCGATAAGGCCGTCACACTGTCGTTCCACATAGTGGTCCAATGCTGACTCCACAGCCGCCTCTGTTGGATTGCCGGGTGTTTCGTCAAAAATGGCCCAATTCGAGCTGCCATCATTTGAGTTGAGGATCGGATCAAGCAATCCGGCGTCCCGGACGCCGCGATCCGTTACGATCATGGGCGCCTTCATGCCAAGCGCCTTGAGTTCCTCGCCGAGCAACGACACGGAGCCGTGGTCGAATTGAATCTTCGTCAGATAGTTGATGAGGGCCATGAAGCAGCATTTCTCCCATACACGTAAACAGTCGATCGCCACTCTACCACCGAGGTCTGCTCACGCCGACGGGATACGCGAGAATTTAGCGATGCGAATCGGTTGAAATGCAGACTCAACCGCCGTTTAAAGGGAATTATGGGGATTACTGAAGCAACGGACCACTCTCTTCGTCGTCGGCATAGTGCTCCAGAAGAAACGCTGACATTTGGTTGGTCCAATTTTCATCTTCTGCGCGAACCAGAACGGCCGCGAGCAACAGCGCGCCGGGGGGAATATCGTTGTCGTCTTCATAGTCGGGCAGGATGAGGCGAAGCTCACCATCCTCACCGAAAACCAGTGCAGCCTCGTTGGCGTCGACGAGAGTACCGTCGTCCGGTTGCTTCTTAATTGAGCCAGGTTTTGGCATGTTCGACTCCCCTAAGATGCCCACTCGCTACTCTAACACTGCGAATCACCCAAAGGGCAGTAGAACATTGAGATGAATTGGCAACATATGGCTGCAGAATAATTGCTCGTGAACGGGCATGGCGCCAAACATCCGTTTGTCTCTAGGTGTAGTGTGATAATTCGAGACTCATTTGAGGTTGTAAATCAGGGAGCAAGTTATGGTGGATCGTTTCAGCGTTGCGGGTCGTACCGCATTTGTAACGGGTGCAAGCCGGGGTATCGGGCGGGCCATGGCCATCGCCCTGGCACAGCACGGCGCCGACGTCGCGATCAATCATACGTCGTCGTTCGACGCTGAAATTGGCGTTCCCGATGCGGCCCAGCAATTCGTCGATGAGGCGCAATCCCACGGTGTGAAGGCGTATGCAATCGAAGGAGATCTCTCGGCCGATGGCGCGGTCCTCGATGTTTTCGATCGGGCTGTGGACGCCTTGGGGCGCGTCGACATTCTCGTCAGTAACGCGAACATCCAGATCGTCTCTCCTTTCGAGGATGTCACGGCGGAACAGATCGATCTTCAGTGCAAGATGAATTACCGCGTGCCGATCCAGCTTCTCCAGCGGGCGATGCCACCGATGGCTGAGCGTGGCTGGGGCCGGGTTCTGACGCTTGGCAGCATCAACCAGGCCAATCCGACAATCGAGCTTGCGGTTTACGCCGGGCTCAAAAGCGCCCAGTACAATCTGGTCATGAACCTGTCCCGCAAGTACGTAAAGACGGGTGTTACCATCAATAATGTCTCACCGGGTCTGATAGAGACTGACCGCAACCGGTTTCGGAGGGAGAATCCTGCTGATTGGCAGGCCATGATCGATCGGATCAGCCCCATGGGACGGGCGGGACAGCCCGAAGACCTGGTCGGTGCGGCGCTTCTGTTGTGCTCAGATGCCGGCAGCTTCATTACCGGCGCGAATCTCAACGTCACCGGTGGCGCCGACATCCCGTACAACTAGGTTTCGCGTGGCTGGCAACGACCTTCCCGCTGAATTGGCTGTGGTATAGAGTTGACCGAGAGATAGAGGGAAACATGGTCCTCGGGAAGGTACTTTCGTTTCGCCAGGTGTGACGGGGCGGAACCAAGTTTGATTCAGGGAGAAGACATATGTCGATCCAGGCCGTTCAATCGCCAAAGTCCATTCGAGACAGTGTGTCGGAAGCGGAATGGGAGGCGCGGGTTCTACTAGCGGCGGCATATCGGATCACCGCCATGCAGGGATGGACCTACCTTGGGGCCTCTCATATCTCCGCGCGGGTGCCGGGGGAGGACAACACGTTCCTTCTCAACCCACACGGCGTGTTCTTCGAGGAGATCACGGCATCCAGCCTGATCAAGGTCGACTTTGAAGGCAACCAGCTGACCAAGTCGGACTTCAAGGTGAACCCCGCCGGATTCACAATTCACAGTGGGGTTCTCGCTGGCCGCCCGGATGTTAATTCGGTGATGCATACGCACACCCGCGCTGGCATGGCGATCTCCGCTATCGATTGCAGGCTGCTCACGATCGACCAGCAATCCTGTCGTTTTCACAACCGGATCGGCTATCACCCGTTCGAGGGTATCGCCCACGATCTCAGCGAGGGGGAACGCCTCATCCGGGACTTGGGACCGCACCATGTGATGATTCTGCAGAATCATGGCCTGTTGACGGCGGGCCTGACGATCCAGCACACGGTTCAGCTGATGTTCTATCTCGAAACATGTAGTCAGGTTCAGATTGACGCCATGTCGACGGGGGCGAAGCTTCTGGAAGTTCCGGAGGATGTGGCAGAGCATACCGCCAAGCAGTTCGAGGCGTATGGTCCAGGGCATTCCGCACGAGATTTTGCAGGTCTCATGCGCCGGGCCGAGCGCGCCGATCCATCCTTCAAGGATTGATCCCCCATTCAGCTGAAGACGGTGATGCGACCAAGCCTGGCTAGTCGCTGATGGCAGGACTGTGCGCTCTTTTCGGCTGGTCTTGACCTGGAACCAGGCACACAGTGAGCGCTCTTTGGACATGGGCGCGGCGTGATTTAGTCACATGTCAGAGCTAATCGCCGATTTCTTCACAGTGCAGTTCGTCGTCGCGATCGGCATCGCGCTGATGGGCGGGACGATTTTCGGATTCGCTGGTTTCGCGGCGGGACTCAGCATGGTGCCGCTCTTGGCCTGGGTCTATGACCCACCGACAGCCCTTGCCATCGTCGGAATGGCTGTTGCCATCGGCGCCGCCCAATTGCTGCCGCACGGCATACGTAACGCCGACTGGGCCACTGTGGGCCCAATTCTGCTTGCTGCCTTGATCGGTGTGCCATGCGGCACCGTCACGCTGCTGATCAGCGAGCCGGAGACGGTAAGGCGCGTGATCGGCGGCTTACTCGTCGTGTTCGCGCTGATCATGTTGTCCGGATGGACCTATAACGGTACGCGAAACCTGATGACGAACTTGTTCGTCGGCGTCTCCAGCGGTGCCCTCAGCGGATTCATGTCGGGTGGCGGATCGATCGTCAGTTCGTACTTCATCTCGTGGCCGGGAAGCGTAACCCAGACTCGGGCCAACATTTACATGGTGACCTACAGCCTGGCTGTGCTGATGGCCGGAGCGCTGATCATCGCCGGCACCGTCAGCCTGACGACCGTGACCCGTATGCTTGCGCTGCTGATCCCCTATTCTCTCGGGGTACGCTTGGGCTCTCTGCTCGTAAGAGGAGCTTCCCATACGACTTACCGCCGATTTGTGCTCTGGCTCCTTATGGGCATCGGCCTCAGCGCACTGACGTTGTAAGGATAGGTGCCGCGCGAACTACTCAGCGGCAACGGCCGGCATCTCATTGAATGGATCCGCGGCGCTGCGGCCCATCATCCGGCTCCACTCGGCGAAGTAGTGGCGGATGCAGACCTCACTGTGGGGTGTTTCTTCCTCGCGGCCGTGCAGGATGTAGGGACTGCCGCGCCCATGATTGAGACCGATGGACTGGCCCACGATGGCGATGAAGTCCTCAGGCAGGTTGCGCCCGAAAGGTCCCCAGAATGAGTTGTAGTCGCGCATGCGTTCGCGGCGGACCTCGTCCGAATCGCCCTTGATGCCGTATCCCCGGAACTCGACGATGGTCTCCTCGGGCCCAAGCGGCACCATGGTGTCGATGCGCAGCGCCGGCGGCCGCATGTTGTAGGTCACCGTGGGGAACAGGTTCAGCAGCTTGTGAAGGTTGGCTTCACCCCCTGGCCAGCCCATCTCCCGCCGAATGTCAGTCCCTTTTTCGATGTTCTTGTAGCTGTTGACCGAGGGATCGGCCGTGACGTGGCCGTGGACGTGCATGTGATACTGGCGGTCCAGGTATCCCGGCTGGCCCATCGCGATCAGGCGGTTCTGACGGTGCAGGAACTCGTGATAGAGGTCGCGGTTTGTGTCATGCCAGAGCTTGTAGTTCGTCGGCACGATCGTCTTGTGGTAGCACATGATTTCCAGCGGTGCCGTGCTCAGTTCGCCCTGCAGGAAATCGATTGAATCTCCGAGGAACTCGCTCAGGGGTTCACAGTCATCGTCCACGTTGACCCAGACGAACCCACCCATGTCGATCTCAGACTTCACCGCACGAAGGCCTACATCCTTCTTGGACAGGCGGTCCTGGAACCCTTCTTTCTGGCGCGTGATCTCGACGCAATTGCCCTTGGTATCGAATGACCACAGGTGAAAGATACAGGTGAGGCGCTTGGCATTTCCGGACGGCTCAAATGCGATGACGTTCCCGCGGTGGGGACACTGGTTGTAGAAGACGCGGATCTTCATGTCCTTGCCGCGCACGACCAGCAGTTCCTTGCCGCCCATGTGCTGGCAGCGCCGGTAGTCATAGGCGTTGGGCACCTCGCTCTCGTGGCACACGATCGCCCAGACCTTGTCGAAGATCTTCTCCCGTTCCTCTTCGAACAGCGACTGATCCGTATAGACCCGGGGATCTACATAATGCGTGGGCGGTAGGTTGGGTCTCGATTCCCACTGTGTCCCTGTACGTGGCATTGCTAGGATCCTACGACTGATACGATGGTATTAGAACGGGATGAGGGAGCCGGTTTCGCCGAGCATGCGGGTATCCAGGCGCACCTCGCGGCTCAGCAATGACGCTTTCCCACCTTCCAGCGCCACTGTATCGAAATATTTGGCAACGCTCAAAAGCTCGGTAACGCCGCCGTCCTTGGCCGTATTGAAGACCTGCAGGCCCGAAACCACCGACGCGCGCGTGTCATTGGCGCTGTAATCGATGGTGTAGACGCTGAGGTGGCGGGACATCGTGAGGCGCAAAAAGTGGTCGCTGGCGTGCAGTGGCAGCACGTCGAGCAAGGTCTTCATACCCATCTTGTCGTGGTCCAACCAGATGATGTCCTTGCGTAGCTCTGGACTGTAGGTCGTGATCGTGTATTGGAAGTCCTCGTGACACAGATTCAAATAGCTATTGAAGTCGTACGCATCCATTGTCAGACAGGTGCGCGCGATCAACTCGCGGACTGCTTTCTCTCGCTCGAACGGGGTCTCGAACCTGAACTCCCCCTTCTTCTTAAGGGTGGGTTTCGCCGCCGCGGCTGACTTGCTGCGCGGTTTCTTCGTTGCGGTCTTGGTTGTTGCCATCTGGTCGTCCTCGATCGTGAGCTGATGTTCGAAGATTATTCCGCGGCGACAGCGGCTTGCTCATTGAATGGATCCGCTGCACTGCGTCCCATGCGTTTGCTCCACTCGCTGTAGTAGTGTCGCAGGCAGATATCGTCGTGGGCTCCATTCTCTTCTCTGCCGTGCAAAATGTATGAATTATCGCGCCCCGTTTTAATCGCCATCATCTGACCTACGACGGCGATCTGATCCTCGGACAGATTGCGTCCGAATGGCCCCCAGACAGCGTTGTGATCGCAGAAGCGTTCGGCGCGTTCCGCCGGCGTATCTCCCTTTATGCCGAGCCCGCGGTATTCGATGATCGTCTTGTCGGGCCCGAGTGGAACCATCGTATCGATGCGTAGTGCAGGAGGCCGGAGATTGAAGGTCATCACCGGGAACAGATCACTGAACTTGTGAATCGTGTCCCCGCCACCGGGCCATCCCAGCTTTCTCTGTTCTCCCCCATAACCTTCGTAGGCATCATAGCGTGTGTCCATCGGATCGGCGCTCATGTGGCCGTTGCTGAAGATATGGTAGAGGCGATCGAAATAACCGGGCTGCATCACTGCGACCATGCGGTTATGGCGATGGAGATACTCGTGGTACAGCTCGCGGTTGGTGTCGTGCCACAGCTTGTAGTTCGAAGGCACAATCGCCTTGTGGTAGCTGATGATCTCAAGTGGCTTCGTAGAAAATTCGTGCTGGAAGCAATCGAGAGAACCATCGATGAATTCCTCCAGCGGACCGCAGTCGTCGTCAACATTGACCCATACGAACCCGCCCGCGCTTAAATCGGTTTTCACTTCACGCAGTCCCACATCTTTCTTGGACAGGCGATCCTGAAACCCCTCCTTCTCACGTGTTATCTCGACGCAGTTGCCTTTTGTGTCGAATGACCACAGGTGGAAAATGCAGGTCAGCCGCTTGGCATTTCCGGACGGCTCGAATGCGATCACATTCCCCCGGTGCGGGCATTGGTTGTAGAACGTGCGAATCTTCATGTCCTTGCCACGGATGACCAGTAATTCCTTGCCGCTCATGTGTTGGCAACGCCGGAAGTCGTAGGCGTTCGGCACTTCACTCTCGTGGCAAACGAGGGACCACACCTTTTCGAAGATTTTTTCCTGCTCCTCCTCGAAAAGCGTTTGGTCAGTGTAAATTCGTGAGTCGACGTAGTGGGTCGGCGGAAGACTGGGTGTCCGTCCCCATTGGGTGGCGCTTTGAGGCATGTGTCGATCGCCCGTTTCAGTTAGGTCACTTTTCCTAATCTATCATT
>MDTE01200602.1_pt1 | contig 13992 bp, 15 predicted proteins | sample 811231 | NCBI WGS metagenome assembly MDTE01 (sample SAMN05326651, study PRJNA326480) | marine metagenome | isolation source: seawater | place: Indian Ocean: Red Sea | collected 2010 | reverse complement strand
TGGTAATCCAATTGCGTTTAAAAATGTTCCTATTTCTGGGTCTAATGCTCCACCACCTGAAACAAACGTTTTTAAGCTCCCACCAAATTGTTTTTTAATTTTTTTCCTCACTAGATTTTCAACAATAAAATTCAATAATTTTTCTAATAATGACATTTTGTCTTTTCTAAATTTTTTAGTTCCAAGCTTAGTTGTATATTTAACTAAAATCCTCTTTAGGCCTTTAGCTTTATTAAAAGTAGAGTTAATTTTTTGATGAAGGTTTTGATAAAATCTTGGCACAGCTGTCATAATATGCGGAGAACATTCTGACATATTTTTTAAAAGTTTATCTATACTTTCTGCATAATATACTCTAGCACCTACAGCTATTTGAATAAATTGAACAGCATGCTCATATGAGTGAGAGAGAGGTAGCCAAGTTAAAAATCTTGTTTCTTTTTCTAAAATTGGTTTTAATAATTTATAACCTCCCTCACAATTACTCAATATTCCACCATGACTTAAAATAACTCCCTTTGGGTTTCCTTGAGTTCCAGAAGTATAAATTATACAAGCTGGATCAGACCTTTTCATACTATTTGGAATTTGAATTTCCTCTATATTATTTTTATTTTTAATTAGTTTTTCTAAGTTAAAATAAGATTTTTCATCAATTCCAGTTAATTTTTCAAAAGAAAATATTTTTTTTATTGAAGTATTTTTTTCACATATGTTCTTAATTTTATTAAATTGTTCATCGTTGGAGACAATAATTATACTGGGTGTACAATCATTAATTATATATTCATAATCTCTTGATAAATAAGTTGTATAAGCTGGAACAGTAATTCCTCCAGCTAACATAATTGATAGATCACTTATCATCCATTCCGGTCTATTTTCAGAAATTAGCAAACATCTATCACCTGTTTTAATTAGTTTTGAAATTTCAGACGCAAAATTTATAACTTTTGTTTTAACTTGTTCCCAAGAAAAACTGTTTTGAGAATCTTTTAAACTTGATAAAAAAACTTTATCCTTTTGTTGTTTTTCGTATTTTTCAAAAAACAATTCAATTAAATTATTATACTTTTTAAAATCCATATTTTAATTGGTGGGCAAAGAGAGAATCGAACTCTCACAGTATTGCTACCATTGGATTTTGAGTCCAACGCGTCTACCAGTTCCGCCATTCGCCCACAAAAACATTTATTAATTATTAATTAATAGTATAAAAATTATTTATATATTAAAAGTAAATATGTTTCGTAAACTTTATAATAAAACTATTGAACTTGCTGGAAATAAAAATTCAAAGTTTTTTTTAGGGGGATTATCCTTTATTGAAAGCTTTATTTTCCCGATACCTCCAGATGTTGTTATAATACCAATGACAATTGCAAGACCAAAAAAATGGTTTAAAATTGCAATGATTGCAACTATTGGATCTGTCCTGGGAGCAATTTTAGGTTATCTTATTGGATATATTTTTTTTAATGAAATAGGAATTAAAATATTTGAACTTTATGGTGTAGACAATGTTTCCTTCCTTAAAGATAAAGTCTCTACTGAAGGTGGTATAATTGCATGGATGACGCTTCTGGCTATAGCTGGTTTTACTCCTGTTCCATTTAAACTTCTAACAATTACTAGTGGGTTTGTGCAATTTAATATATTGTATTTCGTTATTGTTTCACTACTTACTAGAGGTTTAAGATTTTTTATTATAGCTTTTTTAGTTGGTAATTTTGGTCCTGCTATGAAAAAAATTATTGAAAAAAAATTAATTACGTTGTCAATAATATTTACGATAGTAGTAATTATTGTTGCATACTTAGTGTATAATTTCCTTGTTAATTTTGTTGGATGATATGTTTAATAAAATCCAAAATATTTTTTATCCTACAATTTTACTTGTTAGTTCTTTAACAATTATATTAGCTTTATATATTGAGCATGTTTTATCTATACCTGCTTGTAAATTATGTTTATATCAAAGGATTCCATATATTCTTTCTATAATTATATGTTTTTTTGGATATTTTTTTTCAAAAAATAATATTTGGGCATATCTGCTAGTTTTAACTTTTTTAATTAGTATAGCTATTTCTGGATATCATATTGGTATAGAAAACAATATTTTTAGTGAATTCTCTGGTTGCACAAATGAGAATCTTAATACTACTGATAAAGAAAGACTTTTAAAAAGTTTAAATAATTTTTTACCAAATTGTAGTGTTGTAAATTTTAACATTTTTGGATTTTCACTTGCGACTATTAATTTCATATTATCAATTGCTTTAACTCTAATTACTATTAGATATCTCTATAATGAAAAAAACAAATAAGAAAAAATTAGAAGAATTTATTCGTGTTGACCACGCAGGTGAGAGGGGTGCCATAAAAATATACGAAGGTCAACTTTTAGCTTTAAATACTTTTAATAAGGACGAAAAATTAAAAAAACTCATTGAAGATATGAAAGTACATGAAGAAGAGCATTCTGAATATTTTGAAAAGGAAATTGATAAAAGAAATATTAAGCCAACTAAATTTTTGAAATTATGGGACTTGCTGGGGGTAGGATTAGGATTTGGATCAACATTATTGGGTAAAAAAGCAGCTATGCTTTGTACAGCTTCAGTTGAGGAAGTCATTGATAAACACTACCAAAATCAAATTGACCAAATAGGTGATGATGAAATTGAATTAAAGAACAAAATTATTAAATTTAGAGAAGATGAGTTGCATCATAAAGATATTGCTTTTGAAGAGGGTGCTTCAAAAGAAGGTTTGTATAAAATTCTTGATAGTATAATTAAGACTGGGTCAAAACTTGCAATTAAAATTTCAGAAAAATACTAAATTAATTTTCTAATTCAACATCCCAATATAAATAGTCCATCCAACTTTCGTGTAAAAAGTTTGGAGGAAAATTCTTTCCATTTTTATGAAGATCTTCTGTTGTTGGCGCAAATGGTAAAATTGCTAGTCTCATTCCTGATTTTTCTAACAATCTTCCACCTTTTTGTACATTGCAACTTGAACAAGCTGTTACAACATTTTCCCAATTTGTTTTTCCACCTTTAGATCTTGGCAATAAATGATCAAATGTAAGTTCGTTTTTACTTCCACAATACTGACATGAAAATTTATCTCTCAAGAAAACATTAAATCTCGTAAAGTTGGGATTTCTTAAAGGTTTAATATAATCTTTAAGAGCAATCACACTTGGTAGTTTCATGCTAAACGAAGGGCTTCTAACTATTCTATCGTAATGACTAACTATGGAAACTCTATTTAAAAAAACAGATTTAATTGAATCTTGCCAGCTCCATAAAGACAAAGGATAGTAACTTAATGGTCTATAATCTGCATTAAGTACAAGAGCTGGACATTTTTCCAAAGAGATGTTCTGATTAAACATTATAATTAATTTTAGCTTATAAATTTTTTAAAATCAATATAACAAATTTAGTATTTAGATTCTGTTAATTTTTTAAATTTTTTTTTATAAATTTTAACGCTATGCTGGATGCTTCGATTGGTATATGATGTCCACAATTTTTAATTAAATTTGTTTGAATATTAAATTTTTTTCTTTCAAAGAAATCTTTGGCTTCTAAAAGAAAATCTGAACTAACAATTTCATCTTGATCTCCATGAATTAGTAATATTTTACTTTTATTTTTAATTCTTAATTGCAGATTATTTTTATTAATAATCTTTCCAGAAAATCCAATAATACAATTAAATTCCTCATCTGAGGTCAATCCTGTATTGATTGACATCATACAGCCTTGGCTAAATCCACACAGAATTATATTTCTGTTTGAAAGTTTATATTCACTTTTAATCTCTTCTATAAACTTTTTTAGTATATTCTCTGCCTCTATTGATTTTGTTAATATATGTTCCTCATCCTCTTTGGATAAGTCAAACCATTGAAAGCCAATCGGATTAATTTCACATTTTTCATGACCATTTGGTGACAAAAAAACTGTATTTTTTAAGAATCTTTTCCAATTAAGTGTCAACATGCTTATATCTTTGCCATCTCCTCCATATCCATGAAGAAGAATAATCGCATTTTTAATTGGTTCATCATTTTCTGGAGTAATAACAACAGTGTCTAGGCAAAATGACATAATATTAATTATTTATAATTTATTTTTTTTATGTATATATCACATTATGTTGTCTGGAACTTTAATCAAAATCGTCTCTATTTTTTTACTGCTTTTGGTTGCTGTGGTTTTAATTCTAGGAATAGCCAATTTATTTAAAGGTGGTTCCAAAAAAGCATCTAATAAATTGATGCAACTAAGAGTTATTTTACAATTTATTGCAATTATTGCCCTTGTAGGTTTTGCTTATTTTTTTAAGAATTAAAACTTAATCAATTGATAAAAATAAGTTAAATCAACTAAATATAATTAATTATTATGAATAAAAAAAACAAGTCTATTTGGAAAATTAGGATTAAAGGCAAAACGTCTGGAGTTTTTGAAAAAGTCTCTAGTTCTATAAATATAGATAAAAGACTTTATAAAGAAGATATTGATGCATCAATCGCTCATGTAGAGATGTTAAATAGACAAAAAATAATTAATTTTAAAATTAAAAATAAAATTATTTGGGGATTAAAAAAAATCTATAATCAAATTGTTAAAAAACAATATGTATTTGACTATAAGGATGAGGATATTCATATGAGTATCGAAAAAAAACTTTTTGATCTTATTGGGGAAGATGCAGGATATATTCATACAGCAAGGTCAAGAAATGATCAGGTTTTGGTAGATTTTAAAATTTGGATGAGAAATTCAAACAATAAAATGATCAAAATGTTAGATCAAACTATTAATAATATTATAAAAATTGCAGAAAAAAATATTTATACAGTAATGCCAGGTTTTACCCATTTAAAAAATGCTCAACCTATTTCATTTGCACATTATATTTTAGCGTATGTAGAAATGTTTGATAGAGATAAAAAAAGATTAATTCATAACTTGAATAGTCTTGGAGAAAATCCCTTGGGTTCATGTGCATTATCTGGAACATCTTTTAACATCGATAGAAATTTTACAACCAAAAAACTTGGTTTTAAAATTCCAACAGGTAATTCAATTGACACTGTCTCTGATAGAGATTTTGTATTAGATTTTCTTTATTGTTCTTCAGTATGTGCAATGCATATTTCTAGAATTGCGGAAGAATTTATAATTTGGAACTCTGATGCGTTTAAAATTATCACTTTAAATGATAATATAGTAACAGGATCATCTATTATGCCTCAAAAAAAAAATCCAGATCCTTTAGAATATTTGAGAGGGAAAGTTGGAAGTTCATATGGTAATTTATTCTCTATGATGACTATTTTAAAAGGTCTTCCCTTGTCTTATTTTAAAGATCTGCAAGATGATAAAAAAATAGTTTTTGAAACATTCGATGGTTTAATCGACTCAATAAAAGTATTAAATGAGGTATTAAAAAATTTTTCTGTAAACAAGAAGCAAATGTTGAAACTTGCTAATGAAGGTCATATTACAGCTACTGATCTTGCTGATTATTTAGTGAAAAATTTAAATTATCCATTTAGAAAGTCCTATCAAATCACTGCAACACTAGTAAACTATTGTGAAAAAAATAAAAAAAATTTAGCTGATTTATCATTGGAAGAGCTAAAAAAAGTTGAGCCGAATATAAAAGAAGATGTATTTAAAGTTTTTGATCTTAAAAATTCAGTAAATTCAAAAAAATCATATGGCGGAACATCTTTTGAAAACATAAAGAAAATGATAAAAAAATACAAAAATGCTTAAAAAAATAATAATTATTTTATTTCTTTTTATTCCAATTTTATCTTGTGGAAAAAAAGGTGATCCAGTTTACCAAGAAAAATCAGGGTTGATTAAAATGAAAGTCTATGGAACAAGTGGGACTTAATATTTAACAATTAGAACTAAAAAACTCTTGATGCATTACAGTAAAAATAAATTATTTATTGATAAAAAGGCTGTTGATCAAATTATAAAAAAATTTGGAAGTCCAACCTATTGTTATTCATATAATCAATTAAAAAATAATATTTTAAAATTTAAAAAAGATTTTGGTAAATTAAATCCATTAATATGTTTTTCTGTCAAAGCAAATAATAATATTAAAATTTTAAATGAGATGTCAAAACTTGGAATAGGTGCAGATGTTGTATCAAAAGGTGAATTAATGGCAGCTTTAAAATCCAAAATTAAACCACAAAAAATTGTATTTTCAGGCGTAGGAAAATCTTATGAAGAAATTGAGTTTGCTGTTCGAAAAAAAATACTTTTAATTAATGCAGAGTCACAAAGTGAAATAGAAACTATTTTAAAAATTGCTAAAAAAAAAAATAAAATTGTTGATATAGGAATTAGACTTAATCCAAATGTAGATGCTCTTACAATTAGAGAAATAACTACTGGTAAAGAATCTAATAAATTTGGTTTAAATGAAAATGATCTGATTGAGATAATTAATCGCTATAAAAAATCAAAATATATTAATATCAAATGTTTGAGTGTCCATATAGGTAGTCAAATAACTACTCATGTTCCATATTTAAAAATGCTTAAAGTAGTCCAAAAGGTAATAAATATATCTAATTTTCAATTTGAATATATAGATCTTGGGGGCGGGATGGGAATTAATTATGGAAAAGAAAAAAAACTTTTAGATTATAAAAAATATTCTAAAGAGATATATAAGTTTGTAAAAAAAAATAATGTAAAAATAATTTTTGAACCAGGTAGATCAATAATAGGCAATACGGGATATTTGTTAACAAAAATAATATATATTAAAAAAACTAATAAAATTAATTTTATTATTTTAGATGCAGGTATGAATGATTTAATTAGACCTGCACTTTACAAGGCCTATCATGAAATGATTCCAACTAAAAAAAATAGGATTAAGATTTTAAAAAGACACGATTTTGTAGGACCTATTTGTGAAACAACAGATAAATTTTTGTCCACCAAATCATATCAAAAACTTAATGAAGGTGAAAATATTGTGATTTGTGATGTAGGTGCATATGGAAAAGTACTAAGTTCAAATTACAATTTAAGAGTAAGTGCCAATGAAATTTTAATTAAAAATTCAAAAGTTTATAAAATAAGGAAAAAAGAGAACCTTCAAAACATTATTTAATCTATGATTAGAGGATTAATTTTTAAATTTTTTTTTTATACTGGCACCATACTTATATGTTTAATTTTCATACCTGCATTAATTTTACCACAAAAGATAATGTTGCTTGGAGGAAGATTGCTAGGTCATTGGATAAAATTTTGTTTAATTATTTTCTTATCTGTAAAAATTGAAATAAAAGGAAAAGAAAATATTCCTGAAAACTCAAATTTCCTAATTGCTTCTCTTCACCAATCTTTATTTGAAACTTTTTTTTTACAGGTCGTATTTAATTCTCCAATTTTTATTTTAAAGAAAGAACTTTTAAGAATTCCAATATTTGGTTGGCATTTAAAAAAAATTGGTTCAATTTCAATAGATAGGAATAAAATAAGTAAAGAAAACTTGGGTTTCTATGAGAAAATTATCGATGTAACCAAGAGAACTAAAAGACCTTTAATAATTTTCCCACAAGCAACGAGAACTGAAATAAACGATAGACAACCTTTCAAAAAAGGGGTCTCAAAAATTTATGAAAAACTCAGTTTCATTTGTGTTCCTGTTGCCTTAAATTCTGGGAGCGTTTGGCCTAAATCTGGAAGATTAATTTCTAATAAAATAATCACTATTAGCATACTTGAAAAAATCCCTGTCGGATTAAATTCTGAAGATTTTTTGAGAAAGTTAGAAAATCAACTTTACCATGAATTAGAAAAAATCGTCTAGCCTTTCATCGGCATTATCACATAAATACTGTCAAAGTCTGAAGGATCTTTTATTAAAGCAGGAGATCCAGATTCTTTTAGAAATATTTCTATTTTATTTCCATCCATATTTGATGCTACGTCGATGAGATATCTTGGATTAAAACTTATATCTAATTCATGTTGAAATTTTACAGGTAAGCTTTCTTTGCCATCTCCACTATTACTGTTATTCACAGATAGATTTAAATTATTATTTGCTAAGCTCATTCTTAGTCCATCTTTTTTATCTAAAGAAACAGATGCGACCCTATCTACTGAAGTTAAAAAAGGTTTCAAATCAACCTCTAATTTTTTTTGATTATCTTTGGGTATGACTTGAAAATAATTAGGAAATTTTCCATCAATCAGTTTTGACATTAAAATAGTATTATTGAATTCAAACTTTATTTTAGATTTAAGGTTTGAAATTTTTACATCGCCATCAAAATCGTCGAGAAGGGAACACAATTGAAAAATTGTTTTTCTTGGAAGTATTATTGGCTCAAAATTTATTTCCTCATTTATTAAAATTTTGGAAATTGCCATTCTATGACTATCAGTAGCAACAGCTGTTAGAAATTTTTTTTCATCTAAATCTGTCAAGTGAAAAAAAATTCCACTTAAATAATGTCTTGTTTCATCATTCGAAACCGAAAATTTACACTTATTTAAAAGTTTAAGTAATTTTTTTGAATTTAATTTAAATTCGTTCTCTTTAAAGTTAGATTCAGTAATTGGAAATTCTGATGCCTTTAAACAATTTAAATTAAATGAAGACTTATCACTTTCTAAATTAATCTTATTTTCATTAACTAAATTGAAGTTTATTTTTTTTTCATTATTGAATTTTCTTACTATGTCATACATTATTGAACAAGATGTTGTGGTCTCACCTTCTTCGGAAATCTCTATATTTGATATATTTTGAATAAATATTAAATCTAGATCCGTTGCTGTAATTTTTAAACAAGCGTCTTTTGCTTCTAACAAGACGTTTGATAAAATAGGTAGCGTACTTCTTTTTTCAATAACCCCTTGACAATAATTCAAAGAGTTCTGCAAATCTTTTTGATTTACACTAAATTTCATCTTTGTCGTTATATAAAATTTTATTCTTTAAAGTATCTATTTTTAAATTTAATTCATTATCGTCTTTTTTAAGCCTCTCTATAGTTTTTACAGAGTGTATTACTGTAGTATGATCTCTATTTGAGAAACATCTACCGATTTCAGGTAATGATTTAGAGGTCAACATTTTTGATAAATATATTGCAGTTTGTCTTGGCCTCACTAGATATCTTGATCTTCTAGATGATAGCATTTCATTTTTGCTAATTTTAAAATATTTACAAACAACAGTCTGTATATTGTCGATTGTTACCTTATTTTCATAAATATTTAGCAGATCTTTAAGGATAATTCTTGTTTCTGATAAATTAGGAACTCTATCGTAAATTCTGGAGAAAGACACTATTCTATTTAATGCTCCTACTAATTCTCTAACACTAGATTTAATTTCTGAACAAATAAAGTTTTGAATTTCTTGAGAGATAACCACGCTACCATTGTTGACTAAACTCAATTCATTTAATTTATTTTTAACTATTTCTGATCGTAAGGACATATCGGGATTTTGTATATCAATAACTAGACCTCCAGAAAATCTTGACTTAATTCTTTCTTGTATTCTGTTTAGTTTACTTGGTGGTCTATCTGCTGATAAAACAATTTGCGAACCTTTATCTAATAAATCACTGAACGTATGAAAAAATTCCTCTTGTAACGCCTCTTTACCGTTCATAAACTGAATATCATCTATCAATAAAACATCTGTATTTCTGAAGTATTCTTTAAATTTGATCATTTCATTTGATTTGATTGATTTAATGAAGTGGTACATAAATCTTTCTGCAGAAATAAACATTACTTTTTTAGAAAGTCTTAATTTTTGACCTATTGCATTCAATAGATGGGTTTTTCCCATTCCAACTCCAGAATATAAATATAAAGGGTTATAAGTTGACATATTTTCAGAGACTTTTTTTGAAGCCTCATAAGCAAGACTATTACTTGTACCCACTATAAAATTATTGAAATTTTTATTTGGATCTATTCTGTTGTATTGAATAAATGTGTCTTTAATAAAAGCTAAATTAGCATCTATTACATTGTTTCCCTTATTTTCATCTATTTTGTTTTTATTTAAAGATAAGTTTAAAGGATTTGAATTAATTTTGAATTCTATTCTATTTATATTTTTTTTATGGGATTTAATTACTTGTATTACGCTATCCAAATATCTTGAAGTAATCCAGTCTCTAATAAATCTAGTAGGCACAGATATCAACAAACTATCAGAATTAATTTGCATCAAATCCATTTTTTTCAGCCAACTTTCAAAAACATCTTTTCCAAACTTTGTTTTAAAATCTTCTTGGACTAATTCCCAGTTTAATGTTTCCTGATTATTTTGATTTAAGTTTTGATTTAAAGGATTATTCATCTATACTTGTTAAATATTAATTACTTCTTTTATGCAATTGATAAATTTTATTTTTGAAAAATAAATGTAATCCTCAATTGAAAAAATTTTTTTTAATAAATAAAATCTAAGATTGAATCCTTGATAAGAAAATTTTTAGTTGAAAAAATTTTGATTAAAATCATTACGTCCTATTTGTTTACTTTTATTTAGGACAGATTTTGTGTTAAAATTGTAAGTTTAACACAATAAGTTGATTCAATTATAGAGAGTTAATTCTTTTAGTTATTCTAGAAATGTTCCTCGACGCATTTTGTTTTTTTATTACACCAGTCTTAGCTATTTTCATCAACTCAGAATTTAGTTTTGGTAGAAAATTTAGAGCTTCTTTTTTATCTTTTTTTTCAATCAGAAGGTTAATTTTTTTAATCGCGTTTTTATATCTGCTCTTTCTTGATTTATTTATCAAAGTTTGTCTTTGAATTCTTCTATTAGTTTTAATTGCTGATTTTGTATTTGCCATTTGCGCGACTATATAACTTGCTTAATTTAAACGGTCAATTAAATTTTTATTAATTTTGGCATATATTACACATATAAGTAGATCTATTGGATATTATTAGTCTAATAATTGTACCAATACATAATTTATTTTTACATCCTTTTCTTTCTCTATCATATGCGCGAAATTCTTTTTGATAAGAACCTCGTCCACCTTTTATTGATTTAAAATTATTAATTGTAGTACCACCAATTCTGATGGATCTTGCTAATACCTTTTTTGTATAAAATATAATATTATTTATTTCATCATTGTTTAATTTACTAGATAATTTCATAGGATTTATCTTGGAATAGTTTAATATCTCACTTGCATATATATTTCCAATGCCAGAGATAAATTTTTGGTCTATCAAGGTATTTTTAATATTTTTTTTCTTATTATTTAAATATTTTCTTACGTACTCAAAATTAAAATTTAATTCAAAAGGGTCAGGGCCTAATCTGCTAAAATAATTTTGTAAACTATTTTTACTCTTAATCAACTTTATAAATCCAAATCTTCTTGGATCATTAAATACTATTGTAAATTTTTTAAAATAAAAAAAAATATGATTATGTTTTTTTGGAAGATTTTTAGAATGATAAAAACTTAAATTCGTAAATTTAGTGTTATCTAAATTTTTTACTAAATGTAAAGTGCCTGACATTCCAAGATGGATAATTAAAAATAAATCATATTTGAATTCAATAATGAGATATTTTGATACTCTATCAACCTTAATTATTCTTTGATTAGAAAGTTTCCTTGATAAATTTTTAGGAACTGGAAATCTCAGATTTTTATTTTTAACTATTATTTTAAGTAAATTTTTATCTAATACGTATTTTTCAAGTGATTGTTTTACAACTTCTACTTCTGGTAATTCTGGCATATGACACTATATTATTATTTAATAAAAAAAGATAAATGCAACAAAAGTTACAAAATTCAAAAAATCTGGTTTCAGGCGTATTTGATAAGGTTTATGATAAATATGATCTAATGAATAACTTAATGTCTTTGGGTATTCACAAATCATGGAAAAAACAGCTGATTTATTCTATGAACCCAAAAAAGAATAAAAAAATAATTGATGTTGCATGTGGAACAGGGGATATCGCAAAACTTTTTATAGAAGCAACAAATAGTAATTCAAAAGTTCATTGTGTTGACCCAAACAGAAAAATGATTTCAATAGGTAAACAGAAACTCAAAAATTATAATAATATCTCTTGGAAAATAGCGTCCGCAGAAAAATTGCCGTTTAAGGACTCTCAATTTGACTATTATGTGATTAGCTTTGGCCTGAGAAATACAAAAAACTTGAACAAAACTTTATCCGAGGCATATAGAGTATTAAAAAAAGGAGGTAGATTTTTTTGTCTTGAATTTTCTAAAATTGACAATGATTATCTAAATTTTATTTATCAAAATTATTCAAAATTAATACCTGTTATTGGAGAGTTTATAATTGGAGATAAAAAACCATATGAATATTTAATACAAAGCATTAAGGAATTTATAGATCAAAAAGAACTGATTAATTTAATGAAAAGAAATAATTTTGAAAAATGCGATTATATAAATTTAAATGGAGGCATTGTTGCTTTGCATAGTGCTTGGAAAATTTAATGATAAAAAAATTAATTACATTATTCATAATTGGAAGAAAATTAGCTTTATCCGATGCTTTAAGTATTATCTCAAAAGTTTATGAAATTCCGATTTTAATAAGAATATTTTTTAATTTGCTTGGCTTATTTGGTAAAAAGACAGTCAATCAAAATCAAAATGAAGAAGAACGCTTATGTAGATCAATGGAGTCAATGGGTATTACATTCATTAAACTTGGTCAATTCCTAGCAACAAGACCAGATATCATAGGAGAAAAATTATCAGATCAACTTCAAACTTTGCAGGATAAAGTTCCACCATTTTCAAAAGATATTGCTTTAAATGAAATTAAAGAGGGTATTGGTAAGGAGAATTATAAAGACTTTATAAATATTTCTGAACCAATTGCTGCAGCATCTATTGCTCAAGTTCATAAAGCTCAAATTGAAGATAATGGAATTTTAAAAGATGTTGCTATTAAAGTTTTAAGACCAAATATTAAAAAAGTATTTAACGATGAAATAGAAGCTTTAATGCTTCTTGCATATATAATTGAAACATTAGTTAAAAAAACTAAAAGATTAAAACTTGTAGAGGTTGTTTTTTTATTAAAAGAAATAACAAACCATGAAATGGATTTACGATTTGAAGCTGCAGCGGCCAATGAATTTTATGAAAATACTAGAAACGATGTTGGTTTTAAAATACCTAAAATTTATTGGAAACTTACAAGCAATAATGTTCTAACTTTAGATTGGGTTGATGCTATTTCAATAAGAGAAGTTGAAAAAATTAATTCTCTAGGTGTTAATTTACAAACACTTGCAAGAGACATAATTCAACATTTTTTAAGACATGCTGTTAGAGATGGATATTTCCATGCAGATATGCACCAGGGAAATTTACTAGTAGACAAAAGTGGACAATTAATTTTTATTGATTTTGGAATAATGGGAAGAATAGATAAAATAAATAGAAGATTTTTAGCAGAAATATTGTATGGATTTATTAAAAGAGATTATAAAAAAGTTGCACAGGTTCATATCGCTGCTGGTCTAGTGCCCCAGAATGTTAATTCTCAAGAACTAGCGCAAGCATTAAGATCGATAGGCGAACCGATATTTGGCCAGTCTGTAAAGGACATCTCTGGTGGCAAATTATTAAAACAATTATTTGATATAACAGAAAAATTTAATATGCAAACACAACCTCAGTTACTTCTTCTTCAGAAGACTATGGTGGTTGTTGAAGGTGTTGCTAGAAAACTTGACCCGGATGCAAACATTTGGGAAATATCTCAGCCAGTTTTAGAAAAGTGGCTTAAAGAAACAAAAGATCCAATAAACGAGATAGGAAATATTTTGAGGGATACCTCAGAGGTTTTAAAAAAACTTCCTGAATTACCTCAAGTTATGGATAAAGCTAATCAAGCTTTAACTTTTTTTGCT
>MDTE01205265.1_pt1 | contig 13993 bp, 12 predicted proteins | sample 811231 | NCBI WGS metagenome assembly MDTE01 (sample SAMN05326651, study PRJNA326480) | marine metagenome | isolation source: seawater | place: Indian Ocean: Red Sea | collected 2010 | reverse complement strand
GATAAATTGCGAATCCTTTCATCTATTGCGTTTAGTACAAATATTTCAAAAAATAAAATTCTAATCGAAGGTATTCAAAATATTAATTTAACAGATATTTTATATGCGAAAAAGTTTGGCTATAAAATAAAATTATTATCTATCTCCGAAAATAAACAGAAGAAATTAATTGAACGTGTCCATCCTTGTTTAGTATCAAATAGTTCTTTTCTAGCAAATACTGATGGTGTATTAAACGCTATAGTAATAGATGCTGTGCCTGTTGGAAAAACAGTTTTACAAGGTGAGGGTGCGGGACCAGGACCAACTAGCTCAGCATTAATATCAGATCTTTGCTCAGTGTTGCGTGGTAATATTAAATATCCATTTGGAATTTCGTCAAGTTTAAAAAAAAAAACAAATAAGTTTGATATATTAAACCACACAAGTTCATCTTACTTTCGTATTGAAGTAAAAGATTTACCAGGGGTTTTATCTTCAATAACTAAAATGTTTGCTAAAAATAAGATATCAATTAAAAATTTATTACAGAATCCAGATAAAAAAAATAAAAAGGCTACAATAATAATAATTACTCATAAGAGCTTAGAAAAAAATTATAATAATTTATTCTCAAATTTAATTCGAAATAAATTCGTTTTAAAAAAACCTACTTTTATAAGAATTGAAAAAGTATAAATGGTTATAAATAAAAGCCTTATAGAATCATTTGCTAAAGCTACCGAAAGAGCTGCTTATGGTGCCTCAATCTTTAAAGGTAAAAATGATAAAATTGCTGCAGACCAAGCTGCTGTCGATGAAATGAGAAACGCGTTAAACAATATCGAAATGAAAGGAATAATTGTTATAGGGGAAGGTGAGTTAGATGAAGCTCCAATGCTCTATATTAATGAGAAAGTTGGTTCTCAAAACGGAGAAAGTTTTGATATTGCTGTTGACCCATTAGAAGGTACTAATTTCACTGCTAAAAACTTACCAAACGCTCTCTCAGTATTGGCTGTTGCAAGAAGAGGAAATTTGCTCCATGCGCCAGATATTTATATGGAAAAAATTGCTGTTGGGCCTAATTTACCAGATAATATTGTTGATCTTGATTTTAGTGTTAAAAAAAATATAGAATTATTGTCTAAATCAAAAAAAGTTAAACCAGGTCAGCTAACCGCCTGTGTTCTTAAACGTCCACGGCATGATTCGATAATAAAATCCTTAAATGAAATGAATGTTAATATTAAATTTATTACTGATGGTGATGTTTCAGGAGTAATATCTGTTGCTGATCCGAAAAAAGGAATAGATATTTATTTAGGAATTGGAGGAGCCCCAGAAGGAGTCTTATCAGCGGCAGCACTAAAGTGTTTAGGATGTCAGATGCAAACTAGATTAGTATTCCAGAATCCCGATGAAAAAAAAAGAGCTAAAAAATTAGGTATAAAAAATTTAACTAAGAAATATAGTATTGAAGATATGGTGAAAGGCGATGTTATTTTTTGTGCGACAGGCGTTACAGACGGAGATTTAGTTCAGGGAATAAAAAATCATGGTGAAACTTTTGTCTCTGAAACGTTGGTTCTTCATAACGGGAGCAAGACTAATAAAGTAGTGAGAAACGAAACTAAAAAATGATAATCGATTCACACTGCCATTTGGACTATTCAAATCTTTACAATCAATTAGATGCTATTATTGAGAGAGCAGAACTTAATAAAGTTAAATGTTTACTTACAATTTGTACCACATTGAAAAGTTTTGATATAATTAAACAAATAACAGATAAGTATAAGAATATTTATGGAACTTTCGGAATTCATCCGCATGAAACAAAAAACTTTCTTGAAGTAAATAAAAAATTTATTTTAGATTCAAAAAGTAATAATAACAAAATTATTGGAATTGGTGAAACAGGTCTCGATTTTTATTATAATTTTAGTGATAAACAAATTCAGAAGAAAAGTTTTATTGAACACATTAATGCTGCTTCAGAATTAAATATACCAATCATTGTTCATTCCAGAGCAGCTGAGAAAGATACTTATGAAATTTTAAAAAGTGAAAATAAAAATTCTAATTTAAAAATTTTAATACATTGTTTCACTGGCTCTAAAGAATTTGCTAAAAAACTCTTAGATATTAATTGTTATATATCTGTAAGCGGAATCATCACATTTAGTAATTCCACAGGACTTGCAGAAACTGTATCTTGTATCCCAATAGAAAAATTACTTGTCGAGACAGACTCTCCATATCTTGCACCCACTCCTTTTAGAGGCAAAACTAATGAGCCTTCTTATATTGTGCATACCATAGAAAAATTATCTCTAATTAAAAAAATTTCGAAAGATAAAGTTATATCTAATACTACAAATAACTTTAATAAACTGTTCAACATCAATTAATATGAAATCAAAATTAATTATTTTAGGATGTGGTAGTTCTATAGGAGTGCCAAGAATTGATGGTCATTGGGGAAGTTGTAAGAAAAATGAGAAAAAAAACATAAGAACCCGATGTTCTGCTCTTATTGTTAAGGGTTCTAATACTGTGCTAATAGACGCTTCTCCTGATATAAAATATCAGTTACTCTCAAATAAAATTAAAAATATATCTTCAGTTATTTTTACACATGAGCATGCTGATCAAACCAATGGATTGTTTGAACTAAGACCATTTTATTGGAAAACTGGAAAAAGGATTAATGCATATGGTGATTTGCATGTAATGAATCTCATAAAGAAAAGACAGGATTATTTGTTTAAAAATTCTAAATCATATCCAGCTATTATTAAATCAAATCCTATAAAATCATGCTTTTCTTTGGGAATGAATGATGAAAAAATTTTTTTTAAAACAATTAGAGCTCTTCACGGAAAAACTTATAGCACAATCTATGTGTTTGAAAAAACAGCTTATGTAAGTGATTGTAACGATTTATCGATTATTAAAATGAGTGTGTTAAGAAACCTAAAATATTTAATTATTGATTGTCTTAAATTAAAAAAACACCCAAGTCATTTTAATTTAGCTGAATCACTTTATATACACCAAAAATTAAAACCTAAAAAAACAATACTTACGAATCTTCATTATGATTTAGATTATAATTTCCTTTTAAAAAAACTCCCAAAAGATGTAGTTCCCGCTTATGATGGTTTAAAAATAAGTCTTTAAATATTATTAGCTTTTAATTAGCTTCTCTAGAGTTCTAATAAATTTGTTTGAAGTAGGCCTTGTTATTGAAGAAAAAGTTTCAGCTATTTTTCCATCTTTGCCGACGATTATTTTATGGAAATTCCATTTAGGGATGGCTGATTTTCCATGATTCTCTCGTGCCCACACATAGAATGGGTGCGCCTCTGTCCCTTTTACAATTACTTTTTCTGTCATTGGAAAGGAAATGCCAAATTTAGCTTCACAAAAATTTTTAATATCTTCATTATTTCCTGGTTCTTGATTACCAAAATCGTTTGACGGGACACCCAGCATCACAACACCTTTTTTTTGATATTCACTCCAAACTTTCTGCATATCTTCGTATTGTTTAGTAAATCCACACTGGCTTGCAACGTTTACCACAACAATTACTTTATCTTTATATTCAGATAAACTTAAGGTGCTACCATCTAGATCTTTGAATTTAAAATCGTATGCAATCTTTTCATAGTTAGCGTTTAGATTATTGGTTAAAAAAGAAATCATAGTAATTAATAAAAATATTTTAAGTTTTTTTGCCATTTTAAAGAATATTATTTTTTATTACTAACAATCAATAGTAAAAAATAACCTGCGACAGCTGATAGCAATGATCCAGATAAAACTCCAATCTTAACTCCATCCATGTATTGCATATCAGAAATAAAAGCTAAATTTCCAACAAAAAGACTCATGGTGAAACCTATGCCAGTCAAAATTCCAACAGCATAAAATTTTATCCAGTTTGAGTTTGATGGCATTTCTGCAAATCTTAATTTTACAGAAATGTAAGAAAATAAAAAGACGCCTAGTTGTTTTCCAAAAAACAATCCGCATACAATTCCTAAGGGCACTGGAGACATTAAGCTTTTAACTGACATGCCTTCTAGTGAAACACCTGCATTTGCTAGCGCAAATATTGGCATAATCCCAAAAGCTACATACGGCGATAAAGCATGTTCAAGTTTTAATAATAACGAAGATTCTTTTTCCCTAACCCTATGAGGTATTGAGAGTGCCAAAATAACTCCAGATATAGTTGAGTGTATTCCAGATTCATGAGTAAAATACCAAAGAAAAAAACCTATCAGTAAATAAGGTGTAAAATTTCTCACCCCAAGTTTATTAATAAAAATTAAAGCTAAAAATGATCCCATCATTAAAGCTAAATACATGTATTGAACTTCCGTTGAATAAAAGAAAGCTATGATTATTATTGCGCCTAAGTCATCAATTATGGCCAAGGCCATTAAAAAAATTTTTAATGAAACTGGGATTCTTTTTCCCAACAATGACAATACGCCAATTGAAAAAGCAATATCAGTAGCTGATGGTATTGCCCATCCTTTAAGCGTATTACTGGTTTCAAAGTTAATTACTATATAAATAACTGCAGGAACAACCATACCTCCAACAGCACCAATTATTGGCAATGCCGCTTGCTTAGGTTTTGAAAGTTCGCCATGAATAAATTCTCTTTTAATTTCTAACGTTACCACAAAGAAAAAAGCGCACATTAATACATCATTGATCCAGTGAATAACGCTTAAGTCTAAGCCAAATCTTTGAGTGCCAATTAATACGTGGGACTCTAATATACGAAAGTAATATTCATCTAAATTTGAATTGCTTAAAATTAATGCTAGAGTCGCAGCTAAAAGCAAAAGCAATCCACTAGCCGATTCTAGTTTAAAGAACCATTTAAATGGTGTTGTTATATAATTAATCATTAAATTATTTTTTTTATCGATCTATAACATATTTAAGACATAGTTAATTCAAATATTGTAGAACAAATTCAATAGTAATTATTATTACCAAACGTTTTAAAGTTGCTAAAAAGGCACGACTAATATAAAAAATAACCAATTCGGGGCGTAGCGCAGTCTGGTAGCGCATCTGGTTTGGGACCAGAGGGTCGCAGGTTCAAATCCTGCCGCCCCGACCATTAAAATATGATAAAAAAAGTTAAAATATACAAGCCAACTAGAACAGCTATGCAATCGGGCAAACGAAATACAAAAAAATGGCTTTTAGAATTTGATACATTGGATAATGGCATTGACCCATTAATGGGTTGGGTGTCTTCAAAGGATACTATGTCTGAAATTAAGCTAGAATTCGCAACAAAAGATCAAGCAATAAATTATGCCAAAAAAAATAATTTAGATTTCTATATTGTAGAACCACAAAAACGCAAAATAATAAAAAAATCATATTCAGATAATTTTTTAAAAAATAGTTAAATGTTAAAAAGTTTTTTTCTAAGTAAAAAATGGGCTGCATGGGCATGGGGTGGTTTTCTATTTATCATAGGATCACTTTTGGCCCAAACTTGGATTGATGTAAAAATCAACGAATGGTACAAAGATTTTTACGATCTTTTGCAGAAAGCTACCGAAAGAGAAGTGTCCGAATTCTATGATGGACTTCTTCTTTTTATGAAGTTGGCAATTCCATATGTAATAATCTATACGATTACTAATTATTTTACTCGTTTGTATGCATTTAGATGGAGAGAGGCTATGACATTTGCCTATATGCCTTATTGGAAGAAAGTTGATGCTAAAGTTGAAGGAGCCTCACAAAGAATTCAGGAAGATTGTATGAACTTTGCTAGAATTGTTGAAAGTATAGGTTTGCAAATAATAAGGGCAATAATGCTATTGATAGCATTTATTCCCATTCTTTGGAGCTTGTCATCAAATGTTGTCTTGCCTTGGCTTAAAGATATCAACGGTTCACTAGTATACGTTTCTCTTACAGCAAGTATAGGTGGTGTTTTAATTAGTTGGTTGGTTGGTATTAAACTTCCTGGTCTTGAATATAATAATCAAGTAGTTGAAGCGGCCTTCAGAAAAGAACTTGTCTACGGTGAAGATGATAGAGTTGAATATGCAAAACCACCTACAGTTTTTGAACTTTTTTCTGGAATAAAATTTAATTACCATCGTTTATTTTTACATTACGGTTATTTTGATTTATGGCTTATTATGTACAACCAATCTATGATAATTGTTCCTTATATTGTCATGGGACCAGGCTTATTCACTGGAGCGATGACTTTAGGAGTGCTTATACAAACATCAAGTGCTTTTCGAGAAGTGCAGGGCAGCTTCTCTTTATTCATGCAAAATTGGACAAGAATTACTGAATTAAGATCCATATATAGACGACTATCAGAATTTGAAAAAGCTATAGGCTATAAGAATCCTAGCACACAGAGTCCTGATGTTGCAAGATTTTAAAAATGAATTTTCCTTCGGTTAGTGGAAAAAAATGGTTATTTAAAAAGTTCGATTCATCGGACATTACAAAATTTTCTGAAAATTTTTCATTAACCGAAGTTGTTGCTAAACTTTTATCTATAAGAAAAAACAATATCGATGATATTGCTTTATTCTTAGATCCAAAAATTAAGAATCTTCTACCTAATCCTTTGATCTTAAAAGATATGAAAAATGCTATTGAACGAACATACAAAAGTATTCTAAAAAATGAACCAATAGGTATTTTTGGCGATTATGATGTTGATGGAGCTTCTTCTACTGCTTTACTAGCTCGATATTTTTTATGCATAAACAAAAAAATAAAAACGTATATACCGAATAGACAAAAAGAAGGATATGGACCAAATAAAATTGGTTTTCAAAATCTTATTGACAATGGAGCAAAAATTATCTTTACAGTTGATTGTGGAACTCTATCTTTTGAACCAATAAATTTAGCACAAAAATTAAATGTTGATGTAATAGTATTAGATCACCATCAATCTGATGTCAAAATTCCGAATGCGTGTGCAGTAGTTAATCCAAATCGATATGATGACACATCTGGTCTTAATTACCTATGTGCTGCTGGTGTCTGTTTTGTTTTCCTAGTTGGTTTAAATAAAAAATTACGTGACGAGAATTGGTTTAAAAACAACAATATAAAAGAACCTAATATTATAAATTTTTTAGATCTAGTATCTTTAGGAACGGTCTGTGACGTTGTTCCTTTAGTTGGTTTAAACAGGGCTATAGTAAAACAAGGTTTAAAAATTATAAAAAAAAGATCAAATCTAGGTTTAAAGACTTTGTATGACTTATGCAAAATTGAATCGCAACCCAGCACATTTGATTTAGGATTCAGACTTGGACCAAGAATAAATGCGGGAGGTAGGGTCGGAAGATCATCTCATGGTGTGGAACTTTTGATTTCTAATGATCCAAAAAAAACATACCAGATTGCTCTAGATCTAGAAAAATCAAATAATGAAAGAAGATCAATCGAAATGATGCTTTCAGAACAAGTTAATTTGGAAGCGAAAAAACATCACAATCATCCAGTTTTAGTTTTATCAGGAAACAACTGGCATGAAGGAATAATTGGGATTGTAGCGTCAAGAATTAAAGACAAGTATAACAAACCAACATTATTAATTTCTCTAAATCAAGATATAGGTAAAGGTTCGGCGAGATCTATAATTGGTTTTGATATAGGGAGTCAAATTATTAAAGCTGTGCAATCTGGTATATTAGAAAAAGGTGGTGGACATAAAATGGCTGGAGGTTTTACCTTGAAAAAGGAAAATATTCACGCATTTCGAGATTTTTTATTCAAAAATTTTGAAAAATCAAATGCAAATCTTTCTAAAAATGTAAATTTATATTTAGATACAATAATCTCTCCAAGTGCTTTAAATGTTGAATTTTTTGAAGAAATTAATTCCTTAGCACCTTTTGGATCAGGAAATAACGAACCTAAATTTATGATAGAAAATACTAAAATAATCTCAAGCAATATAGTGGGAAACAACCATATAAAATTAATTTTAAGTGGAAAGGATGGATCCGTATTCAAAGGGGTTGTTTGGAATGGCAGAAATAGTCCACTTGAACCATTTCTAAATAATAAGAATAAAAAAATGATTAATATAGCTGGTAAAATACGCTTAAATGAATGGCGTGGAGAAAAGAAAATAGAGTTTGCTATTGAAGATATTTGTCTAAACTAATTATTTAGTTTCACAAAATATTTCTTCAAGTGTTTTTCATATTTTTTCCACGAATCTATTGAGCTACTGTATATTTTGTTTCTCGCTTGAATATCGCTAGCAGTATTAATTGCTCTTTTATTATTATAAAACTCTAGGCATTGCTCATTCCATTCGAGATTACAATTTTTTAATAAGTTCCTTATCTCAGTTTCGGTATTATTAATTAAATCCTCGTATTTGATATTATGAATTTGGTCTGGCAACAAATTATTCCAGTAACTCATTATATCTTTATATAAATTATAATATTGAACAATATCATTTAAGTTATATGCGAAATTAATTTTTCCACTTGTAAAGTGATGTTTGAAAATAGATGTGCAATTATCTTCTGGACTTCTATAACAATGTACGATCTTTGATTTTGGTAATATAAGTTTTATAAATCCAACTGACATAAAGTTGTCAGGCAATTTGTCAGTAGTTCTTTCAGAACCACCAGACAAATCCTTCATTAATCTGACATATTGTTCACCAATATTTTTGAGATTGTTTTTATCAAATTTTATAATTTCATTAAAAAATAATAATAAATTCTTATCTTCAAAATTTTTCTTAATTAGCTTAGGTATAAATTCAACTTCGCCAGCACCAAAAACTTTTGGGTGGCTTGATATTATTTGTTCTATTAATGTTGTGCCGGATCGTGGCATTCCAACAATGAATATTGGTTCATAATCCAGATATCCAGCATTATGATATTTGTCAAATATTTTTTTGGTAAAACTGTTTTTAATCTCTTCAAAAGTTTTCTTTTCTCTTTCTTGAATAAAACTAACGTTTTTTCTAAAAATATTATTTGCCTCCTGATAATATTTAAATGATTTATCAAAATCTTTTGTATCCCAAAATGCTTTTCCTAAAGAAAAGGCAAGCAACATTCTGCTCTTACTGCTGTCTTTGTCTAAGCCATTATATAATTTTTTTAATTCAGCTAAATGTTTATGATCATCAGTATAAGAAATTATCCTGCTTAACACTCTATGAGCCTCTATCATATTTGGGGATATTCTAATTGCTTCTTTGAGATTCTCTTTTGCTTCATTTATTTTACCTAACGATAGATGAACTGAAGCTAGATTAAGAAGTGCGACGGAAAATTTTGGGTTAATCTCAAAAGCCTTTTTATAAGATTTAATTGCTTCATCATATTTGTTTTGCTCATTATACAAATTTCCTAAATTGCTATGCACTTCAGACATATTATTATTTAAAGAAATTGATCTTTTATAAAGTTCCTCTATTTTTTTAGCATTTCCTGTATATCTGTGCCTAAAGAATAAAACTCCCATGTTATTATAAATTTCAGCAAAACTTGAATCGATTTTGATTCCTTTTTCATAATATTTTAATGCTTGATCAATGTCTTTTTGTTCCACTAAAATTAGGCCCATGAGGTTATACAAAAATACAATACTTGGGTTTGAATCAATAAGTTTTCTTGTAAGATCTTCGGCTTCTAACATTCTTCCGGATTTAAAAGCATCTACAGCAAAATGAATTTGTTTTTTTAAATTTTCCATTAATTATATTTTGATCATTGAAACAACATCGATTATATATTAGATACATGGTTAATTTAACAGGTCCCATCGTCTAACGGTTAGGACAGGTGGTTTTCAATCACCTAATCGGGGTTCGATTCCCCGTGGGACCGCCATAAATTAGCATTATCTGATGAGTCATTATGTTTATGTCTTAGCATCTCACAACAAGGACAAATTTGTAACATATGTTGGGTACACTAAGAATCTTAACAAAAGATTGAAATTGCATAATCAAGGGAAGGGGGCAAAATTTACTAGAGGGAGACAGTGGAAAATAATATACACAGAGAAATATAGTGAAGAAAAAACTGCTAGAGTAAGAGAATATTACATAAAAAAAAATAGAAAATTTAGAAATTTTATAAAAAAGAAATTTGATGAATAATAAAAAAATAGCGATTTTGTTACCGTTTAAAGATCACTTTACCAATTCAAAAGCGGGATCAGCATCCATTTGGATTAAAGATTTCAACAAAAGAAGCAAATATAAAAAAAATATAAAAATATTTGGCAATACTGATGAATTGGAAGATCTAATTGATAAAAAAAATTATATTAATATAAGTTTCAATACTTACACTTTTAAAAGCAAAAATATTTCATATTTAGATGAGTTTATAAAACATAATAATAAATATAAATTTGATTTAATTGAGATTCATAATAGACCATCTTACGTTCATCATCTAATTAAGAAAGATATCAAATCTAAATTAGTACTTATTTTTCACAACAATCCACTTGCTTTAGGCGGATCAAAATCAAATCATGAACGAAATGATTTAATTGAAAAATGTGAAAAACTTGTTTTTGTAAGCGGTTGGGTAAAGGAAAAGTTTTTTGAAGGATTGGAAAGAAAAAATCATACTAAATGTGAAATAATTTATCCAAGCATAGAACCAATTAAAAAATTGACCAATAAAAAAAGAATAATTTCATTTGTGGGTAAATTGAATCGCTCAAAAGGTTTTCATTTATTTGGAAGTGTTATTGTAAAAATTTTAAATAAATATAAAAATTGGAAAGGTATTATTGTTGGAGATGAGCCCAGGGAAAAATACAACTTTAAACATAAGAATCTAGAATATAAAGGTTGGGTTAGTCATAAAAAAACTTTAGAACTTTATAATCAAACTAGTATTTCTGTAGCTCCATCTTTTTGGGATGAACCTTTTGGAAGAACTTCTATGGAAGCGGCATCACGTGGATGTGCAACAATAATATCAAAAAAAGGTGGATTAATAGAAACTATACCTCACGCTATATATTTAGAGCATCTCGACTCTAAAAGCCTTTACAAAAAAATTGAATACTTAATTATAAATAAAAGAGATAGAGTTGATCTTCAAAAAAAATCATTTAAGAAAGTTTTTCACGACTTAAATATAAATACCAAAAAAATTGATTCATACAGGGACGAAATATTTTCAACGAGAAATTTTACCTTTATTAAAAATAGAAAACTTAAAATTATTCATCTGTCGAATTTTGGTAATAGATTGTTTAATAGACTTTATTTTATTTCTATAGCTAAAAAAATATCAAATGGTTTAATTAGATTAGGTCATGATGTTATAAACATCAGTGACAGGGATACAATAAGATTCAATAGAAACATCTCACCAAAAATGGGTATTAAATATTTGAACAATTTATTTATAGAAACTGCAAAAAACTATTCACCAGATTTAATTATTTTAGGTCACTCTGATAACCTTGATATTCAAAGCTTCGAAAAAATAAAAAGTTTTAAAAAAGATTTAAAAATTGTTCAATGGTTCGAGGATAATTTGCATGACAGCGGTCCCGATCCATTACTTAATCAAAAAAGATTATTACGGTACGATTCTTTTATTGACCATAATTTTATTACTACAGATCCATCTGCACTTAACTTTATAAAAAATATAAATAAATTTTCGTATATGCCGATACCGGTTGACAGTAATATTGAGAAATTGAACATCTATGAGAATAGTAATCCTATTTATGACTTATTTTTTACAATGAGTCATGGGGTAAATAGAGGAACTCTTAAAGCCGATAAAATTGATGAAAGGTATCCATTTGTTGAAAAATTACTTGAAATGAATCCAAACATAATTTTTGATATTTATGGATATAAAAACCGTCAACCTATATGGTCTGAAGATTTTTATAATGCAATTTACAATGCTAAAATGGGTCTTAACTTAAGTAGGACAAATTCAGTTAAATACTATTCGAGTAATAGAATATCTTCATTAATTGGCAATGGGTTGATGACATTTGTTGACAAAAAAACTCAATTAACTGACTTTTTTAGCGATGATGAAGTCGTTTTTTATAAAGATATTAGAGATCTTTCCAATAAAATTAATTTTTATAAAAACAATGCAAAGTTAAGAAACAAGATAGCAAAAAAAGGTAAGGAGAAGTATTTCCTATACTTTGATAACAAAATAGTTGCTGAATTCATTATTAATAAGATTCTTGGTACGAAAATTAAAAAAAAATTTAAATGGATGACGTAATAAAAATATTAACATTCAGAAACGACAGAATAGGTGATTTAATTAACACCTCTCCATTTTTGAAAAGTCTTAAAAAGCACTATTCTAATTCTGAAATACATTTAGTCTGCAACAAATATAACTTTCAAGTAGCAAAAAATTATAAGTTTATCGATAAAATTTTTATAATTAATAAGCAAGATAATTTTTTAAGCAAAATTAAATTTTTTTTTAGTATTATAATAAATCGCTATGATATTTGTATTGTAATTGATGGCAAGACAATTTCTAAAATTGTTTCTTTCTTTATACGCGCTAAACACAAATATATAGTTTGTTATAAAAAACAAAAAAAAATACTTGGTTTTAAAAAAACTATATTTAGACCGCCACTATTCGTTTGCAAAAAATTTTATAACACCTACGTACTTTGTGATGAAACTTATGATAAAAAAGACGTTAATAAGGAATTTAATAATCATTATCTTTCAATGTATTATTTCTTATTTAAAAAAAATTCTATTAATCTAGTTCGTGATAGACACCAATTTACTTTAGAAGAAAGTTCAAAAAATTTATTTAACGATTTTTTTGAGAAATCTATAAAATCAAAATTTATTAGTATACATATTGATTATAAATGGGATTCTTACAATATTGATATTAATATTTTTATTTCTATTTTAAAAGAAATCTCGCTTAATAATAAGATAATTATTTCAACCGGTAAAGAAGGATCAGTTTTTTTTGATAAGCTTAAAAAACATTTTGTACTTATCTCGTTTGACGATTCTGATACATCAACCAAAAAAAATCTTTCATCACAAAATATTTTATTAGTTGAAAAATTATCAATTAATCTACTTGCTTGTTTTCTTGAAAAAGCTTTGCTTCATGTAAGTTCTCATTCTGGTGCTACTGTTCATATTTCCGCTGCTTTTAGTGTTCCTATTATTGACTTCATAAAAAAAAGTAAAGCAACTGAATATGATCGATGGATACCCAATGGAATCAGTTACGATAGAGTGTTTGTGAACAATCTGAACCTACTTAAAAGTTCAATCTTGAAAAATATTTAACTCTATATTTTTATTTTATTTAATGCGTTATTTTTGAATAAATTTGCTTCTTGAATATATCGTCTTACCATTTGTGTGGTTTTATGACCTGTCATCGCCATTATGCTTCTTTCCTCAGCTCCCAATTCGGCAGCTGAAGTAGCGAAACCCGACCTTAAGCTATGTCCTGAATATTTATTTGAATCTAATCCTGCTATTGCCGTATATTTTTTTATTGTTAAAGCAACACTTTTGTCTGACATATCAAAAATTTTTCCTGTTTTGATTTCTGATTTATTAATCCAATTCTTTAAAGATATTACCGGACAATAGTCTGAATTAGAAAAGTAGGGGATTCCCTTGGTCATTCCTTCTCCGGATTGGTCCGTTTTAGATCTTCTTATAAAGATTTTTACTCCTTCAGATACAAAATCAAGATCTTCAAACATAATTTCTACGAGTTCAGATCTTCGAAAACCCCCAGAAAATCCAACCAAAATTAATGCTCTATTTTTAAATCTTCTTTTTTCATTTTTGTCTTTATCAATAACATTAATAATTGATTTTAAATCATTGATTAATATTGGTTTTTTTGCTTTTTGGTAACTTCCTTTAACCCTTTTTATACCCATTAAATTTTCTGTAATCATTGGATGCTTTGTATCTATG
>MDTE01193885.1_pt1 | contig 13996 bp, 15 predicted proteins | sample 811231 | NCBI WGS metagenome assembly MDTE01 (sample SAMN05326651, study PRJNA326480) | marine metagenome | isolation source: seawater | place: Indian Ocean: Red Sea | collected 2010 | reverse complement strand
TTTTTTCAACTTCCTATAGCTGATCTTGCGGTAGCTAATAATGATTTTAATTTTATTGAGCGTTTATGGATGGATTGGTCACCTAATTGGCCAGGATATAAACCTTATGCAAAGGAAACAATTCAAGTTCTTGCTAAAGAAAAAGTACTTTCTAATGCGTTAGCTTACTATAGATGTACTTTTCAAGAATCTCTCCAAACGGAAAGAATAAATAAATTGGCTGAAAAATTAATATCTCAAAAGATTCAAATTCCTTCACTTTATTTACATGGTGAAAATGACGGTTGTATAGGTGCTAATTTATCTGAAGGTATGGAAAATTTTTTTGAAGACTTGGACATAAAAATACTTCCAGACTGTGGTCATTTTCTTCATTTAGAAAAACCAGATGAAGTGAACGAAATGATCCTAAATTTTTTAAGGTCTTAGCCCTACTCTTTGGTTCCATTCAACAAACAAATCTTGTAAATGATAATCAACTCTCAGATTATTATTACTGCTAAACAAAGTCCAAAACATGTTAGTTTTAGTTAACAAATAAAAGAAATCTTCTGACTTATTGTGTTGGGAGAGGTACTTGCTAATTGCATCAGTATCTTCACAGGTTAAATCTAGCCCAGAAACAAACTTATGCCTCAAGCTATCCATTAATAAATCTGACATCCATTCTATCTTTATTAAAAATTCTTCTTCATTTTTAATCCAACTTTCACTTATCTCTAAAATGTTTTTTCCAGTTTTAATTAACGTAGATATATCTCTAATAAAATTGGATCTTATATTCTTAATATCTAATGTCGATAGTTTTAAGGCAATCATTGGTCTTTGCTTTGCAAAACTTATACACATGTCTATATTTTCCTTTATGCCTTTAGATTTAAGCCATTTTTTAATCTCATCCTTATGAGGATTATTTAAATTAATCTTAATACTTCTACTTTTAATGGTCAGAGGAATAGAGTGGTAAGCATCGGTTATTAATAAAAAATAGCTATTGTTTGGAGGCTCCTCTAAGTTTTTTAATATAGTATTGAATGCTTCTTTATTTAAGGCCTCTAATGGGTGAATCAAAAATACTTTATTTCCACCCAAAAAAGCTGATTCATATAAAGGTTGCTGAATAGACTTGATTTGATTAATTGAGATTTGAGTTTTATCTTTTTCTAGGTTGATTTGATAAAAGTCAGGATGAGTTTGTTTGTCAAAAAAATAACAAGCTTTACAGTCGTTACAAGATTTATTTTCAGTAGAAGAAAGACAAAGCAAAGATTTAGCAAAATCTAAAACAAAGCTTTTTTTTCCAATACCCTCCCTGCCTTCAAAGATATAGGAATGATGGTTATATGATGTACTTAAGAATTCTTTTTGTTCATTAAACCAGTTTATTGAATCATTAAATTCTTTCATTGAAATCTTTTAATATACCTATTATTTTATCTTGAACTTCGTCAAAGGTTCTTGAGCTATCTATAACTTTTATTCTATGTGGTTCTTCATTAGCAAGTTTAAGATAAGTCTCTCTTATCCTATTATGAAAATCTAGATCTTCTTGTTCAAATCTATCAAGGTTACCTCTTTTTTTTGCTCTTTCTAAAGAAATTTCAACAGGTAAATCAAACAAGATAGTTAAATTAGGTTCAGGAAAATTAAGTTCTTTGGTCATTAATTTAATTGATTTTATATTTAACTCCCTTCCCCCTCCTTGATATGCAATGCTTGAATCCATGAATCTATCTGATACAACACAAAGTCCTTTTTTAAGATTTGGCATTATGACCCTTTCTATGTGATCTTTTCTATCCGCTAACATTAGCAATAATTCTACTTGGGGTGAGAGAATTGATTTGGTATCAAGTAAAATTGACCGAAGTTTCTTTCCTAAATCACTTCCTCCGGGTTCTCTAGTGTTTATGTAACTAATTTTACTTTTGCTTAAATAGCTATTTATGGTTTCTAGAGATGAAGACTTACCAGATCCTTCTATTCCTTCTAGTGTTATAAACATTGATTTCATTATTTATCTAACTGATATTTTTGGACAGCTCTATTATGTTCTTCTAATGTACTTGAAAAAAAATGAGTTCCATCTCCCTTGGATACGAAATATAAAAAGCTACCTTCTTTTGGATTTAATGCTGCTTCTAAAGATGATCTACTAACAAGGCCTATAGGACTAGGTGGTAATCCTTTTATGTAATAAGTATTGTAAGGATGTTTCATTTTAATATGTGACCTTTTTATATCTCCTCTATAATTATCCCCTAAAGCAAAGATTATTGTAGGATCAGATTGAAGTTTCATTTTTAAATGCAATCTTCTAATAAAAACTCCTGCTATTTGTTTCTTTTCTATACCCTCTTTTTCAATTAAAGAAGCTAAGATTAAAGCCTCATAAGGATTTTCATAAGGCAATCCTGTCTTTTTGCTTTCCCATAATTCCTCGACTAATAAATTATGATTTGTATTAGACCTTTGGAGTATTGAGAAACACGAATCACCTTTCTTAAAATTATAGGTATCAGGATGAAACAAACCTTCTAAATATAAATATGGAATATCAAGATCATCTGTGATACTTTTTTGATTAAGCTGTTCTTCATTGCAAGAAAGATATGGATTCTTTTTTAATAAATTTAATATCTCTTTAATTGTAGATCCTTCCTTGAGCCTAATCTGTCTATAGTAAATATCACCTATAGATATTTTCTTTAGAATTTTTTTAAAATTAAGATCAGGTGATAAAAGATATTCTCCTGCATAAATATCTCCTTTAAAAAAAATTCTGGAATATGTTTTTAATATTAAAGGTCCTTTTATAATTCTTTTATCAGATAAAACTTCTATTACCTGATTTAAGCCTTTTCCTTTATTGATTTCAAGAATTAATGGCTTATCTAACTCCAAAGGTTTCAAAAGCACTACTAATGTTGTTATGCCAAATGACAATAATAAAGAAACAGCTAAAGAAGTTTTGAGAAAAAATGTATTGTTAAAAAACACCTATTTATTCTAACTCAGAGAATACCAAAGTTGCGTTAGTTCCTCCAAAACCAAAGGAATTTGAAATACTTTTAGATACTTCAATTTCTGAAACTTTATTAGCTGAATAATTTAGATCGCACCCTAAATCAGGATTATCTAAATTAATTGTTGGAGGAATGAGGTTATCCCTTATAGAAAGTATACTAAATATAGCTTCAACTGCTCCTGCAGCACCTAAAAGATGACCGGTTACTGACTTGGTAGAACTAATTATGTACTTACTGGCATCATGTCCAAAAACTTCCTTTATAGCTTTTGTTTCAGCTAGATCTCCTACTGGAGTTGAAGTTCCATGTGCGTTTATATATTGAACTTCTGAAGGATTAATTTTTGCATCTTCTATTGCATTTTTCATAGATAGAATGGCCCCCTCTGCCGTTTCGGGAGGGGCAGTCATATGATAAGCATCAGCACTCATCCCAAAGCCAAGGATCTCAGCGTAAATTTTTGCACCTCTTTTTTTAGCGTGTTCTAGCTCCTCTAACATTAAACAACCAGCACCTTCACCAACTACAAATCCATCTCTGTCCTTATCCCAAGGCCTGCTTGCAGTTTTTGGTGAATCATTACGAGTAGATAAAGCTTTTGAAGCATTAAACCCAGCAATTGATAAAGGAGTTATACCCATCTCAGCTCCGCCAGTTAGCATGATATCAGCATCTCCGTGAACTATACTTCTATACGAATAACCTATTGAATGACTTGCACTAGAACATGCGCTTGCTATTGAGATATTAGGTCCTCTTAATCCAAATTTAATTGATACATAACCTGAAACCATATTTATTATTGAACCAGGTACAAAGAAAGGCGAAATACGCTTATTTCCAGATTTATCTAATATGAGTGCATTTTCCTCTATCATCCCCAGTCCGCCTATCCCTGAACCAATTGACACCCCTATCCTTGTTAAATTTTCCTTATTAAGATCTAAGCCTGAATCATTTATGCACTCTTGGGAAGAGGCTAAGCCATATTGAATAAATGGATCTAATCTTCTTATTTCTTTTCTTTCTAAGTATTTTTCAGCATTAAATTCAGGAAGGCTAGCAGCAAATTTTGTTTCATAATTTGAAGTATCGAAATATGAAATTTCTTTTACTGGACTTGAGCCGTCTAAAAGGTTTTTCCAGGAAAGCTCTATTTCATTACCTACAGGTGACAAAATACCTAGCCCTGTAACGACTACTCTTCTATCAGACATATAAAAATTCTTAGATAACTAGATTATATTTATTTATGAATTATTATTTATATAATCAACTGCGTTTTGAACTGTAGAAATTTCTTCAGCCTCTTCATCTGGAATTTCTATTTCAAACTCTTCTTCAAAAGCCATGACTAGCTCTACAGTATCAAGAGAATCAGCTCCAAGGTCATCTATAAAAGAAGCTGCTAATTTAACTTCTTCAGGAGAAACACCAAGCTGTTCACAAACTATTTTCTGTACTCTTTCTTCAACACTCATAAAAAAACCTCCATTTTGAGGACTTGGTCTCAATTTGAACGCGAATATTAGCGGAGTTTAGTTTTTTTTGCACTATTTAAGAAAATAAACAAATCTTCAAGTCAAGTTATTACATATAAAGACCACCATTTATATGGATGGTTTGTCCAGTAATATATAAAGATTCATCTGATATGAGAAATTTAATTAAATTAGAGATTTCCTTTGTGCTTCCAAAACGGCCTAATGGAATCTGATCTAAAGCTTGTTTCTTTACTTCGTCAGATATACCTTTAGTCATATCTGTTTCTATGTAACCTGGAGAAACAGAATTAACTGTTATTCCCCTAGAACCTACCTCTTTTGCTAGAGACTTAGAAAATGCTTCTAAACCAGATTTAGAAGCGGAGTAGTTAGCTTGTCCTCTATTGCCCGTAACACCTACTACACTAGTTAAATTAATAATCCTTCCTTTTTTTTCTTTTATCATAAATTTTAAGACAGTCCTTGTTATTTTAAATGTACCGGTGAGGTTAGTATTTATTACGTCTTGCCATTCTTCATCTTTCATTCTCAAAACGAGATTATCTTTAGTTACACCTGCATTATTAATTAGGATACTTATATCGGGGTGGTTATCATTTAAATCCTTTAAAAAAGCCTCTATTGAATCTGAAGAATTAAGATCTAACTTAAAAGCTACTATGCCTTCATTTAGTAAGCTATCTTTTCCAGAATCTGATGTTGCAGTGCCCAAGACTATATGACCGTGTTTTTTAAGATCTAGTGCTATTTCATGACCAATACCTCTTGAAGCACCAGTAACTAGAACCTTATGAAGATCTTTATTCATTGTTTTATTATAGATAAATAGTTTTCATAGTTATCTAAGTCTTTTGTTTCTAATTTAGGAGAAATTCTCTTTATTAAGCCAGATAGAACTTTACTGGGACCACACTCAATAATAACTTTTGTTCTCTTATTTGATATAGATTTAATAATATCAAACCATCTAACTGGATTGTAGATTTGCTTTACTAACTTATCTTTAATTACATCAATCTTAGTTTCAGGTAAAGCATCTAGGTTATGTAAAACTTCATTCTTAGGTTTTTTTAATTCGATTGAGTCTAAAAACTCAGAGAATTTTTTTGCTGCATCGAGCATTAATAAACTATGTGAAGGAACACTCATAGCTAATGGTATAGCTCTTTTTGCTCCTGAAGATTTACAAGCAGTAATTGCTTCTTCGACACCGTCTTTAGTTCCTGAAATTACTATCTGATTTTCAGAATTAAGATTAGCAGCTGAAACTAATAGCTCTGGTTCTTTACTAACCTCCAAACAGATTTGATTAATTTCTTCTTCTATCAAACCAATTATAGCTGCAATACCTCCTTCACCTTCTGGTACTGCTTCTTGCATTAATTTAGCTCTTTGATTAACTAAGTATAAGGCATCTTCAAAATCTATTGATTTAGCTGCCACAAGGGCAGCATATTCTCCAAGTGAATGACCTGCTAGGCAAATAGGTTCTATTTTGTTTGAAATCAGTTTCCATAATGCTACATCAGATATTAGCATAAGAGGTTGAGTAATTTCTGTCTTAGACATTTCTTCTTGAGTTCCATTTTTTAGAATATCTAAAAAGTTAATATTTAAAATATCTGAAGATTCTTCGAATATATCTTTAAATTCTTTTACATGATTTAAATAAGAAGACAACATTCCTTCATATTGTGAACCTTGTCCAGGAAAGACTAATGCAGTTTTTTGAGAGTTCATTAAGAGAACTTACTCTTCTGAGGGCTCTTCATCTTTATCAATTTCTATAATTTTCTTTCCCTTATAGAAGCCATCAGCAGTCATATTATGACGAAGATGCCTCTCTCCTGTAACTTGGTCGGTAGAAAGAGATGCCTTCTTTAAAGAGTGATGAGACCGTCTTTTTCCTTTTCTAGATTTTGATACTTTACTTTTTTGTACAGCCATTTAAAAACCTCAGACGCAAATTTTATTTAAATTATCTGATTAAGTCTCTAATTTTTTTAAACGGCCTAGTCATTTGAGGTTTCTTTAGCTCTTCATCTACTTCTATTTTTTTATTACAGCAAATAACTATAGATGGGAAATTCAAGTGTATTTCTTCTGCGATAAGCTTTTCTATATCAAAAAAATTTAGATCTTGGTAGTGGATATCTAATGGGCCTTTTTTATCTTTTATTTCATGTTTCTTATCTCTTATTCCAACTTTTAAATCGATATCTAACTTAACTTTCGTACTTTTAAAACAATTTTGACATTGGGATTTCATAACAAGAAAAATACTGCCTTCAGACATAAACAATGATTCTTGAAGTTTTTGAATTTTAATATTGATATCTATCTCTTCTTCTATAGAACCTAAATTTTCCACTAAAGATAGATTGGGAATTCTTTTCTTTATTTTTATTGGGAAAGATCCTTCATTTAAATCTAAAGTTATATTGTCAGTTTTCATATTAAAATTTTTGAAAAAATTTGAGGTACTTCACTTTTAAAAGTTAAATATAAGTTAATAAATTTAATTTTAGTGGAATGAAGAAGCATCCTTTTTATGCCTTCTTTTTTATAAATAGCATTAACTTCTCTACTTCCATACTTAAGATCTCCCACTATAGGAAATCCCTCATTATTAGCTTGCACTCTGATTTGATGCATTCTTCCTGTAATGAGTTCGCATTCCAATAAAGTTAATTTTCCATTAGACTTTAGTATCTTGAATTTCGTTGTTGATTCTTTACCCTTCTCATCTATTTCTACTTTCCTTTCTCCAGAACTAAGAATGTTCTTTTTTAATTTTAAGTTTATAGTTTTCTTTTCAGAAGGCCATATCCCAGAAACTACAGCTAAGTATTTCTTCTCTACATTTCCTTCTCTAATTTCTTCATTGAGCTTCCTTAGGATAGATTTTTTTAGAGTTAAAACTATACAACCTGAAGTGTCCTTATCTAATCTATGTACTAATTGAGCATTTTTAAATCTCTTATCTATTTGTCTTACAGCTTCAATAAGCCCTAGCTTTAAACCGCTCCCTCCATGACTTGCAAGTCCTTCGGGTTTATTGATAGCTAAAATATCGTTCTTATCATAAATTATATTTTCTTTAATTTTCTCCAGAATTGAATTATTAGGCTTATAGGGCACTAATTCCTCAATATTATGAGGTGGGATTCTAATTTTTTGTCCTAATTTTAACTTAATATCTGGCTTGGATCTTGAGCCATTAATTCTAACTTCCCCCTTCCTTATCATAGAATAAACTCTACTCTTTGGTACTCCTTTTAGTTTATTAAATAGACAGTTATCTAACCTAACATCTACATATTCATCATCAACTATATAAGTTGAAACTGCTTTAAAAGTATTGTTACTTTCTTTATTCATCCTTTTAAATATAGGCTCTATGTGGTATTTTAAGATACAAGTTGTTAAAAAATGTTTAAAAAGACATTTAATTAAAGAAAATAACAACAAAAGATTTAAAAATAAAGGCAAGAAAGAAAGAAAATATTTGATAATATTTTTTAAAAAAAAGAATTTTTAGTCGCTTGGGCGTGACAACAGAAAAAAATAAACTAATTCGCCCTTTTTATTATCATTTCTGATTCCTAATTCGGACTTTCTTTTCTTAAACGAGGAAAAACATGAAAAGAATGTTGATTAATGCTACTCAACCTGAAGAACTTAGAGTGGCTCTTATTGATGGTCAAAGTATTTATGACTTTGACATAGAGCAAAGAGGTCAAGAAAGAAAAAGGTCCAATATATATAAAGCAAAAGTCTCTAGAATAGAACAGAGCCTTGGTGCTGCTTTTGTAAATTTTGGAGCTGAAAAGCACGGTTTCTTACCAATTAAAGAATTGGCACCTGAGCACCTAAAGAACCCTAAAAAAAAGAACTCAATAACTGAATGCTTAAGTCAGGGTCAAGAAATTATTGTTCAAGTAGATAAGGAAGAAAGAGGTACAAAAGGAGCAGCCTTAAGTACCTTTATATCGTTACCAGGTCATTTTTTAGTCCTTATGCCTAATAATCCAGATGCTGGAGGAATTTCGAGATCTTTAGAAGGAAGGGACAGAGAAGAAGTAAAAGAAAAATTTAGACAACTAGATATTCCTAAAGGAATGGGTCTTATAGTAAGAACTGCAGCTCAGGGTGCTTCTCTTGATGAACTAAAATGGGACCTTGAATATTTAATAAGTGTTTGGGAAGCAATAATAGAAGCTAATCAACTCAGAAAAGCTCCTTTCTTAATTTATAGGGATGATGACTTAATTTCCAGATCACTTAGAGATTTTCTAAGAGAAGATATTACTGAAGTTTTGGTAGATTCTGATGAAGCTTTTGAAAAAGCTTACGAATTTACAGGAAGGTTAACTCCTGACTTACAGGATAAAATTAAGAGGTATGATGAATCCATACCCCTATTTACAAGATATCAAGTAGAAAGTCAGATTGAAACGGCTTATCAAAGGGAGGTTAAGTTAGTTAGTGGTGGTTCAATAATTATAGATCAAACAGAAGCGTTGGTTTCTATAGATATAAACTCATCAAAAGCTACTAGTGCCTCAGATATTGAAGAAACGGCACTCAAAACAAATCTTGAAGCAGCAAGAGAAATATCTAAGCAATTAAGACTTAGAGATATTGGAGGTTTAATTGTCATAGATTTTATAGATATGAGTTCTTTAAAAAATAAAAGAGCAGTTGAGGACGCTGTTAATCAAGCTATTTCAATTGATAGGGCTAAAATACAAGTAGGTAGAATATCAAGATTTGGACTATTAGAGATGTCTAGACAAAGACTTAGGCCTTCTCTTCAAGAAAGATGGACACAAGATATAAATAGCCTATCAATTGCTGTTTTAAGACTAATCGAAGAAGAAGCAAGTAAAAAGAAAAGTGGAGAAGTTAGAGCTATAGTATCTTCAGACATGTCTGTATTCCTTTTAAATGAAAGAAGATCAAGAATAAGTGAGATAGAAGAAAAAACAGATGTCAGAATAGTAGTTGTTTCTGACCCAAGCCGCTCAGACAATAGGTTTGAAGTAAATAGAATAAGGACTGATGATAAAAACAAACAAGGTGAGGCTAGTTATGATATTCAAGATGAAGTTGAAAATTTAACTAAACCTGAATTGGATTTTAAAAATAAAAAAATGGAGAAAGCTGCAGTAGACATGTCTCCTAAAAGAAAACCTAAAACCAAAGGTAAAGGATTTTTCAGTAAGTTACTTGAAAGTTTATCTGGTGAACCAGAAAAAAAAGATAATGTTAAAAGTAAACCTAAGAAAAAAAGAAATAACTATAAAAAAAGTACAAAACCTAGAAATCACAAACAAGGATCTAAAAAAGAACAAGCTAAAGGTAACTTTAAAAAAGCTAAGAAAAAAGATGATTTTAAGAAAGATAGACCCACTAAAAAGCAGTCACCAAATAAAGATACAAAACCTGAGAAAACAGATTTCAAAGGAAAAAATAAAGTTAAGAAACCTGCAGCAGGTCAAAGTAGGCCCAAACCTAAACCTAAACCAAAATCAGAAAGGGATTTAAATAAAACACCTCCAAAAAATAAGGAGATTGAAAAAGAAAATAAGATAGAGAAAACTCCTGTAATAGAAGAGAAAAAAGTTGCAGAGAAACCAGCTAAAGCTGCGAAAGACTGGGGAAGAGCTTCTAATGATCCTAGAAATAAATCTTAAGAGTGTCCTGCTGAGTTTTTCTTTTCCAGTTTCTCTACATAACTTTTAATTAACTGGCCTGAAATAGAAATTTTAGCTGGCGGAATTTTAGGTAATGATTGGAAGTGAAACCAGTTGGCCTTGTCTATCTCTTCACCATCTGGAGTAATTTCACCTTGATCATATCTTGCATGAAACCCTAACATTAGCTGACTTGGAAAAGGCCATGATTGGCTTCCGAAATAGCTAATGTTAGAAACCTCTATATTTACTTCTTCTTTAATCTCCCTGAATATAGCTTCTTCTACTGTCTCTCCAGCCTCTACAAATCCAGCTAAAGTGCTATAAAAATCTGCAGGAAAATTTTTATTATGCGCCAACAAAAGATGCTCTCCTTTTGTGACAAGTACAATTATGCAAGGAGAAATTTTTGGATAAATTAAAGTGGGATTACATGAACAATACATTGCCTTTTCTACTTCATGTTGCTTCATGGGTTGAGAGCATCTTCCACAGAATTTATTAGATGCATACCAATCCACTAATTGAATGCCTCTAGAACAAATTTGAAAATAGCTATCAGGGAGTAATCCCAATAGATTTCTAAGATCTATCCATTCTGTGCTATCAAGCAAATGACTTTCTATTTTTACTTCACTTGCATAAAAAGCATTATCTTCTGTCCTACCAAGGTAATGGTGTTCATTAAAATCCATCCCGGACCATTTAAGTTCATCTTCACTTAAGATGGCTAAATTTCTATTTGTCTTATCTATTAGAACTTTTCCATTCAAATAACATGTGTATGCCTTTTCCAACTTGGTATTGTCTAGGTTCTCTAGTTCAAATTTAGATGATGCTTTTACTTGTATCATTTATAATAAATATCTCTTTTTCTTAGATAGCTTACTTTATTAAAAAAATACATCAATTATGGAATTAATTACTTTAGATCAGGGAATGCTCGTTTCGGGTATTATTTTAGCTGTTACCTTTATTTTAATTTTTACAGAAACTTTACATGGATTTCATCGAGTAAAAGTAGCGATGTTAGGTGCTGGTGTGATGCTTGTAGTTGGCCAAGCATATGGTTTCTACTCACCAGAAGCAGCGTTTCACGCAGTAGACTGGAATGTAGTATTCCTTCTTGGTTCAATGATGGCTGTTGTAGCTATTATGGTAAATTCAGGTGGCTTTGAAGTTCTTGCAGCCAATATAGGAAAGATAGCTAAAGGCAGACAATTTATGCTTCTTGCACTACTTGGAACTGCTGTAACAGTAATATCTTTATTATTAGATAACGTCACTACTGTTGTGATCTTTGGACCACTAATTGTATTGATCTGTCAAAAAATGAGAGTGACTGCAATTCCTTATCTGATGGCAGCAGCATTACTATCAGACACTGGAGGTGTAGCTACATTAGTTGGTGATCCTCCAAATTTGATGATTGGGTCAGCATTTGACATAGCATTCATGCCGTTTGCTTACAAAATGTTTCCAATAGTATTTGTGGCTTGGATTGCGACGCTATTCTTTATGAGATTTTTATTTAAAGAAGAACTTGCAGTTGTACCAGAGGGTAAATTTGAAGACTCTATTCCTTATAAAGATAAAGGGCTTTGTAATAAATCTCTTTCAATCTTAGGGTTAATGGTAATTCTTTTTGTGGTTCATAACACAATAGATTGGGATCCATGGATGGTAGCAGGTACTGGGTTAATTCTTTTAGTAATTCTTGCTAAAGAGATTGAATTTGAAGATGTAATGAAAAATATGACTCATGAAATACCATTGCTAATGTTTTTTGTAGCGCTATTCATGCTTGTTGGCGGTATAGAGGGAAGTAAATTTCTTGAGTATCTTGGACAAAATATTATTCCCTTTTTGATTGACCCGCTAACCGGAGAAATTATTGCAGAGAACTTCATGATAACTTGCATAGTATTAATGTGGGTTGCAGCTATTATGTCAGCTGCTATAGATAATATTCCTTTTACAATGGCTATGATCCCAATAATTGCGTCATTAGAATCTGTTGGTGTAAATATTGCAGCATTATGCTGGTGTCTTGCATTAGGTGTAGGTATGGGCGGTAATGGAACGCATATTGGTTCAACAGCAAATGTTTATATTGTTACTGTTTCAGAAAAGCTCGCTAAAAAAACCGGTAATCCTGATATGGCAATAACGCCTCTTAAGTGGGCCAAAAAGGGTTTACCTGTAATGATTTTAACTTTAGTGATATGTACCATAATCATGTATCTATTTTTTGATTATTACTCAGTTTCGCTAGATTCACTCTAATGAATCATAGATTTTGTGTAGCTCCTATGATGGATATTACTGATCGTCATGAGAGGTATTTTTTAAGAGCATTAACAAATGAAGCACAACTTTATACTGAGATGATAAATGTTAATGCCATGCTGTATGGTAATACGGAAAAGCTTCTAAAATTTAATCAATGCGAACACCCTTTAGGTATACAGTTAGGCGGAAGTGACCCCTCTAAATTAGGTGAAGCTGCTTTAATAGCAGAATCCTTTGGATATGATGAAATTAATTTAAATATTGGATGTCCAAGCTCTAAAGTTCAAAAAGGACAATTTGGAGCTGTATTAATGAAAAACCCAAGTTTAGTTTCTAGTTGCATAAGAGCCTGCATTGATAAGGTCAAGATACCTATTACTATAAAGTGCAGAATCGGTGTTGATGAAATGGATATTGAGCAAGACTTAGATTGCTTTATTGAACAAATTCAAGATTCTGGATGTAAAACTGTGGTAGTTCACGCAAGAAAGGCTTTACTAAGAGGGTTAAGTCCTAAAGACAATAGAAACATACCGCCTCTTAATTATGAAAGAGTATATAGATTAAAAGAAAAGTTTTTTAATCTTAAAATTATTCTTAATGGAGGAATTAAGTCTATAGATGAAAGCTTAAAACACCTCAAACATGTAGATGGGGTGATGGTGGGTAGAATGGCTTATGATAATCCTTACCTATTAAATGAAGTAGATAATAAGATTTATGATCAAGAAAAAGTTTATAGAAGTAAGGGTGAGATTATTATGAAAATAATCCCATATATACTTAAGGAAGTTGAATCCGGAGAAAAGATTCAACTATTAACCAAACACTTAATGGGTTTTTCAAAGGGATGTAAATTTGCTAAAGATATAAGAAGCAATCTTGCAAAAATATACTTAAGTGATAAACCAAATGAAGTTCTCTATAAAATAGCCAATCAATTGAGTTAGTTTTGTTAAAGAAAATAAAATCTTATATAAAAGAATTTAGCAGTAAATCTTTAGAAGAGAATCCCGCAAAAGAGGATGATGCTTCAATTATGAAAGCATGCGCTTCCTTATTAATAGAAGCTGCGTTTGCGGACAAAATCTTCTCAGAAACTGAAATTGATTCTTTAAAGTCTACTCTAGTTAACAAATTTGATTTCAATGAAAATGATGTTATTGAACTAATACAGAAAGCTGAAAATATAGTTGAGGAATCTACTTCGCTTTATGAGCATACAAGACTAATTAATGATAAAAGCTCATATGAAGATAAATTAAAGCTTATCTACAGTCTGTGGAAAGTAGCTTATGCTGATAATGAAATAGACAAGTATGAAGACCACCTCATCAGAAAAATATCTAATTTACTGCATGTAAGCCATAAAGACTTTATAGCTGAAAAGATAAAAGCTAAAGAAAGCAACCATTAAAAATCTTCAAAGTCTTCAAAATCTTCAAAGTCTTCAAAGTCTTCAAAGTCTTCA